>OCQB01001452.1_pt1 | contig 18891 bp, 10 predicted proteins | sample 1538631 | NCBI WGS metagenome assembly OCQB01 (sample SAMN04571713, study PRJEB22368) | human gut metagenome | biome: human gut; material: stool | host: Homo sapiens | place: Luxembourg | collected 2012-10-19
CAGGAGTTGGATACGTTGAACGGTCGTTATTTTCCGTCTTTCGAACCGCAAAATGAGGATATGTATATTACGCTGGCCACTCGCCGGGATCAGGTTGATTTTATCAATGAGAAGAAGTTGGCCGAACTTCCCGGAGAAGAATATGTCTCCGTGGGAAAGATCGAGGGGGATTTTCCGGAATCCTCATTACCTACCCAGCTGAATTTATCCATCAAGGAACAGGCGCAGGTTATTTTTATCGATAATGATTATGAGCGTCGTTGGGTAAACGGAACGATTGGTATGGTATCGGGTATCGATGAGAATGGAAATGTTTATGTCTTGCTGGAGAGCGGTGTGGAACATTTGGTGGAACCTACCTCATGGCGAAATTATAAATACAAATATAACGAGAAAGAGAGACGGATCGAGGAGGAGATTGTCGGTACGTTCGAACAATTGCCGATTCGTTTGGCTTGGGCGATCACGGTGCATAAGAGTCAAGGCTTGACTTTTAGCCGGGTGGTAGTTGATTTGACCGGGGGTGTATTCGCCGGGGGACAAACCTATGTGGCGTTGAGCCGTTGTACCTCATTGGAGGGATTGGTGCTAAAAAGCAAGATCTCTTCCCGGGATATCTTTATCCGGAAAGAGATCGTGGAATTCAGCCAAATATTCAACAACCAAGCGTTAATAGAGAAAAGCCTCAAGGAAAGTGAGGCGGAACTACAATATGGTCGGGCGGCTCAGGGATTTCGGCTAGGTAATATGCAAGAGGCGGTCGAGGCTTTTGCCGCCGCTGTATCTAAACGGAATGAATTGGATAATCCGATGGTACAACGGCTGCTTCGTTTGAAATTGCAAGCGTTGAATAGTCAAAAGGCACAGATTAAGGCTTTGCGGGAAGAGTTGCATTCGCTTCGTGAGACCCAGAAAGAGTATGCGCATGAATATTACTTGATGGGCAACGAGTGCATAACGAAGGCCCATGACGCGAATGCCGCTATCCGTTGTTTTGATAAGGCCTTGAATTTGAATCCGAATTATGTGGAAGCTTGGGTACGCAAAGGGGTTACTTTATTGGATATAGGTGAGGACTATGACGCTCAGGTTTGTTTAAACAAGGCGGTAAAATTAAGCCCGAAGTCTTTTAAGGCTCGCTATAACCGTGGAAAATGCCTATTGAAACTCAAATATTACGATGAAGCTATTCTGGATTTCCAGCAGGCGATAAGCATCAAACCTAAACATGCGGCTTCCCACGAATATCTAGCGGAAGGGCGATAGGAGAGGACGAATTAGCCCAGCAGCATCAAGATATTGCGGATGCCTTGCGAGGGGGAGAGGATATATGATGAAATAGAAAAGGCGAGAAAATTTATTTCCCGCCTTTTTTATGGAGTTATATCTCTTGATTAATTAAAGATGTAACGGATACCAACCTGCATTTTCCAGCATTCAGTATAGATACGGTTATAAGAATAAGTCTCAGTCGGATATTCACCATTGATCTTATACATGGAGAAAATTGGAGTCTTGTTATCATCCATGCCTTCATATTTCAAGATACGGCAACCGTTGGAAGAAGCGTTCTTCATTACACCCCATTTCGAGTTGATCATATTACCGATATTCATGAAATCAAGGCTCAATTGGAAATGATGTTCGGTTTTACCTGCCTTGAATGAGAAATCTTCCGTAATACGAAGGTCGAAACGATGTACCCAAGGTGCACGTGCGGCATAAGCCTCAGCGTATTCTCCCTTGTGATTCTTTAAATAAGAATCTTGGTCTACGAAGTTCCAGAAAGCGGTTCTATCTGCTTCATTCTTGAATTTGATTTCACTGTCATCTTTCGGGATATACATCATATCATTATTGATACCGTCGCCATTCATATCATTCGTATAAGCGAAGCTATATCCGGAAGCGGAATAACCGGAATAGAACAGATTTAAGCTTGTTTTTCTGAGCAGACCTTTATGGCGGAAGGGTAGATTATAATTGATCGCTGCGATTACCTTGTCGGGCACTACATACCGTGAACGTTGTACGGTTGCGAAATTCGGTCCGTCTATCGTTAACATTCCCTGCCATGTAGATACAGGGTCGCTACCCGGAAGACCGGAAATTTCTTTGGATTCCGTGTGCGTATAAGCCAACATCATGTTCAAATCCTCTACGGGTTGAGCGTTAACCGTAACATTGGCGGTATAACCATGTCCTTTGGATGTGTTAGTTAATACAACCGCATTCTTACCGGATACATACGTATAATCAGATGGATAAATCAAACGGTTATCCGCTCCGTTAAAATGTTCCCAATTTGACGGGTCCTTGATGTTGATATTCTCAAGGGTTACGGCATTGATGTTCTTGTTATAGATGAACTCGCCGGTTACGGATAATGGGAAGGAAGTAGGGAGCTGATAATCTACAGCCAAGGAGGTTTTCCATATTTGTGGCATCTTGAAGTTGTCCTTTACGCCAGAGATCTTAGAACCGGCAACCGGATTCTCTATCGTGGTAGGAAGGCCGAATTTCTTGATCGCATCGTCTACATTCGTAATCATGCCGCCAGCCAATTGATCCAGACGGGAATCATGACTTACCGCAATTCCATTCTCATATTTTGTACCGAATACTACGGCATTTTGTACCATATTCGAGTTTGTCGGCATATTCGTAAAGAATACCAAGGGTAAACGTCCGGTAAATATACCTGTACCACCACGTACTTTTAAGGAATTATCCTTGAACACATCCCAAACGAAACCTACACGAGGGGATATTTGCATTCTAGACTTAGGCCATTTGCCGGTGTCGATATGTTTGCCTCCGAAATCAAGATCGTAGATTGCGTCGTTTCTTTGAAGATCACTATTGTCGAAAATTAAATCATCGAAACGTATACCATAAGTTAACTTCACGTTCGGACGAATGTTCCACTCATCCTGTGCGTAGAATCCGATCTGGTTAAAAGTAACCTGAGCTTTCGGGTCGGAAACACCGTTGTAACCGTATGTCCATGCGAACGTTTCAGGAGCGGCACCGTTCAAGAAATCATCTAAGCTGCTGTAACGATAATATCCCGTACCGTTGCGCATATAAGCATTGCTAGCAAGTTGGTGCTCGAAACTGATACCAGCTGTGATCTTATGGTCGCCGGCAAAGTAAGTGAAGTTATCGATAATACTTGTGATCTTGTTCTTCACGCCGTTGTTGTAAGTAAATAATTCATATCCGGCACTCATATAAGGCTCCATGATTTGGTTACCTTCCGCATCTTTACCTGCCAAGATATCAATGAAGGGAAAAGGGGAAGAGTTGGTTCCGCGCATATCCTCGATATCCGTATAAGTGAAAAGTAACTGATTGGAAATCTTATCAGAGAAGCGACTGTTCAAATCAGCGGATACGGAAGACACTTTATTGTCTTGGGAATACATGCTGTTGGCAAAAGACATGGATTGGTAACCTACACGGCTTGTATTATACAGACGAGAGCCGGAACCACCATCCATAGAGTTAGCGTTGGGAGCGTTCCATGCGGTATTCTTTGTATAGTTGTACCGTACGCTCAATTTATGGCCATTCGTGATATTCCAGTCGATACGACCTAACAATTTCAAATTCTTTTCGTCTGCGGGGAAGTTCGTGGCTGATCCTGTATCATAACCATATTTATCTCTTAAGAAATCGGATACCTTTTGCATGTCGGAGAGTGTAGTGCGAGATATGTAGTTATTCTCGTCCGGTTGCTCTCCTTCGGTACGAGCTCTCCATTTGATCACTTGTTGCGGTTGTTTTTCCACCTCTACATTGGCGAAGAAGAATAATTTATTCTTGATGATCGGACCGCCGAACGTAGCTCCGTAAATCGTTTTGGATTCCTTAGCACGTGCGCCCAAGTCTTCTCCATCGATTGAGTTTCCTCGCATATTCTGGTTCTGGAAGTAAGTGTAAGCGGAACCTTTGAATGTGTTTGTACCGGATTTGGTGATAGCGTTGATACCGCCACCAATGAAGTTTGTCTGGCGGACATCGAACGGGGCGATTACCACTTGTACTTCCTCGATAGCGTCCATAGAGATCGGGTTACCGCCTCCGGGAAGATTATCCGAAAGGCCGAAGTTGTTATTAAAGTTCGCTCCATCTACCGTAAAGTTCGTGGAACGGCCATCGCCACCGGCAAAACTCATGTCGGAGGCATAAGGAGAAAGGCGTGCGATATCGGAGATACTACGGTTAATGGTGGGTAAAGAGGTGATCTGTGACGAGGAGATATTGGTTGTCGCACCCGTCTTTTCCGTATTGAACTTCGTTTTCGCCGCTGTGATTACGATCTCGTCCAAGGTCTCAGAAGATTCTTTCAACTTAACATTCAAGTTGTAGTTCTCTCCCAATTGCAGGGTAATGCCGGAATAAACGGCAGATGATAACCAACGTAAGAGATCGTAACTTTGTATGGACCTCCTGTACGCATACCTTGTAAGGAAAAGCGTCCGTCAACGTTTGTGATCGTACCATAATTTGTCCCAGAAGGTTCGTGAACCGCCAAAACGGTCGCACCAATAACGGGTTCATCTTGAAACATAACTGTTCCACTCATACTGGCTGTTGTTACCTGTGCTTGTGTCGGGATGACAAACAAGAAACTCAGTACAGCTAAAAGGAATAGCGTCTGTAAATGTCTGCTCATAATTTAAAATAGTTAATGTAATAAAAACTTTCGCAAAGTTATGGGTTATTTTTTAATATCATTGTATGTTTCTTATTTAATACTTGTTTCATATTCATGAAGTTGCTGTGACGGGGCGGAATTGAGTAATGTCCTTATTCGGAGATGGATGGCTTGTATTGGCAAAACAAGAGGGTTCTTTATGAAATTTTTAATTTGATGATTCTTAACTAACATTCCCTGTTGGGCGGTGATTTAAAAGAATTATAGACGCTTTTCCTGCATATTGTTGGATTATGGATGTGATTGGTTGAGAATAATAATCTGGAGATCTGTGTGAGGAATGTTAATGCTATGAATATTATATATAGTTTGTGACAAAAAGAGATATCTAATCCCTATCTTTGCGGCGATATACAAAAATGTTATAATTATTTTAAATATAAATACTTCTTGTATGAGGAAAACTTATCTACTTTTAACGTTACTTTTGTTGTGCGTGGGAATATCCATACATGCTCAGGTGACGACGGCGAGTATGAGTGGTAAAGTCACGGATACATCATCGGAAGCGATGATCGGAGTGAATATCAAGGCTACGCATACGCCAACGGGTACCGAATACTACACGATTACCCAGCCGAATGGTTCTTATTCTTTTAACAACCTTCGTATCGGAGGCCCTTATGTGGTAGAGTTCTCTTATATTGGATACAATACGGAGAGCCGGACAGGAATAAACTTGGTTTTGGGTGAGGATCTGAAACTGAATGTAGTAATGCGGGAAGATACCCAAGCTCTCGATGAGGTAGTCGTGGTTGCGGATAAGAACCCCATTATTTCAGGAAGCCGTACAGGTGCGCAGGAAATCATCACTCGTGAGAAGATGGATAAGCTGCCTACGATTAACCGTTCTTTGGATGATTTCGTGAAATTAACCCCGATGAGTAGCGGAAAGAATTTTGGCGGTGTCTCTTACCGTTTTAATAATGTAACGGTGGACGGTGCCTCCTTTAATAACTCGTTTGGTCTGGCTTCTGCTCTTGGAGCTTCCGGTACGGAACCGATTTCTTTGGAGGCACTCGAGCAGGTACAGGTGATGATCGCTCCTTTTGATGTTCGAAATGGAGGATTCACGGGTGCGGGTATTAACTCCGTAACGAAATCCGGTTCGAATGAGTTTCATGCTTCTGTATATATGTACACGAAGAGTCCGTCTATGATGGGATATCGTGTGAAGGATGAGACGATTGGTGTTTCAGAGTTCTCTAATCACCAATACGGTATCAGTTTATCCGGTCCGATCATTAAGAATAAGTTATTCTTCTTCATCAATGGTGAGATGGATCGTCAGGAGGAACCGATTTCTTATACGACCGCTAATTCTGCGGCGGATGCGACAGTCTTGCAGGGTTTATCTGATTTCTTAGGTGATGAGCTTGGGTATAATCCGGGTAAATTCGACGTGAATAAGACAAATACTCAAGCGGATCGAATCACGGCTCGTTTAGACTGGAATATCAACTCAAATAATGTGTTGAGCTTAAAATATTATTATTTGAAATCGTTTAATACGAATAACCCTTCTACTTCCGGTGCGCCGAATAACGGACGTGGACCGAATGCGTTCGCTATTCCGTTCTCTTCTTCTTTCTACCGGACGAATAATAACTTCAATATTTGGATGGCCGACTTGAATACGACCATTAATGACCGTATGTCTAATTATTTGAAGATCGGTTATTCCCGTTTGCGTGATTATCGCGATATGGATGGTGGTTACTTCCCGCAAGTGGATATCTTGGATGGTGATAACAATGCTTATACGACTTTCGGAACCGAGGCAAACTCCTATAATAACCAGTTGAACAGTGATATCTGGCAGATACAGGATAACTTCTTGATGAATTTTGGCAAACATCAGATTACGGTTGGAACGCAAAGTGACTATCGCGCCTTTAAGAATGGTTTCGCTCAAAACTATCCGGGTTCTTGGGTATTTAACTCTGTCGATGATTTCAAGTTCAACGTATTGGCTACAAAACAATACATGGCCGCTCATAACGGAAGTGTACAAGGATTTGATATCCGTGAGTTTAATCCGAAAGATTTTGGATTTGGTTCCAATGTGACAGGTATTACGAATTCTTCTTCTACGGGGTACCAGTACTATGCGCAAAGATATTCGATGACGGATGATTTTCCATTCGCCGAGATAAATGTATTCCAGTTAGGTTTGTATGCCCAAGATAAGTGGACGGTAAGTGATAAATTGAACTTGACGTTAGGTTTACGTATTGATGTTCCGTTCTTTATGACTGATTTGCAGTCGAATGATAAAGTCGCCGCCGAGACCTATCGGGATGGCATCAAGATCGATGTTTCTAAATATCCGAACGCCAAACCTCAGTTCTCTCCTCGATTTGGTTTTAACTACAAACCGTTTGACGATGAGAATGGAAGTTTGCAGATCCGTGGTGGTACGGGACTCTTCACGGGTACTCCTCCTTATGTATGGATCAGTAATCAAGCCGGCAACAATGGCGTTTTGTTTGGTGACTTGAATGTCCGGGCGGTAAAGGACAAGAATGACAATATCATTAGCGATGGCAGACCTTCGCTAGGTTTTACCGGAAATATGGATACTTATAAACCGGCTGAAGGTAGCGCTACCCGTTCGGATATAGCGATTACGGATCCGGACTTTAAATATCCGAGCTTATGGAAAAGTAATATCGCTGCCGATTATAAGTTTGGTGATGGCTGGGTAGCTACCGTAGAGTTGCTGTACTCAAAAGACATTAACGCTATTTATCATGACAATATCGGATTGTATCGGACCGAGCAATTTGTAAATGACGGTGGAGCGGGTAACGCACGTCCATATTATAATGGCTATTATAGCGATAGGGAAGGAAATCAAAAGGCCGCGAATCATGTCGTGATGCTGCGTAATACCAGCAAAGGACATTCGCTTTATACGACCTTCCAGTTGCAGAAAAACTTTGTTGATGGAATCTTGAAGGGATTGTATTTGAATGGATCTTACTCTTTCGGGCAGTCTAGAGGTGTAACAGACGGAACATCGTCTGTGGCGACTTCCGCTTGGAAGTACCGTGCGGCCTTGGACGGAAATGCGGAAGAAGTAGGTTATACGGCAGGTTCTTTTGATGGTCGTTTGTTATTGTCCGCTTCTTATACGGCTAACTGGAGTAAATATGCGGCAACAAGTTTTGGTTTGATCTATCAGCGTTATCGTCCGTTCCGTTATTCTTATTGTTATAATGGTGACGCGAATGGCGATTCTCAGTTCTCCAACGACTTGATGTATATCCCTGCGAACTTTGACGAGGTAAAAGATCATTTGTTACCGGGCGATTTCGATAGCCAAGAAGATGCATGGAAAGCGATGAATGCCTTTATCGAGCAAGATCCTTATTTGAGCAAGCATAGAGGTGAGTATGCCGAACGTAACGGTGCTGTCGCTCCGTTCGCAAATCAATTGGATTTGAGCGTTTCTCATGATATAAAGATTTACCAGAAGAATGGTCGCTCACATACCTTGCGCTTTAGTTTCAATATCGCCAACTTCTTGAATTTGTTGAATCGTAACTGGGGTGTGGTACAAACAACCGTTTTGGGTAATCAGCAATATCAGTTCTTGACGATCCCGAAAGGACAAGGCCCGAGTGCGGCGAACAACTATACGTTGAAGTATACGATGGCGAAAGATTTGGATGAGACCTTCAAGGATAATTTGAACGATGTGTCTCGTTGGCAGATGCAATTCGGTATCAAGTATATCTTCTAAAAGAAAAATCTTTCATTAGATAAAATTTAATAATTAGAGGAGGTTCACTATCTTTGTGGACCTCTTTTTTAATTTAATGATATGTGGAATAATCGTATTGAGTTCTTACTCGTTAGTTTCTTTTGTATTTGTTCATTGGCTTTTACCGGTTGCCAAACGAAAAAACGATCGGATCGTTATGTCGTAGTTTTATCAATGGACGGTTTCCGCTCTGATTATCCCTCACGTGCTCATACTCCGACGTTGGATTCTTTGGCGAATGTAGGGGTTCGCTCCACGTTTCGCCCATGTTATCCCAGCGTGACTTTCCCGAATCATTATAGCATGGCTACCGGATTGCATCCGGATCACCATGGTTTGGTAAATAATTTCTTTTATGACGCGGAGCTTGATAGTTCATACCGGATGGGAAACCTGGATCCGCGATTTTATGGTGGAGAACCTATTTGGAATACGGCGGAACGCCAAGGGGTTCGTACCGCTTCCTTCTATTGGGTCGGTAGCGAGGTGCCTTTGGCGAGTGGCCAGCCTTCAATATGGAAGCCGTTTGATAAATCGGTTTCTTTTTCAGATCGTGCTGATTCCGTGATCTCTTGGCTGAAGTTGCCGGAAGATATACGTCCTCATTTGATTATGTGGTATATGGAAGAGCCGGATGCGATAGGTCATTCCGCTACCCCGGATTCCTCGGCAACCTTGGATGTGGTAGAGAACTTGGATAAAGTCTTGAATCATTTCTTCACGGAAGCCCGTAAGCTGGATATTTTCGATAAGATCGATTTTATCGTTCTCTCGGATCATGGAATGGCCACCTATTATCCCGAGAGATATGTGAACTTGAATGATTATCTACCCCGGGATAGTTTCGATTATGTCTTTGATGGTGTTCCTACATTATTATATCCGAAGAAAACCTATGTGGATACTGCCTATGCGATTTTACAGAAAGTGCCGAATATAACCGTATGGAAGAAAAACGAGATCCCTGAGAAATTGGTTTACGGAAAGAATCCTCGAGTTAGTGATCTGGTTGTTTCTCCACATATTGGAACGTATGTGCAATTCCGCGAGAAATCATCTCCCCGTTATGCGGCGACACATGGTTACGATAATTTTACACCGGAGATGGAGGCTATATTCTATGCGGCAGGTCCCTCGTTCAAGAAACACGTAGAGGTTCCGCAAATGGCGAACGTGAACCTCTATTTGATGATCGCACGCTTATTGAATATACAGCCCGCCCCGAATGATGGAGATAGCGCTGTCGTTCAGCGGTTATTTAAATGATAGGACTTCGCGCTACTTTCTAAATGGAGATTTACTGCACGGGCCTTGCAGTACTACTGTAAAGCCGGTTGCAGTAATTGATGCCTTATTGATGTTCGCATGTCATCTTACGCATGAAAGCGAGACTGCCTTTAGCTAGCTCATCTGCGTTGTATTTAGATGGACGCCAAAGAGATACGACTTCCGCCATGCCGGGAACGGAATTGGAGAAATTCTCCAGAACTAAGTTCCCATTGAAATCGATTTCCTGTAGTCCCCGGAACAAATCATCCCAGCGTACGTTTCCCTCACCTAGCATTCCCCGGTCGCTTTCAGTCATGTGAATATGGCGAAGTCGGCTGCCTGCGGCGATAACCGGTTCATAGAAACTAGTCTCTTCTATATTCATATGGAAAGTATCCAGATGCAAAGATAAATTCGGAGCGTCTATGCGTTTGATAAAGCGCAAGACTTCCTCCGCGGAGGTACACATATAGCTTTCATAGCGATTGATCGGCTCTATACCGATCGTGATTCCGGATCGGCCGGCGTATTCGGCAACCTCCGCCCATACCTCACAAAGCGTATTCTCTTCTTCCCGTGTTCGCTGTTTGCCGGAGAAGACCCCGATGCCGGAATGTAAGACACCTCCCAAGTAATCAACCTCCAGTTCGCTCGCTTTATCCAGCGCCGCCTTGATCAGGCGAGTCGCTTCCTTGGGATAAAAAGGAATATGCGCTTCTTGGGGAAGGTTGAGAGAACAAGTCGCCTTCAATCCGTGTTGTTTCAATTGTCGCTTTACGGTTGGAGCGTCGAACTCCATGGAAGGAGGCAATAAGATTTCCAGTAAATCAAAACCGGCGACAGATGCTTGCTGGATGGCGAAAAGACCGCCTTCTGGTGTCCACATAGGTGGTATCCAAGAAAGGATGGAAGCTCCGAAAGTAGGATTCATAATCGTATTGTTTTTATTCGTTAGGGTTACAAAGTAAGTACTTTTTTGAAGATTTCATTGCGAAGAAAGTGAAATCCTTCGCAATGAAATATCATAAATGTCATTTAAAAATAAAAGTTGGTACCCGGACAGAAGATAGGGTGGCTGCTGGTGTTATCAATTTCAATCTTATTTTCTCTAGCGAGCCAACCGATAGCGGACCATAGATCCGCATCTGTTAGAGCGGATTTTGCTCTCAACGCCTCAAAACTCCAATGTTGGCCATCTGAAAGCAAATTCCAGATAGCTCCTGCATTTAATCCGATCGATCCTTTTGTCATGATAAAATCTGTTTTTATGTTTATGGTATATAGTGCTTATATTGTTATAACAGATAATATCCGGTAAAAGTATGTTGCGTTGAGATAAATAATCTAAAAAACAAAAATCTCTTGATGCGTTGAATTTTATTCCTTGAAGTCAGCGAATATGGATTCATCGTATACATTGTGTTCCTTTTTATCGTGGAATGGATACCATACTTGGGCAAAGAACGGATTTCCTTTAGCGATCTCGTCGTAATTCCAAGGGAGCGGTAAACATTCCGGGCACCAATGGCCTCCTAATAATACTAATGTGGGAGAGGCCTTAAAACGGTGACCGAATTGGCATTCCCAATCGAGCGGAGTCGATAAGTCTCCTTTTGTCATGGCCGGGGACAAGCATTTTCCTCCCCTGAATTCTGCGGCTTTACGCATATCCTCGATATCCCATTCCGACTTCGGCTTACTTTCATCATAACCATGATCCAGAAAGACGGGTGTTTCGGAGGGGCGTTTTGTCCGGATCTTATCCCAGGATTGCTTGCCAATCCTCATACGAGCCAAAATAGGCGGATATACGATCTTGGTGTCTGTTCTTGATCCAGTTACGGGTTCCCAGTCCCGGCTTTTTAGCGATGGCTCCCATACCCAGTTTTATGAAGATAGGAGGGACGATCTTTGCTAGGTGGAAATACCAAGGGACTTGGCTGGCCATCCATTTAAAATAATCGTCGCAAGTTTGGTTACTGCGGAAATGCAGATATCCTTCCAATAGGTCTGAATCGGTATACCATTGTCCGTGGAAATTACGGATAGCGAACCAGTTCGGTTCGAATATTTTCTCCGGGGCGGGACAGCCGATCGCTTTTAACAATTTACTCTCAAACTCATAATTCGTCAGGCGGAAAGATGGGCCGCTACTAATGTTATAGAAACGGTTCCAAAACTCATCCGGCACCTCTTCCTCGCATACATTCGCTAGTAAGCGACCGGAATCCTCGGCGGTAGCCCATTCCAGCACGCCGTCTAGCGGTACATGGAATGTGATTGGGTCCGAACCCTTGAATAATAATTCGGGGCATAAGATACCGGTTTGGCGAAGGCACGCCCAATGTCTAATACCCGACTCCACGAAAATACGTTCGGCTATTGTCTTTGAGATGGCATAATGGTCATAAACACTTATATTGATCGGATCTCCCGTACGTCCCCAATGAACCGGTGCGTTACGGTGGCCGGTTTGCGCCACGGAGCCGATATAGACTACCTTGATCTGATCTGCGTTCGGTTGCGCTTTTACGGCATCCACGATGTGTTGAGCGGCGGTCGTGTTTACTTTCAAGGTCTTTTTAGGGAAATAATCCGCCGCCGGCGAAACCATTCCACCTACGTGTAATACGTAGTCCGCTCCTGTTACTCCATTTAGGACATCCTGATAACTCGTCAAGTCTCCCCAAACGATACGGATCCCTGCCACGGCCTCATAGGTGGCCAACTTCTCTTTATTGATTTTGCTCGGACGAGCCAAGAGTGTTATATTAAAACGATCTAGCCGCTTGGACAACTCGACCAATCCGGCATGGCCCATCGTCCCGGTGGCTCCGGTCAGAAAGACGGTCTTTTTACTTTTCATGATATAATTTAAGTGTATAATAAAAATCTTAGGATACTATCGGGTAGCGAAGGTATATAAAAAAAAACTCCCAACCAATAGGTTGAGAGCTTTTGTAGTGGATACGAGAATCGAACTCGTATTACATGCGTGAGAGGCATGTGTCCTAACCGTTAGACGAATCCACCATTTAGATGTCATTGTTTTTGTTTGACGATGCAAAGGTAGATATATTTTTTAATTCTGCAATAGTTGGACTGAGTTTTTTTGAAGAAAAAGTGTGTTTTTTATCAAAATGCCAAGAAAACGGGGAGAATACCACTAAAAGGCGTTAAAAGTAGTTGCGATTTCATTGTTTTTTCATTGTCGGTACTGTTTATTTATTCTACCTTTGCCATCTGTAATTGAACAAAATAGTATTGAACATTACTAATACCAGTTTAATAAACAACTAATATTATGGCAGAACTTAAAGAAAAACTTTTCTCAGAATTCGCACCTGTGTCTACTGAAGAGTGGATGGCGAAGATAACGGCCGACCTGAAAGGGGTACCGTTTGAGAAAAAGCTTGTTTGGAAGACAGGCGAAGGATTTAATGTAAATCCTTTCTATCGTGCAGAAGACATCGAGGGTTTAAAGACTACAGAGTCTCTTCCCGGTGAATTCCCTTATGTTCGTGGAACGAAGAAAGACAACGATTGGAAGGTACGCCAGAACATTGAAGTTTGCTGCTTCAAGGGTGCTAACGAGAAAGCACTTGACCTTTTGACGAAAGGTGTTACTTCTCTTGGGTTCATCATCAAAGGTGATGAGGTGAACGAGGAGAATATAGCTACTTTATTAGAAGGTATTTGTCCGGCTTCCGTAGAATTGAACTTCAACACTTGCAACTGCAAAGCGGAGAAGTTGATCGGTATCTTGGCTGACTACTTCAAAGGCAAGGGTGTCGACGCAGAGAAGTGCTACGGTTCTGTAAACTATGACGCTTTCAAGAAACCTTTAGTAAAAGGTAAAGAAAACAGTGAGTGGGTAGAAGGTGCCGCAGCTGTGCTCAAAGCTGGACAGGCTTTGCCTAACTACCGTGTATTGGCTGTAAATGCGTTCCTTTTCAACAATGCTGGCGCTTACATTTCTCAGGAATTAGGTTACGCCTTGGCTTGGGGTAACGAATTGATGGCAAAACTTACCGAGGCTGGTTTCACCGCTGACGAGGTTGCCAAGAAAATCAAATTCAATTTTGGTATCAGCTCTAACTACTTCATGGAAATCGCTAAGTTCCGTGCGGCTCGTTGGTTGTGGGCCGAGATCGTAGCCGCTTATAAGCCGGCCTGCGAATGCGCTTGCAAGATGGTTGCTCACGCACAGACTTCAGAGTGGAACATGACGGTTTACGATGCTCACGTAAACTTGCTTCGTTCTCAAACTGAGGCTATGTCTGCCGCTCTTGCCGGCGTAGACTCTATCACGGTTCGCCCGTTTGATAAGATTTACCAGACTCCAGACGATTTCTCTGAGCGTATCGCACGTAACCAACAATTATTATTGAAGGAAGAGTGCCACTTGGATAAGGTCGTTGACCCGTCTGCCGGTTCTTATTATGTAGAGGTATTGACGAATTCCTTGGCTGATGTCGCTTGGAAGTTGTTCTTGGAGGTTGAGGAAAAAGGAGGATTCTCCGTTGCCGTGAACGCAGGTGAGATCCAGAATGCCGTTAACGCTTCGAATGTAGCTCGTAAGAAAGCGGTTGCTACCCGTCGTGAGATCCTGTTGGGTTCTAACCAGTATCCTAACTTCACGGAAGTAGCTGCCGATAAGATTCAGGAAAAAGGTTCTTGCTGTTGTGGCGGTGGTCATTGCGGCGAGGCAACGATCCCGGCTCTTGATTTCTCTCGCGGCGCTTCCGAATTCGAGGCTTTGCGTATGGCGACAGAGAAGAGTGGCAAGACTCCGAAGGTATTCATGTTGACGATCGGTAACTTGGCGATGCGTTTGGCTCGTTCACAGTTCTCCGCTAACTTCTTCGCTTGTGCCGGATATAAGATAATTGATAACTTAGGCTTCGATACGGTTGAGGCTGGTGTTGAGGCTGCAGTCAAGGCGGGTGCTGAGATAGTGGTTCTTTGCTCTAGTGATGACGAGTATGCTGAATTCGCTCCTGCTGCTTACAAGGCTTTGGCCGGACGTGCCGAATTCGTTGTAGCCGGAGCTCCTGCTTGCGCGGACGACTTGAAGGCTCAAGGTATCGACCAGTTCGTAAATGTAAAGAGCAATGTGCTTGAGACATTGAAAGCATTCAACGCTAAATTAGGAATCGCTTAAGTATAAACAATTATGAGACCAAATTTTAAAAACATAGATATAAAGAATGCCGGATTCGCAGCTACAAACGCTGCCGAATGGGCAAAAGCCAATGGTATCGAGCCCAATTGGAAAACACCCGAGCATATCGAGGTGAAACCTGTATATACAAAAGAAGACTTGGAGGGTATGGAGCACTTGAACTATGCTTCCGGTCTGCCTCCTTATCTACGTGGCCCGTACAGCGGTATGTACGCTATGCGTCCTTGGACAATCCGTCAGTACGCGGGTTTCTCTACCGCTGAGGAGTCTAACGCTTTCTATCGCCGTAACTTGGCTTCCGGTCAGAAAGGTTTGTCCGTTGCGTTCGACCTTCCGACTCACCGTGGTTACGATGCCGACAACGAACGTGTGGTTGGTGATGTAGGTAAAGCGGGTGTATCTATCTGTTCCTTGGAGAACATGAAAGTGTTGTTCGATGGTATTCCTTTGAACAAGATGTCTGTTTCCATGACCATGAATGGTGGTGTGCTTCCGGTATTGGCATTCTATATCAACGCAGGTTTGGAGCAAGGTGCTAAGTTGGAGGAAATGGCCGGTACGATCCAGAACGATATATTGAAAGAGTTCATGGTACGTAATACCTATATTTACCCGCCTGAGTTCTCCATGAAGATTATCGCTGATATCTTCGAGTATACCTCTCAGAAGATGCCGAAGTTCAACTCTATCTCTATCTCCGGTTATCATATGCAGGAGGCTGGTGCTACGGCTGATATCGAGATGGCTTATACGTTGTGCGACGGTATGGAATATCTTCGTGCCGGTATCAACGCCGGTATCGATGTGGATGCGTTCGCTCCCCGTTTGTCATTCTTCTGGGCTATCGGTGTAAATCACTTCATGGAGATCGCCAAGATGCGTGCGGCTCGTATGTTGTGGGCGAAGATCGTGAAGAGCTTCGGCGCTAAGAACCCGAAATCATTGGCATTGCGTACACATAGCCAGACTTCCGGTTGGTCATTGACCGAGCAAGATCCGTTCAATAACGTAGGACGTACTTGTATCGAGGCTATGGCCGCTACATTAGGACATACACAATCTTTGCATACGAACGCATTGGATGAGGCGATCGCTTTGCCGACCGATTTCTCCGCTCGTATCGCTCGTAATACACAGATTTACATTCAGGAAGAGACTAAGATCTGTAAGGAAATCGACCCGTGGGCTGGTTCTTACTATGTAGAGTCTTTGACGAATGAATTGGTACATAAAGGTTGGGCGTTGATCCAAGAGATCGAGAGCATGGGTGGTATGGCGAAAGCCATCGAGACAGGTCTTCCTAAGATGCGTATCGAGGAAGCGGCCGCTCGTACACAGGCTCGTATCGACTCTGGTGTTCAGACCATCGTTGGTGTTAACAAATATCGTTTGCCGAAGGAAGATCCGATCGATATCCTTGAGATTGATAATACAGCCGTACGTAACGAGCAGATCGCCGCTTTGAAGGAGTTGCGTGCTAACCGTGACGAAGCCGCTGTTCAAAAAGCTTTGGCTGATATCACGGAGTGCGTGAAGACGAAGAAGGGCAATTTATTAGAGTTGGCTGTTAAGGCTGCCGGCTTGCGTGCGTCATTGGGAGAGATCTCCGATGCTTGCGAGGTGGTTGTAGGTCGTTATAAAGCAATCATTAGAACTATTTCAGGCGTGTATTCATCAGAAACTAAGAAAGACGCAGACTTCCAGAAAGCTTGCGAGCTTTGCGAGCAATTCGCTAAGAAAGAGGGCCGTCAGCCTCGTATCATGATCGCTAAGATGGGTCAGGACGGACATGACCGTGGCGCTAAGGTTGTTGCTACCGGTTATGCTGACTGTGGGTTCGACGTAGATATGGGACCGTTGTTCCAGACTCCGGCCGAGGCTGCCCGTCAAGCTGTAGAGAACGATGTTCACGTAATGGGCGTTTCTTCTTTGGCCGCTGGTCATAAGACGTTGGTTCCGCAGGTTATCGAGGAGTTGAAGAAATTAGGTCGTGAGGATATCATCGTTATCGCTGGTGGTGTAATCCCGGCTCAAGACTATGACTTCTTGTATAAGGCTGGCGTTGCCGCTATCTTTGGCCCGGGTACTTCCGTATCGAAGGCAGCTTGCCAGATCCTAGAGATCTTGTTAGGCGAATAAATAGCATTTAAACCTTACGGTTTTTTAATAAAGAGAGGCTGGACAATTGATTTTGTCCGGCCTTTTTTAGTATTGTATACGGGTTTATGTACTTTTGTAGCGATTATTCAATTAAAAAGGGAAAGAATCATGGGAATCGTTATAGGTATAGACGTGGGAGGTAGCACGACCAAGATCGTCGGTGTGGAGGATAAGAAGATCAAGAACCCGATGTTCGTGAAAGCTACCGATCCGGTAACCTCTTTATTCGGGGCCTTCGGTAAATATATTTATGATAATAACATCTCACTCTCGAATATAGAGAAAGTGATCTTGACGGGTGTAGGTAGCGCCTATATCGATCAACCTTTATATGGCTTACCAACCGCGAAGACGGATGAGTTCCTCGCAAATGGGCTAGGGGCGCAGTATAATACGGGACTGGATAGCCTGTTGGTGGTCAGCATGGGAACGGGTACCTCTTTTGTCAAGGTACAAGGCTCCACGGTCGAGCATATCGGGGGATTGGGTATCGGTGGCGGAACCATCCTCGGCTTGTCTAAGCTATTATTGAAAACGCATGACTTTCACCAAATAGCGTCTTTGGCTGAGCATGGTTCCCTGAATGATATCGACTTGCATATCCGGGATATTACGCCGCATCCGCTACCCGGCCTGCCGCTAGACGTGACAGCCTCTATTTTTGGAAAAGCGGATGCGAACGCTAAGGTTGAGGATATCGCTCTCGGTATCGTTCATATGGTCTTGCAGACTATCGGGCAAGGAGCTGTTTTCGCCTCGTTAAATGGCGATATCAAGAATATCGTGTTGATCGGTAACCTGACTCGCTTGCCGCAATGCCCGGATATTTTCCCCCGTCTGGAGGAGATGTGCGATGTCCATTTCAAGATACCGGAGTATGCCGAGTATCGCACGGCTATCGGGGCGGCTTTATGTTATATCAGGAACTGGGAATATAGGGATATTTTTTGTGGAAAGTGTTAGGCTACATCAAAACTTTATGTATCTTTGCTACATGCTTTGTTCCCTTTCGGCAATCGCCGGATAGGGATTAAAAGGGAATCGGGTGAGAATCCCGGACAGTCCCGCTGCTGTAAGCTTCATAAACGGGTTGAGCAATACTGTTGCCACTGTTCATTCAAGTGAATGGGAAGGCGCTTAAGACCGGAAGTAAGTCAGAAGACCTGCAAGGCGTGTATATTTTCGACGGCTTCGAGGAAAGGCCGGAAGAGAACGCAAGAACCGTATCCGGTTTTTACTATTCTTTATCCAAGGTTTTCTTATCAAGTCGTCTCATGGTTTCGGATAATTATTTTGCCATAATAATTAGGGAAAGAAGCATGAATCTGACCGACGGGATGAGCTCCGTATGTAAGATGCATGCTTTCTTTGAGTTTAAAGGACTGGGGTATTCCGTGAACACTCTATAGAGAATATTTGTTTATTATTAGAAAAGTGCGTTTATTTGCAACGAGTAATTAACAAAAGAAGTATGAATATGAAGAAAATCGTGGGATTTCTTATGGTTGCCTTGTTAGCGTTGATGGCGCTTCCGGCGAACGCTCAGCTTAAATTCGGTATCAAGGGAGGTGTGAATATATCGTCTGTCCATTTCAACTCGGACGTGTTGAAAGCGGATAACGTAACCGGCTTCCAAGTGGGGCCGATGATCGAGACGACTTTGCCGTTGGTGGGTGTCGGGATCGATGCGGCCGTGTTGTATTCGCAAAAAGGTTTGGAGACGACTTCGGTTGGCGGGGTTAAGACTTCGATGAAGACGGATTATATCGATGTTCCGGTCAACTT
>OCQB01001461.1_pt1 | contig 18790 bp, 16 predicted proteins | sample 1538631 | NCBI WGS metagenome assembly OCQB01 (sample SAMN04571713, study PRJEB22368) | human gut metagenome | biome: human gut; material: stool | host: Homo sapiens | place: Luxembourg | collected 2012-10-19
CCTCCGGGGTATAGGTGCCGTCCTCCAGGGAGGGCAGCAGCCGGCCGAAGTCGGAGTTGGCCACGGAGGCCGGGATCATGTCCAGGATGCAGGGGGCGAAGACGGTGTCCTCGGTGGTGTCGGCAGCCAGATCGGCCAGCACCTGGGTCTCGCCCTGCTGGGCCTGGAAGTCCTCGCTGTACTCCAGCTTGGGCGCGTCGCCGCCCTCGGCCAGCAGGTAGGCCTCCAGCTCCTCGGGGGAGTAGACGAACTCCAGGAAGGCAAGGGCCAACTCGATCTCCTCCTCAGAGGCGGAGGCGGAGATCCACCACTCGCCGAAGCACGAGGTGGTGGCGATACCCACCTGGCCGGGGAACAGGGAGGCGCGCACGTTGGCCCCGTCGAAGCCGTTGCTCCAGTTGGCGGAGTTGGTCTCGGCGAAGTCGGCGGACATCCAGGGGCCGTTGGAGATCACGGCGGCCTGGCCGCTCATGAAGGCGTTGGCCGCGTCGGCATAGGCCGCGCCGATGGAGTTGGAGGCGGCGTTGTTCTGCAGCAGCTCCTGCAGCTTGGTCACGGCGTTGATGAAGACAGGGGTGTTGAAGTCGGTGATCTTGGCCTCCACGCCGCTCTGGAGCCACTCCACGCCGCCGTCCTCCGCGGCGATGAGGGCGGTGAGGAACAGGGCGGCCACCCAGCCGTTCTCAGCGGTGGAGAAGGCGATCCTCTGGTCGCCCAGGGCGGTGATGAACTCATCCATGGTCAGGGCGCTGAGATCCTCCTGGGGATCCCACATGGCGGAGTTGTAGAAGAAGCCGGTGGGGCGCACGGTGGCCAGGGGCAGGCTGTAGATGGAGCCGTCCTCGTTGGTGCAGTAGGCCAGACCGTCGTCCAGCAGCAGGTCCTTCACCTCCGGGGTCTCGTCCAGCCAGTCGCTCAGATCGTAGGCCATGCCGTTGGGGAAGGCGATGTTGGCCATCCAGTCCACATCGCCGCCCTGGACCAGCACGGGCAGCATATCCTGCTGAGCCAGCTGCTTGAGCCGGTCATTGAAGCCGTCCTGGGGCACGCTCTCCAGGGTGATGTGGTACTGCCCCTCATACAGGGCGTTGAACCGCTCCACCTGGGGCTCAAAGAAGACGGCGCCCACATTTTCGCCTGTCTTATAGGAGGGAATGGTGATCTCGATGACCTCGCCGGTGGAACCGCCGGGGTCGGCGCTGGAGCCGGGGGAGCCGCTGGGGTCGGCGTTGCCGCCGCAGCCGGCCAGCGCGGCCAGCATGGCGCCGGCCAGGATGCCTGCGATGAGCTTCTTTTTCATGGTAATCCTCCTTTTTTATCGTGGCTTTCGCCTATTCTTGAAACGGCAGACTGCCCTTTCAACCAATCTGATCAAGGACAAAAACGTTTTTGGAGTCTGGTTGGAAAAAAGCGGGAGATTCCCGCCTGATTCCTATCCCAGCGTGCGCACGCTTTCCCGCTCCACCAGCGTGTGGGGGAGCACCAGCTTCTGCGCGGGCCGCGTGCCGTTGAGCATGTCATACAGCAGGCTGGCCGCCTCATAGCCCTTTCTCTTGATGTTCTGATCCACGGTGGTGATTTTGGGATCGGTATAGTTGGTGACCTCCAGGCCATCGTAGCCCACCACCGAGTAGTCGGCGGGGATCCGGTAGCCCAGGGATTTCAGCGCCTCCATGGTCCCAATGGCCAGCATATCGCTCATGCACAGGAAGGCGGTGACGCTGTCCGGGGCGTGGGTGCGGAAATAGGCGTCCACGCCGGCCGCGGCCTCCTCCCGCAGGAAGTTGGTATAGATGATGGAGTCATGGGTCAGGGTGAGGCCGTTGCGCTGGAAGGCCTGGTAGGCGCCGGCCAGACGCTCCATGCTGACCATGGCGTTCTTGCGGCCGTGGACCAGGACGATCCTGCGGTGGCCCCGGTCGATCAGATACTGGGCCAGCTCGTCAAAGGCGGCCACGTCGTCCAGCGTGACGTTGCTGGTGGAGGGACCGCTCACCTCGGTGTCGATGGTGACGCAGGGGCGCTGGCTGGCGGCCAAGGTCTGGCAGTAGGGGTCGTTGGTCTTCAGCCCGAACAGGATGGCCCCGGAGATGTTGTGCTCATAGCAGAGCTGCTCATAGCTCTTTTCCATCTGGGTGCGGGAGTTGATCACATACATGGCGATGTCGATGCCGCGCTCATAGGCGAACTGGTAGATGCCCTTCATCAGCATCGTCTCAAAGTCGTTGAGCATGGTATCCTCTAAAAAGCCGGACAGCACCAGCGCGATGTTCTTGGCGTGCTTGGAGGACAGGTTGCGGGCCATCTGATTCGGGTGATACCCCAGCTCCCGCGCGACGCGCTGGATGCGCTCCCGGGTCTGGCAATTCACATCGGAATAGTTGTTCAGTGCCCGGGAGACCGTGCCGATGGTCACCCCCGCGGCCTTTGCCACGTCCCGGATGGTTGCCGGCATAGAAAGCTCCTCTCCCTCCGAACAAAAACGTTTTTGTAATGGCTTGATCTATTTATACAGGATACACAGATTTTTGTCAAGATGTTTTTTCGTTTTTGTGATGAACAACTTTTAGGGAAGGGCGAGTGGAAGACCTGCCGTTCCCATCTATGTGCCCGCTTGATTGGTGCCCGATACGGGAGGAAGAGGGGACCGAAACGGTTCCACTGAGGAGGCACAACCGGGAGATCCCCCCTGGTTTTCTAGCATCGCATCGAGTGAATTTCGTTAAAATAGATAAAAAATCGGAGATTATTTTGGATGGGCGAAGCCTTTTGCATACCTTGAAATATAATGTGGTTATGTTATAATACCAATTACAACAGGAACCGCGATTCCGTTTAAGGGAGGGAATGACTTGATTAAGTACATTTTGAAAAGACTGCTCATGATGATCCCGGTCATGATTGGCGTGGTGACGATCGCCTTTATCCTGAGCGAGATCACGCCTGGAGACGCGGCGGTTGCCATGGCTGGGAGCGGGGCCACGGAGGCGGAGAGCTTGGGGCTGAACCAGCCGATCCTGGTTCGCTACGGGCAGTACTTATGGGGCATGTTCACGCGCTTTGACCTTGGGACATCCTATACGACCAACCAGCCTGTCCTGAATGAAATCCTGGCGCGTTATCCCACGACGCTGAAGCTGGCCTTTCTGAGCGTGGCGGTCGCTGTGTTGATTGGGATTCCACTGGGGGTTATTGCGGCGGTAAAACAGTATACCTGGGTGGATAACCTGACGATGACGGTTTCCCTCTTGGGCGTCTCCATGCCGCCGTTCTGGCTGGGTCTGCTGCTGATCTTCGTGTTTTCCGTCACCCTGGGATGGCTGCCAGCCTCTGGTTTAGGGGAGGGATGGAGGAGCTGGATCCTTCCGGTAATCACGATCGGCTTCAGCTCCTCGGCCACCATTGCGCGTGTGACCCGAAGTAGTATGCTGGAAGTCATCCGGCAGGACTACATCCGCACGGCCAAGGCGAAGGGGCAGAGCGGCTTTGCCATTGTCATCTTTCACGGCCTACGCAACGCGATGATTCCCATTATTACGGTCATCGGCACCCAGATCGGCGTGCAGCTGGGCGGTGCGGTTCTGGTGGAGACTATCTTCGCCCTGAACGGGCTGGGAAGCTATATGATCAACGCCGTTAAGGGGCAGAACTCCCCGGTGGTGCAGGGAGGGGTGGTGTTCCTGTCGTTGGTATTCAGCTTTGTCAACCTGGCGGTGGACCTCATCTACACCTTTATTGATCCCTCGCTGAAGACCATGTTTCAGACCAAAGGGCGCCGCGCGGTCCGCAGGGAGCTGAAGCGGCAGCTGGCGGAAGGAGGTGTCACTCATGGCTAAGATGCATACGCCCGCCATGGAGAAGCTGGAAAAGAAATATGCCCGGAACAAAAACAAGCAGAAGGCGTCCAGCCTGGGCCAGGAAGCTTGGAAGCGCCTCAAACGCAACCGGATGGCGGTCATTGGAATGGTGATCCTGGCAATTCTGATCCTCTGTGCGATCTTTGCTCCGCTGATCGCCCCGTATGGATACGAGGAGTCGGATCAGAGCGCATTCCTGCAGGGCCCCTCGCTGGAGCACCTGATGGGTACGGACAACTTTGGGCGCGACATCTTCAGCCGGGTGATCTATGGGGCGCGGGTGTCCATTCCCATTGGCCTGATCTGTGTCTGTATCTCCTCGATTGTGGGAGGGACCTTCGGCGCGGTGGCGGCGTTCTACGGCGGAAAGCTGGAGAACCTCATCATGCGCTTCATGGACATCTACCAGTCGATCCCCTCCATGCTGCTGGCCATCGCCATTGCCGGGGCATTGGGATCCGGCATGCGCAACCTGATCATCGCCATCGCCCTGGGTACCATTCCCCTGTATGCCCGGGTGGTCCGCGGGGCGATCCTGACCGTGAAGCGCAAGGACTATGTTCAGGCGGCCCGGGCCATTGGGGCAAACACGGCCCGCATGATCATCCGGCACATGCTTCCCAACTGTGTGGGCCCGATCATCGTGCAGATGACCTTCAGCGTTGCCGCGGGGATCCTGACCGCAGCCTCCCTGAGCTATATCGGGTTGGGCATCGCCCCTCCGACACCGGAATGGGGCGCTATGCTGAACGCCGGCAAGCAGTATCTGCAGACCTATCCCCACATGCTCATCTTCCCCGGACTGATGATCATGATTACGGTGCTGGCGCTGAACCTGTTTGGCGACGGTCTGCGGGACGCGCTTGATCCCCGACTGAAATGAGGTGCGTGTGATGAGCGAAAAGCTTTTGGAGATCCGCGATCTGGTGGTCCACTACGAGACAGATGAGGCCGTGGTGGAAGCGGTCAACAACATATCCTTTTCCCTGGAGTCCGGGGACACCTTGGGCTTGGTGGGCGAGACCGGTGCCGGAAAGACCACCGTGGCCCTGAGCATTATGGGGCTGCTCCCCTATCCTCCCTCCCACATCATCCAGGGCTCCATCCTGCTGGATGGACAGGATATTACCAAACTGAAGGAGCGGGAGCTACGAAAGATTCGCGGCAACAAGGTCAGTATGATTTTCCAGGACCCGATGACTGCCCTCAACCCGGTCCGAACCGTGGGGGATCAGATCGCCGAGGTGGTGCGCCTGCACCAGAAGGTTTCCAGAAAGGAGGCCTGGAGGAAGGCGGAGGAGATGCTGGAGATGGTGGGCATTCCAAAGGAGCGGGCAAAGGAGTACCCCCATCAGTTTTCCGGCGGCATGAAGCAGCGGGTGGTCATTGCCATCGCGCTGGCCTGCAACCCGGAGCTGCTGATTGCTGATGAGCCCACCACGGCCCTGGACGTGACCATTCAGGCCCAGGTACTGGAGCTGATGCGCGACCTGCAGAAGAACAACCAGACGGCCCTGCTGCTGATCACCCATGACTTTGGCGTGGTGGCGGACATCTGCAAGAAGTGCGCCGTAATCTATGCGGGAGAAATCGTGGAGTACGGCACCGTGGAGGATATCTTTGACCGCCCGGCCCATCCCTATACCCTGGGCCTGTTTCACTCCCTGCCCAGCCTGGATAAGGAGGTCACTCGGCTGACGCCCATTCCGGGCATGATGTCCGACCCGACCAACCTGCCGGAGGGGTGCAGCTTCTGTGAGCGGTGTGACCGGAAATCGGACCTTTGTATGAAGACGGATCCCAAGCTGGTGGAGATTGGGCCCGGCCACTATGTCAAATGCCATCACTGTGGGAAGGGGGGCGAATGAGATGGGAAGCCTGCTGGAAGTACAGCACCTGAAGAAATACTATACCACCGGCAGCGGCGTGCTCCACGCGGTGGATGATGTGAGCTTTTCCCTGGACGCGGGGAAGACCCTGGGCGTGGTCGGCGAGTCCGGCTGTGGGAAGTCCACGCTGGGAAAGGTCATCCTGCGGCTGGAGGCGCCCACCAGCGGCTCCGTCCAGTTTGAGGGGACGGAGATCACGACCCTGGAACCTGGGGCGTTCAAGCACTACCGCAAGGAGATGCAGATGATTTTCCAAGATCCCTTCGCCTCCCTGAACCCCCGCATGAGCGTTCGGCAGATCATCGCGGAGCCCTTTGACGTCCACCCGGACCTGTGCCCCAAAAAGGAGGTCGATGAACGGGTGGAGGAGCTGATGGAGACGGTCGGTCTGGCCAAGCGATTTGCCAACAGCTATCCCCATGAGCTGGACGGCGGACGCCGGCAGCGCATCGGCATCGCCAGGGCCCTGGCGATGAAACCAAAGTTTATTGTATGTGACGAGCCGGTGTCGGCTCTGGATGTATCCATTCAGGCGCAGATTCTCAACCTGCTTCAGGACCTGCAGGAACAGTTCGGCATGGCATACCTCTTCATCACCCACGATATGTCCGTGGTCAAACATATCTCGGATGAGATCTGCGTCATGTACCTGGGGCAGGCGGTGGAAAAGTGTGAGACCGGCGAGCTGTTCCGCAACACGCTCCATCCATATACCCAGGCGCTTTTGTCCGCTATCCCTGTTCCCAGCCTTCATAACCGGCGTCAGAAGATCCTGCTCAAGGGGGAGTTGTCCTCCCCCATCAATCCCAAGCCGGGGTGCCGTTTCGCCGTGCGCTGTCCCTATGCCACACAGGCGTGCCACCATACGACCCCGGAGCTGAAGGAGGTGTGTCCAGGTCATTTGGTTGCCTGTCACCGCACGGGCGAAGGGGAGGCCCGGTAAATCGTTCTCCCCGGTCAAAGGATCCGATGAATAAAGGAGGAAGAAAAGATGAAAAAACACTTGCTGAAGCTCAGTGCCCTTGCCCTGGCGATTTCTCTGCTTGCCACAGCTTGTACCGGTGACGGGACGACGGAGAGCAGCGACCCGGGATCGGGGGAGAGCGCCGGAACCGAGCCCACCACACTGACGGTGGCTTATAATCTGGAGCCGGCCTCCCTGGATCTGCAGTCGGTCGGCCTCTCATCCGGCGGCACCACGACGGGGTCCTTCCTGTATGACACCCTGGTGACCTATAATTCGGAGACCAACGAGGTGGAACCCAGCGTGGCGGAGAGCTGGGAGTGGGTGGACGACACCACCCTGCGGATGTACCTGCGGGAGGACGTTTACTCCCACAACGGGTACAATATCGTAGCTGAGGACATCGTCTACATGCTGGAGCGCGGCGTGGCCACCGCGGCGCTGTCCAGATATTACGGCATGATTGATCTGGAGCGGTGCGCGGCTGTGGATGAGTACACGGTGGACATCGCCCTGACGGATCCCAGCCCCGTCTTCCTCACCTCCCTGGCCCAGAGCTGCTTTGCCATCTCCAGCAAGGAGGGGATCGAGGCCCAGGGCGGCCTGGAGGCCTTTGCCAGGGCGCCGGAGGCTATGACCGGCAAGTATACATTTGTGGAATGGGTGGACGGCGACCATGTTACCGTCAGCCGGAACGAGGACTACTGGGGTGAGAAGGCCTATTACGACACGGTGACCATCCGCTTCATCCCGGACGACTCCTCCCGCCTGATGGCCCTGCAAAGCGGCGATGTGGACGCGGTCAACCGGGTGCTGACCAGCCAGGCCAGCACGATCATCGATGGCAGCGGAGTGTCCCTGATCACTGTTGACAACCAGCTCCAGATGTACAACATTATCCTGAACTGCGCGGACGGCCCCCTGGCCAACACCCAGGTGCGCCAAGCCATGAGCATGGCCTTCAACCGGGAGGCGGCCCTCCAGGCCATCCTCTTCGGCTACGGCGAGGTGGCCACCGGCCTCTTCCCTGAGGGCTTCAGCGTGTACGCCCCTCCCGCGGAGGGGGAGGAGTGGGTCTATGACCTGGAGCGGGCCCAGGAGCTCATGGCCGAGGCCGGCTATGCCGACGGATTTGAGATGACCCTGATCCTGATGGAGAACCAGACCTATTCCGATGTGGCGGAGTTTGCCCAGAATGCCTGGGGACCGCTGGGCATCGATGTGAACATCGAGATCTCCGACTCCCCCAGCTTCTTCGTCAAGCTGAATGCGGGCGAATATGACGCCTATTCCATCGCCAACAGCGGATTTGACTACACCTCTGTGTACAAGACCTTTGACGACCGGCTGGACTACGGCGAGGGCGGCAACTCCCAGTTCCACATGGACGATGATTTCTACAGCCTGCTGGATCAGATCTACACGGAGACGGATCCCACCGCGGCGGTGGAGATCTCCAGCCAGCTGCTGAGTATCCTGCGGGAAGAGGTGCCTGTGATCAACGTCATGAACGGTTCCATCCTGTTTGCCTGCGACTCTGATCTCACCGGCTACTATCTCTCCCCCATGGGCGACCCCATTTTTACTGATCTGAGACCGGCTGAATAACCAAGTGATAAAGAAACTCGCCCCGGGGCGCGAGCGCGCCCCGGGGCCCCGAAAAGGAAATGTTTATGGATGCCATCAGTAATATCGAGATCCAGAATTTGCAGGGACGGTTTGTCCACGCATGGAATCAAAGGAATTTTCTCGAATGCGCGGCACTCTTTGCGAAGAACGCCGACGCCCGCTTCCAAGCGCCGGATGACGGGATCCTATTGACAAGTCAGGAGGCCATCCGGAATGGCCTGGCCGAGGCGGCGCAGCGCATGGGTGTGCCCTTCCTGATGAGCCACACGCCGGCCATCCGCCAGGATCCCCCGGACCGTGCCAGGGCGTCCTGGTATCTCAGCACGGTCCAGTTTACGGATGAAGGCTGTGTGCAGGGCAGCGCACGGCTGGACGCGGACCTGGTCCGCGTGCGGCAGGAGTGGCGGTATCTGGATGTTCAGCTGTACTATATGATGACGTTGGAACCGGAAACCGGCCGGGGAATGACGTATGACAGGACCTTTTCAGAGCGGATTGCCTTCCCTGACGCTCCCAGAGGCAAAACGTCGGCGGTGGATTACCTAACTCTGCGGAATATGCTGGGCCGGTGGAGGATTGGTTTGCCGGGGAAGGGGAGCCTCGGCTGGAATATCCCCCGTTCCTATCCAAACCCTTGGTGGGGCGGGAGGCCATCCTAAGGGGGCTGCGAGAACTCAGAAAACAGGAGACGGCGGTGGCCCCGATTCCTCTTACCATTCCCATGCTCACAACGCCATGCATTGAGACCTGGGAGGACTCTGCCTGGGGAAGCTGGTTTGTGATCAGTCACGACTACCTGCTGGATGGAGACGGAGCGGGTTGGATCGCCCATCGGGTAGGTCAGCTGCTGGTGACCTGGGTCCGGGAGCGTGGAGAATGGAGGATTCGGGAACTGAGGCTGTGCCCCTTGTTTTCCCTTCCCTCTGACGCGCTGCTGCTGGAGGACTCCGGGGACACGATCCTGAACATGGAGGGCGGGTGGCTGAATGCTCCAGCGCCCTCCGGACGTACGGATCCGGAGGCTGCCGAGGAGGCGTTAACTCTGGAAGAGTACATTGCCTTCTGGGTGAGCGGGCTTCGCTATCGGTCGGAAGCGCCGTTTTACTACTCCAGACTGGCCATTGACGAACCAGATACGTTGGTTTATCGCCTCGGCCGCAGACCGGCTAAACGGGGCCTGCAGGAAGTGACCGAGGAGATCTTCGCGATGACGAGTAAATTCTCCACCCTGCAGCCCAAGAGCCCCGGGAACCACACCGGGACAACGCCGGTCATTGAGATCAGCCCTGACGGGACCCATGCTGTTGCGGTATGGCTGGACTATGGTTGGACGACCCAGGCGGAGGTATTTGGCATTACCAAGCCCCCCTATTTTGCCAATCCGGCGATTGGGCGCTATGAGCATCACTATAAAAAGAGGTCCGATGGCTGGAAGCTGTACAGCTTCCACTGGGCGCCCTATTACCGGACCGGGAAATGGCGCTTTGATTACGCTACCACAAAGGGGTGGTGCGGGACCACGTCCTCCAAACGCTTCCCGCTGCCCTTAGATACTTACACATATGAGGACGACGAGGCCAAGCGGGGGCAGCCGGTGGTTCTGGATCCCCCCATGATTGACTGCCCGTATGAGCGGCCGTGGACGGGGGAGACGGATCGGCTTTAACTACGACAAGGAAGTGATGATTCATGTCCGCAGGGACTTGGGAAACCGGCCTTCAAAAGGTCGGTGATGGGATCTACTGCTATATCACCACAGGACGAACGATGATGAGTAACTGCGCCATGGTGGTTGGGGACGAATGCGCGCTGGTTTTCGATGTGTTAAGCACCAAGCCCATGACGGAGGAGTTTTTGCGGGAGTGCCGCCGTTATACGGATAAGCCCGTCAAGTATCTGGTGATCTCCCACTGCCACGGGGATCACTTCCTGGGGGCCAATGCGCTTCCCGGCGTGACAACCCTCGGGCATGTATCGCTCAAGGAAGCCTTTGATCTGGATCGAGCCCGGCCGAGGACGGTCCCCATCCAGGAGAGATACCCTCACCTGGATTTTACCGACACGACCTATCCATATCCCCAGATCTACCTGAAAGAGGGATGCTTGATCGACCTGGGAAACCGGATGGTGGAGATTCGGGCCCTGGGGCATTGCCACACGAAGGGGGACCTGGCGCTGTATGTCCCGGATGCCAAGTGGATGGCTCTGGCGGATGCGCTGTTCCACTATGTGGTTCCAGCTACGATTTCAGGGGACATCGACCACTGGATCTCCACGCTGGAATCGCTGGAGCAGGGTGAGGCGGAACATTTCCTGCCCGGGCATGGTCCGATCTGTGGGAAACCGGCACTGAGAGGGTTGCGGGAGTACTTTCAGAAGATTCGGGAGCAGGCCAAGGCGGTGGTAGACGGCGCGCTGACCTTGGAAGACGACACACCCTCTCCTCTGGAGGCGGAAATGATAGCGGCCGGCTGGACCGAAACTGCCCGGACCCTGTTCTCCACGGAGCAGTACGCGGCGAAATTGAGGGGGATGCCGTACCGTGTGGACATGGGCCGGATTTTGGACCTGGAGATGAAGCGAAACTGCTGATTTTCCTCAAATCCATTGACTGCCGTGACAAATTTCCATATAATGAAACCACGGAATACTATAGAAACTATGGGGTGTAAGTCAATGGGGATCATCAAAAAAGTGAGCTCAACAGATCAGATTATTGAGTACATACTGGGGCAGATCAGAGAGAAAAAACTCTGCCCTGGGGACCAGCTGATGAATGAGAGAGCCTTTTCCGAGGTTCTGGGCGTCAGCAGAATCCCCTTGCGGGAAGCCATCTCGGCGCTTTCCATTTTGGGGATTGTGGAGGCCCATCAGGGCGCGGGGACCTTCGTGCGCAGCTATGATCCAAGTATGCTGGCAAAGGTGATGCGGATCTACGCCATCCTGGACGACGTCTCAATGCACGATATCTTTGAGCTGCGGGCGCTCATTGAGTCGCAGTCCGCGCGGATCGCGGCGGAACGGGCGGAGCCTGAGGAGCTGTTGGCCATCGAGGACAGCCTGCGGGAGTGCGAGGAGACGCTGCGGAAGATCCCGCAGCTTTACCGCAACGCGGAGGACGGTATTCATCTCTTTAACAGATTCAACCATTTCCACAACCGTATCGCGGATTGCACCCACAACAAGTTCATGCAGCAGTTCATGGATTCGATCCGGCTGCTGTCTCTGGAATACCTTTCCATGGACATCCAGAAGAATCCGAATATCCTGGAAGCCCTGCACAGCGCTTTCGAGGAGCACACGGAAGTTTACAGGCGAATCCGGGCCAAGGACGGTGAGGCCGCCGCGGAGGCCATGTATCACCATCTGATCAACGAGTACACCTCGATTCAGTCCAGAGTTGAGCAGAAACCATGAACAGAAAGTAGAAGGATGCCGCGCTTAACCCCCGGGTGAGAAGTGTGATAGACAGACCCAGTCCCTTTTGACTGGAGATAGCTATGCCTCAAACGGGGGTAAGCGCGGAAAATTTCATATAATTGGTATGATGACATTATGATATTATGGAGGCGAAAAGAATGAGAGAGGCAGTTATTGTTTCAGCGGTTCGCAGTCCTGTTGGCAAGCTGGGCGGAGGATTGACGCCGCTGCAGCCATATCAGCTGGGGGCCATGGTCATGAGGGAAGCGGTGCAGCGGGCGAAGGTCGAACCGGGAGAAGTGGACGAAGTGATTTACGGCACGGTGGGAAATAAGGAGATGAACGACGCGGCCCGGGTGGTCGCCTTGGAGAGCGGGCTCCCGGTGGAGGTTCCGGCCATCGCGCTGGACCGGCAGTGTGGGACGTCGCTGAACGCGCTGGCCTATGGCGCGATCCTCATTCAGTCCGGCGTACATGACGTGGTTGTCACCGGCGGTGTGGAGATGGACAGCCGGCGGCCCTGGATCATGGAACGGGCTGTCAAGGCGTATGGCAACACGCCGCCCAAGTTCTATGCGCCGTTCTTCGCTCCTCCCTCCTTCGGGGATGTCCATGTCCTGACGACAGCGGAGAATGTGGCGGAGCGGTATGGCCTCACCCGGGAAATGTGCGACCAGTTCGCGCTGGACAGCCAGGAGAAGGCCGCCCGGGCGTGGGAGCATGGAAAATTCGCACGGGAGGTTCTACCCATCGACGTCCCGGAGAAGGGGGGCGTCCGGCGGGTAGAGCGGGACGAGACGGTGCGGGCGACCAGTATGGAGGCGCTGTCGAAGCTGCGGGTGGTCACCGGAAAGAAGGACGGCGTGGTAACGGCGGGGAACAGCTCCCCCAACTGTGATGGAGCGTCCTGCGTTGTCCTGATGGAGAAGGGAAAGGCCAAGACGCTGGGCTGCGAGATCCTGGGGACGTTCCGGGGATACGCTTCCGTGGGGGTAGACCCGGCCTATATGGGGCTGGGGCCGGCCTATGCCATTCCCAAGCTGATGAAGACGACTGGGCTGTCTTTAGAGGACATCGACCTGTTTGAGATCAACGAGGCCTTCGCGTCCCAGTCCCTGGCCTGTATTCAGGAGCTGGAGCTGGATGCGTCCAAGCTCAATGTCAATGGCGGGGCCATTGCCCTGGGCCACCCGCTGGGCGCGACCGGCGGCATCCTGACGGCCAAGATGGTCTATGAGCTGAAGCGACGTCAGGCACGTTTCGGCGTGATCGCCTTCTGCTGCGGCGGAGGACAGGGCGTGGCCGCGCTGCTGGAGAGGGAGGACGACTGATGCTGCGAAACAGACAGGAGTTGAAGGAGCTTCTTAAGCGACGCCAGCGGATCCAGCGGGTGGGCGTGGCGGCTGCGCATGACGACCACACGCTACGGGCGGTGATCCAGGCGGCCCGGGATGGCCTGGTGGAACCCATCCTGATCGGCGATTCAGAGCGGATCGCATCGCTTTGGACAAGCCTTTCCGATGGCATTCCGCTGCCCACCGTGATCCCCGTCCAGGGGGATGAGGCCTGCGCCCGCCGGACGGTCCAGCTGGCCCGGGAGGGACAGATCGACTGCGTCATGAAGGGGAAGCTGGAAACCGCCACGCTCATGCGGGAAGTGGTGAACCGGGAAACAGGGATCCGAAATCGGGACGTCATGTCCATCATCGCGGTGATGGAGTCGCCCTATTACCACAAGCTGTTTGCGGTGACCGATGTAGGTCTTCTGACCTACCCGACCCTGGAACAGAAGGCGGGCGTAATCGAAAATGCGGTGGAGCTCTTTCACCGCCTCGGGGTGGAAACCCCAAAGGTGGCGGTGCTGGCCGCCGTGGAGAAGGAGAACCCCAAAATGCCGGAGACAGTGGACGCCGCCCGGCTTAAAGAGATGGGAGAGCGCGGCGAATTGGCCGGCTGCGTGGTGGAGGGGCCGATCTCCTATGACCTGTGCATGGACAGGGAGGCGGCGGAGATCAAGGGCTATCACAGCCCGGTGGCGGGCGACCCGGACATCCTGGTGGTCCCGGATATCGTCGCTGGCAATCTTCTAAGCAAGAGCCTGACCTGCAGCGGGGGGGCCCACACCTGCGGTACGGTGTGGGGCGCGAAGGTCCCGATCATCCTGACCTCCCGCTCTGCCGCGGTGGAGGACAAGTACATGTCCATCGTCCTGTCAGCCGCGGCGGGGAGCGAATGAAAAATGAAACGAAGTGAACGGAGGGAACAACTATGTCGCAGACGAAAAATGTGATTCTCAGCGCGTGCCTCACGGGGGCGATGACCTCGAAGGCGGCGTGCCCCAGCCTGCCCATTACACCGGAAGAGATCGCGGCCGACGCGGTGGCCTGTCTGAAGGCGGGGGCCAGCATTCTCCACATCCATGTCAGGGATGAAAACGCCCAGTTTACCATGGAGACAGAGTATTTCGTGCGGGCGGTGGAGGCGGTCAAGGAGGCGTGCCAGCGGGAGAACTTAGATGCCATCCTCAACCTGACCACCTCGAACGGACCAGGGAGCGATGAGATCCGTCTGGCTCACCTGGAGAGGATCCGTCCGGAGATGTGCTCCTATGATGCGGGAACTCTCAACTGGGGCGACACCATCTTCGAGAATTCGCCGCTCTTCCTCAAGAAGCTCGGCAAGAAAACCCAGGAGCTGGACATCAAGCCGGAGATTGAGATTTTTGACGCCTCCATGATCGGCAATGCCGTGCGGCTCATCCAGAGCGGGCACCTGACGCCCCCCTGCCACTTCCAATTCATCCTCGGAGTGCCCGGCGGACTGGACGGCACCATTGACAGTCTCAGCTTCATGCTGCCCAAGCTGCCTGCCGGTTCGACCTGGTCCCTCAGCGGGATCGGGAGATCCCACATGCCCATGATGCTGGCGGGCCTGGCCGCGGGGTGTGACGGAATCCGCGTGGGACTAGAGGACAACATCTGGTTCAGCAAGGGGGTGCCGGCCACCAACGAGATGCTGGTAGACCGGGCCGCGCGGCTCATCCGTCTGACCGGCCGGGAGGTTGCGACGGTGGCGGAGGCCCGGGAAATCCTGGGGATCAAGCGCCGCTCTTGGTAAAGGAGGGGGTGCCGATGACAGACAAGGTTTTGGCCATCAATCCCGGCTCCACGTCCACCAAAATCGCGGTCTATGAAAATGGGGAGCTGATTCTTCGGGAGGATGTGAGCCACAGTGCCGCCGACCTGGCCCGCTTTCCGGAAATCCCGGACCAGCTTCCCTACCGAAAGGCGGCCATCCTGGAGGCCCTGGCACGAAAGGGGGTCACGCCGGAGGGGTGCGCGGCGTTTTCCGGGAGAGGCGGCGGCCTGCAGCCCTGCGAGGGCGGGGTCTATGAGGTTAATTCGGTTATGCTTGCCCATGCCAGGAGCGGCAAGTATGGAGGCAGGCATCCAGCGGCTCTAGGTTGCCAGCTGGCCGCGGAGTTTGCCCAGCAGTATGGGGGACGGGCCTTTGTGGTCAATGGCCCGGATACCGATGAGTTTTGCCAGGAGGCCAGGGTGACAGGACTGGCTGACGTCTTTCGGGCCAGCCATGTCCACGCCTTAAACCAAAAGGAGACCGCTCTGAGGGTCGCCAGAGAATTAGGGGTGGCCTATGAGGGGGCCAACTTTATCGTGGCACACTTGGGTGGGGGTGTATCCATCACCGCCCACAGGCAGGGGCGCATGGTGGACTCCAATGACATCATCCATGGAGATGGACCCATGGCTCCCACCCGTTCCGGCGCGCTTCCGGTAAAGGATGTGATCGACCTGTGCTTCAGCGGCCGGTGGACCAAGGAAGAGCTCCATGTGCGCGTTACCAAGGAGGGAGGATTTGTAGACCATTTGGGGACGGCGGATTTCCTGGAAATCAAAAAGCGCAGGCAGACGGATGGATATGTGGATCTGATCTACCGGGCGTTCCTCTACCAGATCTCCAAGCAGATCGGAGCTATGGCATCGGTCCTGGAGGGGCGTGTCGACGCTATCATTCTGACCGGCGGCATCGCCCGGGATGAGGAGCTGGTGGAGGAGGTCAAGCGCCGGGTAGGCTTCATTGGGCCGGTGGTCGTCCGCCCCGGAGAAGTGGAGATGGAAGCGCTGATTGCCGGGGCGCTGCGGGTGCTCCGGGGGGAGGAAAGCCCAAAATCCTATACTGGAGAGCCGGTCTTCCTCAACTTCGACGCGCTGAAGGGTGTCCCGGCTGCCCAGGGAGCGACAGCTTCCATTGCGAGATAGCTTTCGCTGCGGGAAACAGAGAAGAAGGCTGCGGAGAATTGTCAAGGTAAGCACGACAATTCTCCGCAGCCTTCTTCTCTCCGGCGGTCAACTTTGGTTGCAGGGGTCAACTGGCTCAAGGTCCGGGACGGCGGTCTGGGCCACGGACAGGAAGCGGCGCAGGGCCGGGGTTTTCCGGTCGGCCCGGTAGGCGGCTCCATAGGACAGCGGCGCGAACTCCGGCAGCGGGATATACCGCAGGCCGGGCAGCCTGCCCCCCGGCAGATCGGCCATGATGGCAAAGGCGTAGCCCGACCGGATCAGGGCGGAGGCGACGTCCAGGTTGTCGCAGAACAGCATCTGATCGGGACCGCGTCCGGCGACAGCCTGGTGCTGGACCGACAGCAGGGAGGGCGGGTAGACCTGCGGCGGACAGACAATGATTTTCCCGCCCTCCGCCAGCTGCGGAAGGGTGAGCTGGGACGCCGCGGCCAGGGGATGCCCCTCTCCGCACACGCAGACGATGGAGCAGCGGGTCAGCTCATGATAGGCCGCCTTCACAGGCGCGACCTCCCGCAGGGTGAGCAGGACCTGGATATCCTCCTCCTCCAGAAGGCGGTCCAGAGAGGCGAAGGGGATCATGCGCAGGACGGGAATGACCTGCGGCAGCTCCCGCCGAAAGGCTTCCAGCACGGTGCCCAGGTAATACAGCTCCGTATAGTTGTGGCATCCGATGCCAAAACGCTGGGGGAGGGCGGCCTGGCTCTCCTGGATCCTGGCCTTGGACAGGCCGGTGAGCTTGAGGATCTCACCGGCATACTGCAGGAACAGGTGCCCTGCCTGGGTCAGCTGCACGCTTTTGCTGGTGCGGTGGAACAGCTTGGCCCCCAGCTCATCCTCCAGCGCGTTGATCTGATGGCTCACCGCCGGCTGGGTGATGCGCAGCTGCTCCGCCGCCCGGGAAAAGTTCAGAAAATTGGCCACGGCGACGAAGCACTCCAACTGTGTGGTATTCAAACAAATGCCCCCTCCATGAACGGAACTCCTTTTGGACAATACGGCGACAGGATAAAACTTTTTTATAGATCATAACAGATTTGAATTTCACATGCAAGGGGAATCGTGCTATATAAAGTAAGGGCCGGAACAGTTCTGGTCCTAACCAATTTGGAAAGGGGTGAGGGAACCTTGCCGCTGGATCGAACCGAGCTGGCCTCCGCCAACCGGCAGATCGGCATTCAGCTGGAGCTGCAGGCCAACCGGGTGATGGCCCGACGGGATCTGACCGGCGCCCAGGGGCGCATGCTGCTGTACATTTTGGAGCACTCCGAGGCGGGGACCTCCCTGACCCAGATCCATGACGCCTTTGGGTATTCCAAAGCGGCCCTGTCCGCCATTCTCAAGCGCCTGCGGGAGAAGGGGTATGTCCGGGTGGAGCCCTGCGCCCGAGACGACCGGAGAAAACTGCTGTTCGTCACGGAAAAGGGCAGGCAGGTCAAGGCGTTTTTGGATCAGGCGTTTTCCACGGCCTGCGATCAGCTCTATCACGGGTTCTCCGAGTCGGAGCTGGCGCAGCTGGACCGGATGCAGCGGAAAATGCTGTGCAACCTGTCCCAGGCCGGAGAGGCGCCCCGGGACATTTTGATCAACAAGGAGGCGGAAACCCAGTGAGACATGTACTGCATCAACTCAGGAGCTATAAGCGGGACACCTTCCTGTGCATCGGCCTGACGGCGCTGGAGGTGGTCATGGAGATCCTGCTGCCGCTGATCACCGCCCTGATCATCGACGAGGGGCTGGAGGCAAGCAATCTTCCCGCCGTGTACCGCTACGGCATCCTGATGGTGGCCATGGCCTTTCTCAGCCTGGCCTTCGGCGCATTGGCGGGCAAGTTCGCCGCCAGCGCCGCGTCCGGCCTGTCGGCCAACCTGAGGGAGGCCATCTACAACAGCATCCAGACCTTTTCCTTTTCCAACATCGACAAGTTCAGCGTGCCCGGACTGGTGACCCGGATGACCACAGATGTCACCAACGTGCAGAACGCCTTCATGATGATCATCCGCGTGGCGGTGCGGGCCCCCCTGAACCTGATCTTCAGCTACGCCATGTGCATCTACATCAGCCCCACCCTGTCCCTGACCTTCCTGATCGCGGTGGTCTTCCTGCTGGTGGTCCTCGGGGCCATCATGGTGGCCACCATGCGCATCTTCGACCGGGTGTTCAAGAAGTATGACGACCTGAACGCCAGCGTCCAGGAGAACGTGTCCGCCATCCGGGTGGTGAAGGCCTTCGTCCGGGAGGACTATGAGAACAACAAGTTCGCCAAGGCCTCCGCCAATCTCTACAAGCTGTTCGTCAAGGCGGAGGGACTGCTGGCTTTCAACAACCCCGCCATGATGGTCGCCATCTACTTCTGCATCATTATGGTGTCCTGGCTGGGGGCTCAGTTCGTGGTGGGTGGGACGCTGACCACCGGCAACCTTACCAGCCTGTTCAGCTACATCATGTCCCTGCTCATGAGCCTGATGATGCTGTCCATGGTGGTGGTGATGACCACGATGTCCCTGGTCAGCATCCGGCGGATTGGCGAAGTGCTCAGTGAGACCCCGGACCTGAGGAATCCCGCCGACCCCGTGGAGACGGTGGAGAACGGAAGCATCGACTTCAACCACGTGAACTTCTCCTACAAGCACGGCAGCGGCAAGAACGCCCTGAGCGGCATCGACCTGCACATCCGGTCGGGGGAGACCATCGGCGTCATCGGCGGCACCG
>OCQB01001466.1_pt1 | contig 18763 bp, 28 predicted proteins | sample 1538631 | NCBI WGS metagenome assembly OCQB01 (sample SAMN04571713, study PRJEB22368) | human gut metagenome | biome: human gut; material: stool | host: Homo sapiens | place: Luxembourg | collected 2012-10-19
TGACCAGTCGCCCTTGTGGTCGACGATGTGGTCCACGTCCGTCGCGCGGACCCGCCGCCCGTGCCGGGCGCACTCGCGGCAGAACGGCTCGCGCAGCAGCTGCGCCGGCCGCAGGTCGAGCTTCCACTCGTCGGTCTGGTACATCCAGCGCCAGGACTGCGCTTCCTCACTGCGCCGGTCGCCGCGCGGCCGATGGGCGTCGCAGTATCCATCGCTCACCAGCACGCAGCAGCCGGGATGCCGGCAGGGTCGGAGCGGCTTTAAGGCCATCGGGCTATCACCTCCGGGCAAAACAAAAAGCCTGCACCGACACAAACCGCATACAGCGGATCATGTGGCGCAGGCGCTAAGGCACAGGCACTCGTCGACATTCACGATGGACTCCATCCGGCAGCACTTGCAGTAGACCGGCAAGTCTTTTGCTCTGGTTCCGGGATCGAGCCGAAGGACTTTGCCGCGCCCGCATCTCGGGCACATCAGCCATCCGTCCTTTGTGACCAGTTTACCATCATTCCGTTTTGATTGCAACACTTTTTGCCTCCTTTTTGCCCGGTGTCTACAAATAAAGCATAGCGTACAAGTAGAAACGTTCTATAGAAGTATTATCTTAGATTCATAAATCTAAAATAAAAGTCCTTGCGTTTTCCGGCGGTTTTGCGATCCAGTCCGCGTATTCGATGCGCCAGGCCGCCATGCCGTTCACCTCGCGCGCCAGCGGCCGCGAGCGCTCCTTCCAGAAGGTCTCACGTGGCATCGCGGGCGCTCGCGTCTGCACGCGCACCGTGCGTGGAGGAATCAGCTGCCGCATCCCGCGCGCCACGCCCCACGGATGCTTCCCAAGCGGGATCATCTCGTCCGGCTTGCAGAAGTACCGCGCAAGCCGCCGGTAGCCGCCGTCGCGGCTGAGCACGGGATACTCCTTATAGCCCGGATTGACGAAGCCGTAGCCCCACAGGAACTGCACCACAGCAAACGGCAGGTCGTCCTCGCTCGCCACAAAGTGAATGTGCCAGCGCCTATTGCTGTGCCCCGCCTCCACCGCATAGACATAGCGCCGGATGCTCGGGTCGAAGCGCCGCACGCGCTTGCAGAACGCGGCAAAGCACCGCTTGACGTCCTCGAAGGACGCCGGCAGGTGCGCATCGTCGAAGGTCAGAACATAGTGGACGCCCAGGTACCCGAAGAGGGCGAGGTAGAGCTCCAGCTTCTCCGCGCTGGAGCTCCACATGGAGGGCAGCGCAGGCGAGCCGCGGCATTGCTGCTCGCCCGCCCATGAGACGAGGCGGAACCGGTCGGTGGTGTAGGTCTTCGTCAGCGGCCCGCTCCGCTGCGTGACCACGCACAGCTCACTCATGCGTGCCCTCCGTTTGCTTCTGGTGTCCGCGCTTCTTCGGCAGCGGCTCACCGGCCTCGCGCAGGATCTCCTCAATGCGCTCCTTCGAGCAGACGTTGAGATCCGCGAGCACCGTGATCTGCGCCGCTGGCTTTGCCGCCTGCCGGTAGGACGCCACGATTTCTCCCTCGCTCATCGGCAGAGCATGAGAGCGCGGCGCGCCGCTCCGCGCCGGAGGGCTTCTCAGGATCGGCGTCGGCTTGTCCGGCGCATTAGGCTGCTTCGGCGTTTCCGCGAGAGACTCCGCCAGCTCCGGCTCCGGTGCGGTGCCCGAATCGGGCACCGAGTGGACAACGCGCCCGCCAACGACCAGCCCGCCGCCTCCTCCCGCAGGCGTCGGCCTCGACCCGCCGATCACGACAGGCACAGCGTCCCCCGCGAGCACCTCCACCGCGCCGAGCGCGGGGAAATCCTCGACCGCATAGGTCGTGCCGAGCGGCAGCACCAGCGCGCCCGCGCCGAGCGCGTCGCACACATAGGCGCGGAACGCCTCGAGCTGTTTGACGTCGGCGTGCAGCTCCGGCAGCTTGACGATCAACACCCTGTTCCCCGTCATAGCTCCACCCCCTTCAGCGCCCTGCGCAGGTCGAGGAAGCGTCCGCCGAGGCCCTTGTCCACCAGCTCCTGTAGCGCGTCGAGCGTCAGCTCGGCGTCCTTGGCGCGGTACACGTCCTCGCACAGGCTCTCCATGTCGCACAGCTTTGCGGCCGTGCCGTAGAGCCGCGCCGGGCAGGTGAGCAGGCTCACGCCCTCGATGCCCCACGCCCCGTCCGGCGTCTTGTAGGTTAAGCGTCTAAATTCAGGCATTGTCCGCACCTCCGTCCATCTTCGCCCCGCAGTTGGGGCAGTAATTGTTCTTCCAAAGCAGTTCTTTTTTGAAACAATTACGGCAGTTGCTGCATCTCAAGCCTGCATTCGGCGTCCTGATAAGCTCATGTCCACCGCTCTCCAACTCAACCCAGTCTACCTCGTCCCACCGCCCATGCACCACTGGTGCAACGTCAGCGGCGGGGATTGAGTTGATTACGCTTTTGATGGCTCCTCGGCTAAAGCCAAAATCGCAACCATCCCCGTAGTCCTCAATTACGTCTGCATCGCCCCACTCAAATACCTCAATGGCGGCTTCTTTTGTGATGTATTCAGCCATTGTCAGCCCTCCTGTTCCAAAATCCGACCAGCTGGTCAACGTCTTTGCTTCTCGGCGACGCCATCGCGCCAATCATGCACCCATCCTTATGCCGAGGATTCCCAACGAGCAAAGCAGTTTCGATATAATCGATCGTTACAGCTTCGATTTTCATGTCACATCCGCAGAACGGGCAGGATTTTAATTCAAACATCTTACGTCACCTCCACATAGCACCAACTCTGGGGCGGGCGCTTGATCTGCAAGCTCTCGTTTCCGCAAGTGCCGTTGTTTTCCCAGTACATGGCACAGCTCTCGCAATACCAGCTATTTTTGCATGCGCGCCGAAACGCCGTCAGCTCCCGCGGCTGGTCATAGATACGAAGATCGGAGATATGCCACGCAAAGCAATTCTTCCCGCCTGCGTATGTATGGAGATTCGCTTCTGTAAGACACGCCTGGTTGACAAGCTCCTTTTCAATATTGTGCAGTCCTCCGGCCAGCCTCTTCCAATCATCCATACAGACATTATACAAGGGCGTGACACAATCACATACGAATTCCCCAATGACCTTGCCGCCGCCGTAAAACTGTGGCCTTGGATAGTCCGTCGCAATGAAGTCCTCGTGCGGATATTTTGGCAGCGTGCAGTAGATATAGCACTTAAACGGCGTGTTCATCTTCGGACGTGTCTTGCGGACCTCAATAGTCTTTTCGCCGTTGGCAATCTTTTCGCACCACTTCGGGCGGACGCTTAGCATGACAGCCTTACTCATTTCTTCATCGCCTCCAATGCTTTCTCAGCCTCCTCGAGGGTGAGAAAAACGGAGTGCCCAACACGATCCAAATCGCACAAAGTAAAGATACCCCTCTTAATTTCCGGTTCGCTTTCATCTGGGTAAACCGCAATCGGATAACGGATATAATATGTCGCGGTTCCAACCTGGCACGGCAGCACCACCAGCCGACCTTCCTTGTCGGCCTCGGCCAGTACCCTTACTCGGCTAATGCCACCGCACTCTCTGACGATAGTGCAAAGGTCGTTCCAATCTTTAACCAGTGTGGACACTTCCACCGGTGTCTTGCCCGTGTCCTCGTATTGCATGAGCCTGCCACGCAGTTCTGCGTATGACCATGCTGCGGTATAAAGCAGGGCAAGCAGGCCTGTTGGCTCATCAGGGCCGTCCAACAAAAACTCACCCATCGCATAGTCTACGCCGTCATCATCCATTGGAAAGTCTAAATCCGGCAGTAAAATCTTTGCGGCTTTGCGGATGAAATCGTAGAGCCGGATGTCCGGGTAGTCCGGGCCATCACCTCCGCCCCGCACCCACGTCTCGAAGTCTTTGATGTAAAACAGATTCAGGGCGGCATCAAGGTTGCTATCAGGGAAATTAGTTGTCAGTCTTTTCATTTACCTTTCCTCCTCCGGCGGCGCCGGCATCCGCATCCAATGCGTAACCCGCACAATCTGCGCGTGGCACGTCCATCTTCCGTCCTCCAAATATACACACAATCCCGGATTCGGCGGTGGGTATCCGGAAGGATCGCTAATGATGCACAAGACAACATCCGATACCCCCCACGAGTTAGAGATCTCCGGCAGGCGCTCCTCCACCGGCACCCACCGTGTCCGCTCCTGCGCCACGGCAATCTCCTCGGCGTACCGCGCGCAGCGGTCGCTCAGGCGCTCGATCAAATCCGCGCCGTCCAGTCCAACGCGGTCGACATCGCATGAATGCATCGTGTCGGCTCCGTATATGGGCCGTTCTTCTTCCGGGACTTCCTCTTCCTTCCAGTACGGACAATGCTCGCAGGCATTCTCTCCGCCTGCGGTGGAAATGCAACGCAGCGCCTTGACGATCTCTTCGTTTTTCATGTTCATCCTCCTATCGGTTCCGCTTTGAATTTTTTACCCATGCCGGGCACCTTGACGTTGGGGTAGCGCTCCTCACGCGGCACGAAGTCCTCCGGGTGGTCGCGGCAGATGTACCGGAGCCGCTGGTCGAGCTGCTCGAACCGCGCGTCGCTTTCTACACCGTAGGCGAGGCACTCGTGAAAATACTCGCCGTGCTTCTCCGCGCGGTGGATGATGCGCATGATCCGGTCGTGTCCGAAGCCCTCCTCATTGAGGGCAAGGCACATCATATCCACGTTGAATTGCTGGCCGACCAGCGCCCCGTAGTTAAGCAGCTGCCGCCGCAGCTCCGCCTGCTCCTTTGCGTAAGCGTTTTTCATGAGCCCTCCTTGCCCCATTGCTCCGCCATTGCTTTAGCAATGCCGGGGAAGGTCTTTGCGCGGGTCTTTGCATCCCTATGTGGCGACAACGTATATCCAGTCTTGATCCGTCCGGTACATCCGTCACGGCCCGATGTGCTCCCAACCCATAGTCCCTTTGGTTCAACCACGTTGGTCTTGACCAAATAAGGCAAGCCGCGCAACCAGAGGCATGTCCGCTTTTTCCACGAATCGCCGAACATGTAAGGCTCTATGATCTGGCTATACTTTGGCAGCTTGAACCATCGTAGCGGGGCTGGGTTTTCTACTGCGATTCGTTCAATCCCGCAAGACAACATACTCAAGAAAAATTGTCTCGCTTCCCAACCCTTTTGCTCTCTGCCGCAGTCTTTGATAGTATGGTCTGAGTTGAACAGCCGGACGGCGCTGCTTGCTGTCAGATAAGTGCACGGTGGGTGCGCGATCAGCAAGTCCCACCTGCCGACGTCATGCGGCTCCCCGTCCATTGTGGTCACTTGCCCCCCCTCGATGGCCTTGAGCGCATCGCTTAGGATATGCCACTCAGGGTGTCCGCCAGACGGCTCCTGAATGTCACAGGAATATGCCTCATGCCCCAATGCCCGAAATGCCTTGCAGACTTCTTGCGATTCCTCGCAGGCAATCAAAACTTTCACACCTTGCCTGCCTTTCCGCGCTCGCACTCGGCGAGCGGCGTCCAGCGGTCGCATTGGCACGCGAGGATATCGTCCACCGTCGTCCCCGCGTCCGTCGAGATGAATGGGTAATCCTCATCCGCGCCGCCGGCGCAGCGGGCCACGAGGTAGCTGCTGCTGCCGAGGCCGGTCTCGTAGCTGAGCACGACCAGCGCGCCCTCCTCCGGCCAGTGCGCCGCGTCGAGCGGCAGCCACTCCGGCGCGCAGAGATCTACGCTGAACAAAGTGGGAAGCTTTGTCGCGGGGCGTTCCGCCGGGGCGGCCGCCGTGCGGCTCCGGACGAACTCCTGCACGTCCTTGATTGTGTAGCTCCGGCCGCTGTCGATCATCCAATCCAGCAGCCTGTACTGCGTCTCGTCGTCCATGCGGGCGATCTCAAGCGCCGCGGCCTCGGGCAGCTCGCCGGACTCCCATCGGGCGAGGATGCCCGGCACCTTGAGACCCTTTTTGATGACCTGCAGGTTGCCGACCTTCGTCGCGTTGATCTGCATCTCCTTGGCGATCCACTCGCGCAGCCCGACCGGGAACTCCTCGCCGGCCTTCTTGCGCCGGATGTAGGTTTCCTTGAGCTTCTCCGCCTCCTGCGCGAGCAGCGCATTGGACTTCACGCGCTGACGGTTTGCCTCGATCACCGCGCAGACCTCCTGCTCCTCCGTCATCGCGGGCAGCACGCGGCAGAGCACGGTGGAGAACTGCTTCGCGACGGCCTCGTCTTGATTTGCCGCGAGCAGCCGCAGCGCCGCCATGCGGCTGTGGCCGGAGATCAGGCGATATTTACCGTCCTCTGCCGGCACGACGGTCGGCGGCTCCAGCAGGCCGTTGGCATGAATGGACTCCATCAGCGCAGCGAGCGCCTGATTGTCGGGCCGCGGGTAGAAGTTGCGCGGATTGTCGAGGATGTCACCGAGCGCGAGCTCCATCGTCGTGCCCGATTCGGGCACGGCCTCGGGCAGCGTCGCCGCGAATTTCGTGATGTCAAACTTTTTGCCCGCCATGTTAAATCTCCTCCATCAGCTCGCCGGCGAGGCAGCGGTAATCGACCGCCGCGCTGCTGCGCGGGCTGTACTCCCGCATCGGCGAGAGCGTCACCGTGCTCTCCGGCACCTTGTCCGTGCGCCGGATCTTCGTGCGGTACAGCGGCACGCGCTGCGACCGCAGCAGCTTCTCACACTCGCCCACGACCTCCGCGCTGCGCGTCTGCGTCAGCAGCACGCGGGACCGCAGAGACGGACAGGCCGCGCTCAGGCCGCGCAGCTGCGCGGCCACGGCAAACACGCCGTCGAGCGAGAACTTGTCGGCAAGCGCGGGGATCATCACCTCGCGCACACTCAGCAGCGCCGCGACGCTCGCGAGCGTGTAGCCCGGCGGGCAGTCAAAGATCATCCAGTCCACCTCACTGTCCGCAGCCGCGGCCTCGGCGAAATGGCGCAGGCGCTCCGGCGCGCTCACGCCGTCCTTGATCGCCTGCAGGTCGAGCTCGTAGAGGTCGGAGCTGCTCGGCAGCAGGTCGAGCCCCGGTCGGATGGGCACAAGGTTGTCGCTCCACAACGGCTCGCAGTCGCCCCGCAGCACGTCCGCCGTGGTGGTGAGCTCCAGCTTGTCCGCCCCCGGCAGGAAAAAGCGCGTCAGGTTCGCCTGCCCGTCGCAGTCCACCAGCACCACGCGCTGCGCGTAGTCCGCGACGAGGATGTCGGCGAGGTTGATGGCGGTGACGGTCTTGCCGACGCCGCCCTTGTTGTTCATAATCGCAATGGTTTTCATGTCGTTCTCCTGTTTCTCTCTCAAAATTTGAAGCCCTCGCGGACCTTGACGCCGTCGCCGAGGTCGGCTTCGACGAGGAACCAGCGGTGCGCGCGGTTGATGTACACGATGCGTCCGGGCAGCAGCCGCGGAAGCTCCCGATGTCCGGGGCCGATGGCCGCGCCGATGTCCGCCAAAATGGCGTGGGGATCTCCGATTCTTGGCATGTCGTTTCTCTCTTTCTCTCGATTTTTTTCAGAACGGCGCGTTCTCGGCCTCTGGCACTTCCTCAAGCGCCATCTGACCGGGCGCTTCGCCGTCCGTTTTCTCCTTCCGGCCCTTCTCGTCATCGCGGGTGTAGGGCGCGAAGGTTTGATGCCTGCCGTCAAAGGCAAACACGCCCTTGCCGCGCCGGCCCTCCTTGCTCTTGGCGATCTGGATGACGCGGCATTTCTCCTGCGAGTAGTTCTGCTTGGGGTCGGGACGGTAGACCATGACGATGAGGTCCGCGTCCTGCTCGAATTGACCCGTCTCCTTGAGGTCGTGCATATCCGGCGCGCGCCATGCCCCGCGCTCGGGGCGGCTGAGCTGCGCCAGCTCCACCACCAGCACGCCGCGGCTCTGGGCAAAGGTGTGCAGCGCGCGGCTGACGGTCGACATCTGCTCGCTGCGCAGGTCGCGCGGGTTGCCCTCGGGGACGACCAGCTGAACATAGTCGACGAAGATCACCTCGTAGCCGTAGGTGATGGACTCCGCCATGATGTCGCCCGCGGTCATGCCGCTCGCCTGGATCACATCAAGCCGGCGCTTGGCCGCGTCCTCCGAGCAGACCGCGAAGGCGCCCCAGTCGCGGTCGGTCAGGCGGCTGCGCTTGATCGCGTCGAAGTCGATATTCATGCCCTGCGTCACGATGCGGTCGCCGATCTTGCCGGCGGACGTTTCGAGGCTGAAAAAGCCGACCTTGAGCGTCTTGGCCATGTGATAGGCCATCATCAGGGCAAGGGCCGTCTTTCCGTCGCTCGGGTAGCCGCCCAGCACCACCACGTCGCCGCGCCGGATGAAACTATTGTGGTCAAGCACGTCCAGCCCGAAGCCTACATAGTCCGCGGCTGCGCCGCTCGCGTGGCGGGCGGAGAAATCCTGCAAAAGCTCCAGCATCGGCACGACCTTCACGCCGCGCCGCGAGGTCATCTGCGCTTGCAGCTCCGAGAGCAGCGGACGGACGTCGTCGAGCGTAGCCGCGCCGTTGATCTGCGCCGAGAGGGCGCGGATGCGGCCCAGCGCCGCCTGCTCGCGCATAAGCTGCGCATATTCGCGCCAGCTCGCGCTCGTGGGCGTGACCTCCATCAGGTCGATGAGCTGTTGCTGCTGCGGCGAGCCGGAGGCATAGCCGAGCTTCGCGTTGATCGTGATGGCGTCGGCGTGCCCGCCCTCGCGGAACACCTCGCGCGCCGCCTGGAAGATCAGCCGGTTGGCTGTGCTGGTGAAGTCGCGCTCGTCCACCTCGGCGAGCACCTGACTGACAATGCTCTCGTCGATCAGCATCGCGCCGAGCACGGCGCGCTCGGCTTCCAAACCGGCGCTCGGCTGCGCGTCTACTCGGCCCATGTCCACCCTCCGTCCTGACTATCCGGCGGCTGCTCGATGCGGCGCACCGGCTGCGCCTTGGCGCTCTGCGCCGGGCGCTTGGCCGTGGCGTCCGTCCAGCGGTGTCCGTTGAGGAAGGTCGAGGCATACGGGATGCCGACGCCGTCCCGCCAAGCGGGAGAGGCCTTAAGCACCTGCAGCGCCCGGCCGATGGTCTCGATCAGCGCGTCGTCGGGCTTGAGCTTGTCCCAGGCGCGCACCGCGCCCATGCGGTTCTCCCCGCGGGGGTAGTAGGCCCAGAAGCCCTCAAAGCGTTCCGGCTTCCATGTCGGCGTCGTTTTGCTGCGCTGTTTTCTCGGCTCCGCGCCGTCCCCCTTGGGGGGACTATAGGGGGGTATAATATAATCTTTAGTCTCTACGTTCTTACTTTGGGTCGGAAACTCCGTTGACGGTGTTTCCCGACGACGGTTTTCACCGTTGTCGGTGTTTTCCGACAACGGTGGCTTTTCCTGCAAAACATAGGTGTTCGCGGAAAAGCGCCCGCTGCCGTCATGCGACTGCTCGCGCATCAGATAACCGACCTCCTCAAGCCGTCCCACAAGGCGGCGCACCGTGTCCTTGCCGATGCCGCGCTCCTTTGCCATGCCGGAGATGGTGAACTCCCAATCGGGAGGCTTGTCCAGCATATAGGTCAGGAATCCGAGCATTTCAAAGCTCAGGCGCGTGTCTCGGATCGCGGACTTATACAGAACGGTAAACGGCTCACGATGGCCGGACTTTATTACGCCCTCGCTCATACTTTCCTCCATCCAAATAGACGATGATCTTCATCAGCCGCTCCGTGAGAGACGTGACGCCGACGAGGATCAGGAAGATGTCCAGTCCCGTCATGCGCGCGCCTCCTCTCGGAGAGCCTTGACATTTCTCTTTTTCTGCGGTACAATAGCCTTGCAATGGTTTTCAGAGTTTCTCTGAGAGCGTGAACGCTTCGAGGTGCCAGCCTCGGGGCGTTCTTTTTTTGCGCCGTCCGCGTAAATCACCTGATAGGCCGCGGCGATGGTCTCGCGCAAGTCCTGCACGATGTTGTCGAACTCCGGGCGCTCCGCGTCGTCGATCACGCCGTCCTCGGCGATGCGGAGCAATCCGGCCAGCCGGTCCGCTGCGTCGCGCAGGCGGTTGGTCAGCGAGATGGTCGCCATCGGCAGGGGCTTGGGCTCCACCTCCGGCAGGATGCCGAGCCGGTCGGTCGCCTGCGCGTGCTCCAGCGCCAGCCAGCTCACGCCGTAGACCTCGCACATCCGCGCGACGGTCTCGTCCGGCGGTGTGAGCCGTCCGCCCTCGTAGCGCTTGAGCGTTTCGGGCGAGATGCCGAGCCGCTCCGCCGCCTCCTCCTGCGTCAAAAGGGTCGTTTTTCGCCCTCTTTGATAGATATTTGGGTATAACGCTGCCATTGTCTTTCGTCCTCCTTTGTGGTAATGTCAAATCACCAGGTAGCCATCCACCGCGCAAGCGGCACGATGGGAATGATGTACTTCTTGCCGACCTTCTTGGCCGGAAAATCCTTGTCTCCGAGCAGCGCCGCGCGGTCAAGACCGAGGAGCTTACTGCTCTGATCCAGCGTCAGCACCTCCTGCCCGGCAAACTGCTCGCGCAGAGACTGCAGCTGATCGCGGAACGCCTCGCGCTCTCGCATGCTTTCTCGCCTCCTCACTTTCCTGCGGCCAGAGCTCTCGCGTCTGCCGCGCCCTTGGCCGCCACCGCGGCCCTCGCCGCCTCGCTCGCCGCGCGCAGCGCCTCGTCGTCGTAGAGGTCGTTGACCTCACATTCCAGCAGCGCGGCGATGGTCGGCAGCTTGTCTGCTGTCGGCATGGCCGCACCGCTCTCCCAGCGGCTGACCGCCATCTTGGTCACGCCAAGCCGGCGGGCCAGTCCGTGCTGGCTCAATCCGCGCGCCTCGCGCAGCTCCCGGATGCGGAATCTTGTCAATTCTTTACACGTCCTTTCTCTTGATTTTGCGTGAAATTTGTGATATACAGTAAATTGTGGATTTACTTTTCGCCGCCGCGCGCGCGGTCGATCGCGCCCTCATCGACGCAGACGCTGCCGGACACGATCTGACGCTCCATTTCCGCACCCTTCATGACCGCCATCATCAGCAGCTCGCGCGGGATGCCGCACTTCTCGCTGATGGTGTTTGCAAGGATGCCAAACTCGACAACGATGGTCGGCGTGCTCCCCTGCACGGTGACGACCGAGCCGTGGGGCGCGGACTTAATGCTGATCTCAAACTCGTGCATATTCCCCGCTCCTCTCGTACGATGTATACTGCGCGTCAATGACCTGATTCAGCGCGGTGCTGAGCTCGCGGAGCCGCTTGACCTTTGCGTGGTCCGTCATCTCTTGTGCGCTGACGACGGTCTGGACCATACCGGCAAATGCCGGATAAAGGCCGTCGCGCTCAGCCGCATCGCGCAGAAACTCCAAATCGTTCATTTCTTTCTCTCCTTTTGTTTCGTGTAAACCTTGCGTTTACCTTGTACGCCTATCTTAAATCCCCAATCCGTGATTGTCAATACAAAAATCACGAATTGTTGATAGTTTGTAAAAATCACCAATTTCTGATTTGAAAGGTTCCCAATGAATAAAGACGCCTTTGTGCAAAATGTAAAAAAATACTGTGAAATAAAGGGTGTCAAGCCAACCGTCGCTTGCGATGAAAGCGGCGCGGGTAAAAACCTTCTCGGTCAGCTTTTAAATCGAGATACGATCCCGTCCATTGAGCGCGTGCAGCTGCTCGCGCAGTATCTCGGCGTCACCACCTCCGACCTGCTCGGCGAGGCGCAGAAAAGCAGCCCGCCCTCGGAGGAGGACAGGCTGCTGGCCGGGTATGACGCGCTCAGCGCGCGAAATCGGGAAAAGCTGGAGGAATATCTGGACCTGCTGCTATCGTCTCAAGATAGGCCATGAGACGCCCACGGTTTTCCGGCGTAAGCCGCCGGTATTTCTCGATGAGGCGTTGGTGTAACTCGGTCAAGTCCTGCGGCGCGCTGTGCTGATCTGACATGTCTATGTACCTCTCTTTACTCGTATTTTAGACCGGCCAGATATTCCATTGTAAAGCGGCACCGCCGCCCCTGCAACTGACGACGGGGCCTGCGCAGGCGAGCTGACACCTCCGGAGCACCTGCGTGTACTTTTACCATAGCACCTTTTTTGACAAGATTCTGTCGAAAAAAGCAGAGAAACCGTTAAATTCCCGTTAACCTGCGGGAAAATATAAAAAATTGTGCCCGATTCGGGCACGGGAGGGACGACATGAGCGAAGAAAAGCAGAAAAAGCCCTTTTACAAGCGCACTTGGTTCATTGTCTTAGTTGCACTCTTCATCCTCAGCTCCATCGGTAGAAATGGGCGTGAAAACCGCAGCCAGTCATCAGATTTGCCGAGCCAGTCAAGCACTTCAACCTCCACGGCAGGGCAGCCGAAAGACATTCCGACATCTGAGCCAGAACCGGTTGAGGAATTTCCGGATGCGACAATGGGTGAGAAAAACGCCCTGGAAACAGCAAAGCGATATTTAAGCCACTCTAATTTTTCGCATGATGGGTTAGTGGGGCAGCTGCAATATGAAGGATATTCGCTGTCCGAAGCTACCTTTGCTGCGGATAACTGCGGTGCAGACTGGAACGAGCAGGCCGCAGGAAAAGCACTCGGTTATTTGAGCTATTCCAACTTTTCATACAACGGGCTGATTGAGCAGCTTGAATATGAGGAGTTTACGCATGAACAAGCCGTCTATGGCGCGGATAGCTGCGGTGCAGACTGGAACGAGCAGGCCGCAGGAAAAGCAGCAAGCTACTTAAAGCATTCGTCGTTTTCCCGTGAGCGTTTGATTGAGCAGTTGGAATACGAAGGATTTACATATGATCAAGCCGTTTATGGCGCAACACAGAATGGATATTAAGTGACGCAAACGGCCGCCGCCCGGCATGGCGGCGGCCGTTCCATTTTAGCGAAGGGAGGCGGCGCAATGCCAAAATATCCCAGCTATTACATCCGACCGGACGGTCTGCATGAGACGATCCTCCGCATCAACGGCAAGCGCAAGGCCTTCCGCGGGAAAACCGACAAGGAGGTATGGGATAAGGTCAAGGCGTTTGACCGAGCCCAGCTGCAAGCGGAGATCGACGCGGAGACGACCTTCACGAGGATCGCAGAGCAGTGGTGGGATGAAGCCGAGCCGAAGCTCGAGCCGAACTCGGTGAAAAACTATAAGCCGGCGTTGCGCCGAGCCGTGGATGAATTTGGGGCGCGGCAGGTCGGCAGTATCACCGCCAAAGAGATCGACGCATTTATTCGGGACTTCGCCGCCGCGCGGGCACGAAAGACCGTCGCCATGCAGCTGCAGGTTATCCGCCAGATCCTGCGCTGGGCGGAGCTGCAGGGAAAAACGAATTACAATCCGGCACAGGCCGTCCGCGTGCCGCGCAATCTCCCGCAGACGCGGCGCGAGGCCCCCGACAAAGACCAGATCGCCAAGATCAAGGCATCCACGAATTTGCCCTTTGGCTTGTTCCCGGCGCTGATCTACTACACCGGCTGCCGCAGGGGAGAGGCGCAGGCCTTAACCGGAGCCGACATTAACCGCAAAGCCATGCGCGTGCATATCCGCCGGTCCGTCTATTACGACCACGGCGCGAAGATCAAGGAACCAAAGACAGCCGCCGGTGTGCGGGAGGTCCCGCTCCTGCCCGCTTTGGATGCGCTTCTGCCGAAAAAATTGCCGCAAGGGTATCTGTTTGCCGAGCCGGACGGCTCGCTGCTGACAGACGGCGATTTCCGCAAGCTTTACAAGGCGTACTGCGCCGCCAGCGGCGTGACGGTCTCTCTGCATCAGATCCGGCATGGCTACGCAACCGCACTGTTTGAGGCTGGCGTAGACCCAAAGACGGCGCAGAAGCTGCTCGGTCATGCGAAGCTGTCCACGACAATGGACATCTATACGCACGTCTGCGGTGACGCGATCGCCGCCGCAGCGGAGAAGATGAAAAAGAGCTTTTGACCAAGCCTGTGAACACAGTTGCAAACACAAAATGCGCAGAATGCCTGATATGCAAGGGGCGAAATAGAGTTTCCTCCTCTCGTTCGTTGTAGAAAGAGAAAGCGTAGCTTAGGCTGCGTTTTTTCTTTGTGGTTGCATTTGTCACTTTACGCGGCGCGGAAAAGCTGATAAACTGACGAAAACAAAAGCAAAGAGGTCTTTTCTATGTTTCAGGGCTTTTCGCAGAACGCCATCGACTTCCTTTGGGGCATCAGCCTGAATAACGAGCGGGGCTGGTTCATGGCGCACAAGCAGGATTTTACGGACTATGTGGACATTCCCATGCGCGAGCTGGGGAAGGAGGTCTTTTCCGCGCTGGCGGAGGACTATCCCAGGCAGGACTGGCGGCTGCACGTCTGTCGCATCTACCGCGACGCGCGGCGGCTGCACGGACGCGGGCCGTACAAGGAGCATCTGTGGTTCACCATCGAGCGGCCGCACGAGCGCTTTGAGAGCGTGCCCGCGCTCTATTTTGAGCTTGCGCCGAACTACTACAGCTACGGCTGCGGCTACTGGGACGCGGGGGCGGCGACGATGGCGAAGCTCCGCGCGCGCATCGACAACGACCCCAAACCGCTCGAAAGGCTGGCGCGGCGGCTGAATAAGTCAAAATTTGTGCTCTCCGGCGAGGAATTCAAGCGGCCCAAGGGCGACGCGGGCAAGCTGCTGAATCCGTGGTACAACCGCAAAAACATTGCCATCGCGTATGACGATAACCCCGAGGGCGTGCTTTTCACGCCGCAGCTCAAGGGCGAGGTGCTCGACGGCTTCCGCTTCCTGATGCCGTACTACCAATACCTCGACACGCTCGCCGGCGACATGGAGCCGAACAGGTGAATAAAAGCTGAGACGGCGTGAGCCATCTCAGCTTTTTCATCATTTGCCGAGCTTTTCACCGATCACAGCCATTTGCGCGGCATCGGGTGAGAAACCGCGCGGATGGAACTCCACGATGCGCTGACCGTAGATGAGCAGCCAGGTGTCATATTTTTCGCCGCTATGGGCGTCGCATTCCCGCCACGCCCGGTCGGCGCCCCACGGCGCGGGATCGGTCTCGCGGTATTCGCTGCCGTAGAGATCTTCTGCGTGCAGCGTGCTTTGGAGGCAGAAGTCGAAGAGCGGGGCGAGCTTCACGTCGATGACGGTGTAGAACAGCTCCGGCAGCGGCGGGTCATTCTCGTCGCTCCAGCGCACGTCATAGGGGAGCTCCTGACGGTATTCGACCTGTCGGACGAAGACGGAGTCTCCGCGCTCGAGAGCCTCGCAGGAGTAGCGGGCATAGTCGGTATCGGTCAGGCCCTGCACATAGAGCGGGAGCGTGTCATGGTAGAGGTAGCCGACCTGCGGGCTGCCGCCGACGGTGTAGGTGTATTCCTCCGCGTTTTTCGGTACGTCGTCAAACCAGCCGCTTGATATGCCGTAGGTCATGACGCCGATCATCAGCATGACGGGTAACAGGACGGAGCAAAGAACCGTGAGCGCTAAGATGAGCCTGCGTTTTTTCGGCGGTACGCTCCTTTTCCGCACCTGCTTGCCGACGAGCACGGCTCCGCCGACGGGGACGAGCACAACGCCGGTGGAGACGAGAACGATACACAGACCGGCGCTGCGGAAAAGCAAGGGGATGACCATGAGCGCCCAAAAGACAAAGATCCAGATCGAGCGCAGGAAGCTCAGCCAGCGGCTCGAGTGGGTGGGGGTGAAGATGCCCAGCTCGCGGGCGTTGCGCTTCGCCTTGCGCAGCCAGAGCCGGTAGCCGAGCAGCTCGACGCCGAAGAGGAGGATCATGACGAAGATCATCAGCATCATGGTGAGGTCGTAGCCGTCCGCGAGAAAGGCGACCGGATCGCGCCGCAGCTGCGACACCTGAAGATAGAGCATCGTCGGCAGCATGCAGGCGACCGTGATCGTGTTGCTGAGCACATAGCCCTTCTTGGCGCGCTCCATCGTTTCGACCTGCACGACGGCCTCGGTCTCGATGGACACGGCGTCAAGGTCCTCGTTGTAGAAAATGTGCGTGTCGTCGCGCTGCGTAACGATCTGCCAGCCCGCGCCGGCGCAGTAGTCCCAAAAGGTCAGGTTCTCGTGGTTTGGTTCGTCGGGACAAAAGCTGTCGGTCTTGGGGTAGTAGACCACCGCGAAGCGGAGCTTTTTCGGCTCGCAGCGGCGGTAGCGCAGGGCGTAGGTGCAAGCATCCAGCCGTTGGCAGCCATTTTCTCCAGGTGCCGCTCGAGTCCCGTGTGGTCGTAGAAGGCGTAGAGGTTCAGTTCCCGCTTCTTGTTCCATCGGTCAGTTCGCATGGCTTGTCGCCTCCCTTCAAAAGTCGCTGGTAATCGTTCATCTGCGCCGTCAGACGGTCCATCTCGCCGTGCAGCCGCTCCTCGCCTTTTTCGGTGAGAACGTAGCTGCGGCGGCGGCCCTCGCATTTGGTCTCGACGATGTAGCCCTCGGCGGCAAACTGCTCTAAAAGATTGTAGAGCGTGCCGGGGCCGACGCTCACGCGGCCGCTCGTGAGCAGGCGGATGCGCTCCATCAGATCCATGCCGCAGCATTCCTCACGCAGGCAGAGGAGGACGTAAAACATCTGCTCGGTGAGCGTCTGAAATTTTTCGCGGGCCATTGTACCGCCTCCTTTTATCGATATTCGATATTCTTGAGGAGAGTATACTATCGAATATCGATATTGTCAAGAGAAAAATCGGAGAGCCGTCGGCTTTCCGATTTTTCATTCAGGCTTTGTCCTCTTCCCGGTATTCAAGAATATCGCCGGCATCGCAGTTGAGCGCCTCACAGATCGCCGCGAGCGTGGAGAAGCGGATCGCCGTCACCTTGTTGTTCTTGATCTTGGACAGATTCACGTTGGAGATGCCGACGCGCTCCGCCAGCTCGTTCAGCGACATTTTTCGCTCGACCATCATGCGGTCCAGTCTCAGAATGATCTTTCCCATTTACACAAGTCCTTCCACATCTTGTTCCAGCTCCACGCCGCGCGCAAAGAACTGCGTCAGGCAGAGGATTACGAGCCCCATGGAGAAGCCGTAGAGCCGAACGCTCGTTTCGACGGTATCGGTGCCGAGGATCAGGCGGCACACGATGCTCAGCGCAAGCCCCGCGAGCGGAATGGAGATGGCGAAAATGCCAATCTCGCGGAGCATACGGATATTATCCGCCTGAAAAACCGTGCTGCTCTCTGACCGCTTGATGATAAGGTAGAGATTGCGGAAGATCATCGCCATGAGGGAAGGAAGCACGACGGCTGCGGCAAAATACAGAAGCATTGCCCGCATATCAATGCCGTTCGCAGTCGGTACGCTGAACTCAAAGCCGAGGACGCTGAGCTCCAATCGACCGGTACGGATCGATCCTGCCAGAGCGTCCGCGAGAAATGTGCAGTCCGCAAACGAGTATATTCCGGCTGTGAGCATGAGAGCGGCCGTCATCCAATAGCCGAGCTCTGTAAACCTTGTGATGATCTTGGCCGCCTTGATGATCCAACGGTTCCACTTCATTTTTCCGACCTCCTCAAGATGCTTGATGAGGACAGTATAACCGCCGAGTATTCGTTTGTCAATATGTTTTTATCGTTTTACGATAAATTATATATGATTATCATAAAATCATCACGCGGATATAGGCAAAGCCCCCGACCGCAGCCGGGGGCTTTGAGAGGGAGATCGCTAAATTGATTGGACGGTCGGTCACTCCAGCTCCACCGTGGCGGGGGGCTTGGAGGTGACGTCGTAGAGGATGCGGTTGACGCCCTTGACCTCGTTCACGATGCGGCGGGAGACGGTGTCGAGCAGCTCCCACGGCAGACGCGAGAAGTCGGCGGTCATGAAGTCCTGCGTCTCTACCGCGCGCAGCGCGATGGCGTAATCGTAGGTGCGCTCGTCGCCCATGACGCCGACCGAGCGCAGGTTTGTGAGCGCGGCGAAATACTGGTTGATGCTGCGCTCAAGGCCCGCCTTGGCGACCTCCTCGCGGAAAATGGCGTCCGCCTCGCGGACGATGTGCAGCTTCTCCTCCGTGATGTCGCCGATGACGCGGATGGCAAGGCCCGGGCCGGGGAAGGGCTGACGCCAGACAAGGCTTTCGGGCAGGCCGAGCTCAATGCCGAGCTGGCGCACCTCGTCCTTGAAGAGACGGCGCAGGGGTTCGATGATCTCCTTGAAATCCACATGGTCGGGAAGCCCGCCGACGTTGTGGTGGCTCTTGATGACGACGCTCTCGCCGCCGACGCCGGATTCCACCACGTCGGGGTAGATGGTGCCCTGCGCGAGAAAATCGACGCGGCCGAGCTTTTTGGCCTCCGCTTCAAAGACGCGGATGAACTCCTCGCCGATGATCTTGCGCTTGCGCTCCGGCTCGGAGATGCCGGCAAGCTTGGTGAGAAAACGCTCCTGCGCGTTCACGCGCACGATGCGCATGCCGAGGCAGTCGTGCATGGCGCGCTCGACCTGATCGCCCTCGTCCTTGCGCAGCAGGCCGTGATCGACAAAGATGCAGGTGAGCTGTTCGCCGACCGCGCGGTAGAGAAGCGCGGCAGCCACGGCGCTGTCCACGCCGCCGGAGAGCGCCAGCAGCACCTTGCCGCTGCCGACCTTGGCGCGGACCTCCTCAATGGCTTCGCTGACGTAATTCGCCATGCTCCACTCGGGGGAAAGGCCGCAGACCTTATAGAGAAAGTTCTTCAGAATTTCAGTGCCGTGGACGGTGTGCAGCACCTCGGGATGGAACTGCACACCGTAGAGCTTCTTTTCCGCGTTCTCGATGGCGGCGTAGGCGCAGCCCGCGGTGTGCGCGATGGCGCGGAAGCCGGGGGAAAGGCGCTCGGCCTCGACGCCGTGGCTCATCCAGCAGATGCTC
>OCQB01001481.1_pt1 | contig 18600 bp, 12 predicted proteins | sample 1538631 | NCBI WGS metagenome assembly OCQB01 (sample SAMN04571713, study PRJEB22368) | human gut metagenome | biome: human gut; material: stool | host: Homo sapiens | place: Luxembourg | collected 2012-10-19
GTTAGACAAATGCCCCTTATTTCCCCATATACGCTGCTTTAAATAATAGGGATACGGCCCTGTCTGTAACATATTAATATCATGATTTGCTTCCAGCAAAATAGCATCTAAATCCTCTAAATTATTTATTAAAGGCTCGCTACTTTCCCCTAAGTCAGTAACAACGGCACAAACTTTGTTGTCCCCTGATGTATTGCTCATAAATTTGTAGCAAACAGGATCCGCTGCATCATGACTGATTTTCATTGGCATAATCTGCATATCCCCTATAACCAAATCCTTCATAGGAGATATAACATTAAATAAATCTGTATCTACCTGCCCTATGGATGATTCATTCAATATATAATCAATAGTCTTCTCTGTGGCATATACAGGCTTTTGGTACTTTCTAAGAAACACTCCCAACCCCTTTATGTGGTCGCTATGTTCATGGGTAATAAGTATTCCATCCACATCATCTGCCGTCTTATTAAAAAACTCCAGACCTTCTTCTGTTTTTTTTCTGCTAATTCCCACGTCAACCATTAATGTTGTATTTTCATTATCAACAACAATACAATTGCCTTTACTTCCACTTGAAATAGACGATATTTTCATATGTACACCTCTAAACTTCCTCGTACATTTTATTGTATTTTTCAATTAATTTCAACCTATATTGTTGTAATAATATAAATTTGCCAAAATATTATAAATAAAAAAGGCATTTATGAAAAAAATTATTAAAACCATCCTATGTGTTTTTGCCATAGTATTAACTGTTGCATTTCCTGCTTTAATATCAAAAAGTGTAAAAGATGGCATTGCCTTGTGTCTATACACTCTTGTTCCTGCACTGCTTCCTTTTATGCTAATAGTAAATATAATGCAAAAACATGATTTGTGTTCCCAGATAAGTTATATTTTAAAGCCAATATTAAAGATTTTCTTTAAAATATCTGATAACGGGTGTTTTGCCGTAATTATCGGCTTTATTTGCGGATATCCCATGGGAGCTAAAACCATATCAGATTTATATATTCATAAAAAAATATCTTTTTCCGAAGCTGCATATTTAGTAACTTTTTGTAACAATTGTAGTTTGTCTTTTTTGCTTAATTATATATTTCTAAATTATCTGCAAAATTCTTTTATAAAAAATACTGCATTTATTAATCCGGCATTGTTATGTGTCATTCTTGTATATTGCCCTGCCTTTATTGTAGGAACAGCCAACCGTTTTTTATTAAAACCTGACATTACAGTTAATAATTCAAAAGCTATGCCCTTTACCGGCAACCCAATACTTTTATCTGTTAAATCCTTAACAACCCTGTCGGTTTATGTTATTTGTTTCAATATTATGTCCCGGTTGCTTTTGACTCTTCCCATAAATGCCACGTTTAAATCAATTCTTTGTGGCGTAAGTGAAATAACGTCAGGAACTGCTATTATATTTGAAAACATAAGTGGAAACACTGTTCTTTGTACATACCTTATACTTTTGTTTACTGTTTTTGGTGGCATTTCCATTACAATGCAATCTTTAAGTCAGATTTGTCATTCAAAATTAAAGGTATATTATTTAGTGGGCAAATTAGAATCATCTGTTGTTTTTACATTATTATTTTTTATTTTATATCTTGTAAAAAACTAATAAAAACATTTCATTTAAAAAAACAGGACTAATCAGTACATAATACCGGTAGTCCTGTTTTTTATTAAACAGTATGAATTTTAATTATTTATCTCATGTTTTTCTTCAAAGTACTGCCCCGTATCTCCAAAATATGTATACATTACAACTTTAACTCTGTTTTTATTAATGCTTGTCTCTAAACTATTATGTAATTATATTTTATCTGTAATACGGAAATGTCATACCACTAGTACTGCCTTGTTCTTACCATACTGTGTCCCACTTTATAATTTCCCACTTTGTTATGTTCCGCTTCTTTTCTATTCTCTTTTTCTATCTTTATCGGGTCAGAGATTAATATTACTAATATATGAATCGGCTCAAACTCCATAGTGTATTATATTTTATATAATCATACTTATTATTTTGTATTTTAGTCGCTAATTGAATTTTCAAGCCATCGGTAGCATATATATAGGAAAATACATTATATAGTATAATAATAATTCCCAAATATATTTTACTAATATTTTTTTTCATTACTGAATCGCCCTTCAGAGTTATATGCATTCGTAATACTCCTTTCTTGTATTCCATTACTTATAAACAAAAACCTCTTATACAAACTACGGTCTTTTGTAGTATACAGGAGGTTTCTATTTTATACAAATTAAAATTTATAAGCAATAAATATATTAATTGACTTATTTAAATGGTATGGTAATTTTATTATCAAGACTTCTATCAGACCAAATGCCTGGTATTCCCGCAACAAATCCTCCTACAGAAAGAAATATTGATATATTGAGTACCAATATATTTAGTATAAAGTTTATACTTACTGATGATACTATTCCTACCTTTTTAAAGTGCAATAAGTGGTTTTTTAGTTTTTTCCTTTATATGTTCCTTCTGCAATCTGCTGTGCGATTTCATCCGTATAAGTCATATGTATTAAATACCGTAAGAAAAATTATCATATCATCTTTTAACATTTTTAAAACCAAATACTTGGTAAAGATTTATCATAATCTGTAATATATTCTTCCAATACCTTTGCCCGTTCTTTTGCATCTTTTTCTAATACAAAATTATTAATATATTCTACAAATGCATCTCCTCTAAAGCACGGACAATACTTTTTGTTATGTTTATATATCCAATAACTATGGTTAACTGATTTGTCATGTATCCATTCATCAAATTCTTCTTGTATTTTTATCAAATCATGTACTAATTCTTTAGGGATTTCTATAATATCTGCATCAAATGTCATCTCAACAACAATCTTTTCCAATCTGTTCTACCTCCATTTTTATCACACTCATACGCAACTTTGATTCCCACTGTTGCAACACTTCTTTGTCCACAGTCCCTTTTCATTATAACTGTATAAGACCGCACTGTCATCGAAAAAGATTATTTTTTTAAATCTTTTTAAACTCTTTTCCTCACCATTTGTCTCTACTCCAGACTTTCCACCGAGAGCATCTATTATAATCATTGAAAAAGATTTTAGTTCTCCATCATTGAAACTTTTAACCTGAGGATTTCTCTCTTCAAAATCCAATAGTATCAAAAAATGGATGCTGGTAAATCAAATTTTCTATCACTATAAGTTACCTTGCCATATTCATTTTCTATTAGCGACAACATTTTTTTCACTTCATCATAATCATCATCATATTGATATGTAAGAATAATGTACTGCGAATCATCCAATAAACTTTCGATATATTTATACTTATATTTGATTACTTTTGATTTATCAATCTTATTCTTCGGAAATAAAGTAATATCATAGTAGAAATTTCCTTTGAATTTACCAATTGAATCTATAGAAGTAGTCTCATATTTTTCTGTTCTAAGGAGTATGCATCCTAACACTAAAATGACTAACACTGTAACAAAAATAAAGAAAACCTTACTTATCCTTTTTATCATATTAAATAACTCCTAATATCCATATTAAATTATGTATTATCATCCTTGCCTTGAAAAAAATTGCTCAGTACTTTTCTCACATATTATTAAAATTTTTCGAAAATGATTTTTCTCTTGCATATATGTATTATTCCATTTTTCTAAAAAACTTACATATTCAAATAATTAAAGGGTAGTCATTTTTTTTGAGGGGATGTCTTTTTCAAGGTGCAGTTTAAGGGGTTGGCAACGCCAACCCCTCCCGAAGAATCCCCAAAAATTTGTTTTTTAAAAACTTAGTCTCATAAACGAAACCTTGCACTATACAATAAAAGAAAAACTATAAATAACTTATTGTTACGACATCAGCATTAATCCATTAATTATCATATAATCCGTCATTCAAACAAATTTCTGCATATTGGTTACTGTTATACATAATCACTTTACACATACCTTTCCTCTTCTTTAGTTCGTTGGTATTTCACCATTTTCAATCACTATTAAACAGCTCTTTTTCCAACGTGTCTTTTATAGCTTCGTTATCATATTTCTGAATTTTTATCATTACCTTAATCACACAAAGCAAAGCACATTTTATGGTAAAACCCGCACCGTTTACTTATCTGTAGGATAACCTTTCATCCACAAAACGTCTTCCTTTTTCTCCTGTTTTTCTAAAAATGCTTTAACTTCCTCTTTGCTGACATTCTTCTTATTGATGTGATATACCTGATTATCATCATCCAGTTCATCATCAGCACACATCTCATCATAATAGCATTCTCCATTGGCAAATCTTATTTTTCCTATATAAGTATTTGCTGCACTACTTGAACCTGCAAAACTTCCATCTGTTTTAATCGATTTCATTCCTCTATAGCGAAATGCATAACAATATACTTTATCCTTTTCACTGTGGAAAACTAATACTATTTCATGTTTTGTCTCTAAAACTACTTCCTTGTTACCATCAGAGTCCATATCCACCTGACACCAGTTGTCCACACTTAAATTGTAGCTACTATCATCTCCACTTCCACAATATTCGTATTTGCCGTCATTATTATCGACCATATAATTACCTGAACTGTAGTCCTTTAGGTAACGATAATCATTAAATTCTGTATTAAAATACTTCTTTTTATTTTCAAGAACCTTCAATATATTTTTATCCTCAATACTGAATTTTTCAGCAGTGGTTTCTGATGCCTCACCAGTCGAAACTGTTTCTACACCATTACCGTTTTCTGTTGTGACTTCATCAGAAATTCCACTTGTTTCTGACACTGTGTTTGTTTTAGTTCCGGCACAACCTACCATATTCAATGATAAAGCCAAACATAAAACAATTCCCATTTTTCTTACCTTTAAAATTTTTCTCTGATACATAGTTTTTTATCCTTTTCATCTTTCAATATTGTAATATAATTTATCACATCGTATTTCTTTAAATACTTTCATTTTGCATATTGCGAATACTTCCGAATATGATATGTTATTTTAACCTTCATGATGTTACTTTAATTTTTCTTTATGAATTTTACTTGAAGCAAATCCCTCTGTGCTCCATACCCATTTTCAAAGAAATTAATATTTCTTTCCTTTCCCCATTCTATGTTATTATAATAATTTGTCTCAACCAAATATGTATATAATTTAAATTTCGTTATGCCGTCAATATTTACTATACTGTAATAAAGTCCCTTTCCATTATCGTTTTCAATATCCTTTTGCTGATATACTAGCTGCAAATAGTCATCTTTAATTTTTTCATTATTACTGTCATAATCATCAACTATATATATTTTTTCATTTTCCACATAGAAATGAGCCATACTTCTATTTTTAACATTTCCATCATTGGAATTAATTATAATATTATATATTAAACCATCCTTATATTCTCTCTCTTTGTGTATTTGTGCTGTTCCGTCTGAATCAAATAAACTTTCTTCTCCATCCATCACATATCTCATTTTTATTAAATATGTATTTCCATCTATCCAAAAATCTTTTGCATCGCTTTCCTTCATAGGTTCGCATTTTGTCCCCATTTCATCCACGCTGCTTTCCATTTCCGTTGTAGCCACAACACTTTCCTGTTCTGTAGTATTAATCTCATTTTCCTTAACACTACTCTCCTCAACTACACTCTCTGTAGCCTTTCCATTATCTGTGCCACAACCTGCAAGACAAACTAATGCTACAATTAAAATTATTATTTTTTCACCTTTTTTCATTTAAGCTTCCTCCACTATTTATATTTACAGGATACTCCAATTTTCCATATTCTACAACTAGTATATATATCCTGTTTCCATTAAAAAGCATGGATATTATGGCAATGATTTCTATAACAGGTCGAAAAAACTGCGCTACAACCCTGACAGGTCATTGCGCAGCAATTTGGTTCAATTCAATTTTGTTATTAAGTTGTTTCTAAAATCCGATGTACAACAACCGGCTTTTTCATAAATACATTTGTATATTAAAACTTTCAGTCTTTAACTTATTCTACAGTTTAATTTTTTTTGTTATTTCTTCATCATCTTCAGAAAAATATGTAACTTTAACAGTGTTATCATCTAAAAATTCAGCTGATTTTATTGCGCTATTAGGTTCTGCCGTGTCACGCATATCCAATTTGACTTCCTTATAATAATTTGATTTATCAAACATATCCTGAATTATCATCTTTTTGTTTTCAAATCTAATTAATTTATTATTATACTCATCCCATGGAGTATAGTAAATTTCAGAAATCTTACTGTTTATAGTGTCAAAATATCTAACCTGATAAACAGAAGAGCCTGCCGAAACTCCAACCCTTACGACCTCATTGTCTAATTGTTCTACATTCGGTTCTCTGTATAACCCGGTTTCTTCATATACATTTTTACCTTCAGAATTAAGCAATGTATATTTATAAAGAACCTCCTCATTTTCTTTATACGTTTCCACTTCTACAAATTTATCTTCACTACCTTTTTCATAAGTTGTATCATTTTCAACTTGTTTGCTGCTACTGATATTTTTTGCTCCATAAGCAGCTACAATTACAACAACGATACATATAAAACATATTAATGCTTTTTTCACATTCTTACCTCCAATCCTAACTATTTATATTTATAAAACCTAAAATTATTAGAAGCGATCCCTTTAATTTTAATTTCTTTTAACTTACTAAAATCCCATGATGGCTCACTTCCCCTTGGATTCATCGATTTAGGACTATAATACAATAATGCCCCTTTAGTTATATCCTTCTTCTTACCCTTATAAATAGGAATAACTGCTTTTATTAATCTCTCATACCTTTTATTTTTAGGTTTCCTCTTTTTCAAATAATTCTTTGCTTTTAAATACTGCCTGTCTTTATAGAAATAACTTGAAAACTGATATGGCTGTTTAATAACTTTGGTAACTGTATTATAATTTTTAAAATCGTGCGTTTTATCTCTAACTCTATTCATAATAATATGAGCTATAGCCTTCCATGATTTTTTGCCTTCTCCTATTGCCTCTCCTGCAATTACAGCAACAAATAATTTTTGCACTTTTGTTAATTTATTTTTTTTCTTATTATTCTTATTGTTACTATTACTATCCTTTTCAATTTTTTTAATTGACTCCCATGCTTCTGCCGGCAAGTATTGCCCACTTTGTATCAAACTGGCTGTATGTCCACTCGGATCCACATAGTTAATTGGATTATTTGCACAATAAGCATATAAATTCCAGCACTCTGCATTTTTTTCTGTTCCACGATATGTGTCCTGACTTAAGAATACTCCTTCATCCGGATTATAATAACGTGCATTTAAATAATACAGCCCTGTGAGTTCATCATAAATACCGCCTGTATAGCAAATTTCATTTTCAAAATCTGTTGCTATACGTTGTGCTGTCTCGCCAAAATCCGTGTAATCATATGACTGGACACACGCACCTGTATTATCAGTTATGTTTGTAATACTTCCCTGAACATCCTTAGCATAAAAATATTCCTTCTGGTTACCACCACTATACCTAATACCTACAATGATATTATCCTGGTTTCCTATTACATTCTGACTTGTTTTCTTTCCACTATCATCTGTTGTATATAATAACAAACTTCCCTCATAGAAATAGCACGTAGTGTTAGACTTCTTATTATCACCATCAATCACAATATCAGTCTTTGATATGCGTTGCCCATTACCGTTATATATGTTGTGCTGTTCGCCGGTCTTTTTTCCATCTGTAGTGACTTCCACATCCGTTAACTGATTTTCAACATCATATGTATACTTTGTGTTCGTCTTTGACTTTCCGTCTGTTACTTCTATCTGATTTCCTCTCGCGTCATATTTGTATGAACCTGTATAAGTCTTCGTTGTTGTTCCATCTGTTATGACTTCTGTCTTTCCAGACAACTGATTCAACCTGTTGTAGGAATAGTAATTATATGTTGCCTCATCAAAAGTTTTGTCCGTTGCTACCGTATCTTTTTTGATGATTTTTTCATAAGTTCTATTTCCCACGCTGTCATATGAATATGAAGACGTTATTGTTTTGTATGTCAGTTTATTATTTTTTACCGATTCTACCAGCTGATTTAATTTGTTATAAGTATAAGTCACATCCTCATCTTTTAGATTGTTGCTGTAATTATACTTTTCGTGCTTATACGTGATGTTCGAATTCTTATCATATTCATAATCATACTGTTCAAGAATTAAATCTTTATTGGTACTGTTATAGTACTTCATTGAAAGAACTCTGTCAAATACATCATAACTATAATCACGTTCCACATAATCTGAATCCTTGTTTAAGAAATTTTGAAAATCCTTAATACAAGATATTTTTCCATCACTATAATATTCATATTTTCTTATAGCTGCCGCATCGTCACCTGATAACAGTCCATCAATTTCTGTTATCCATTTATCCTTATTATACTTAAAAGCTATTCCCTTAAGTTCATCCCCTGTTGTATTCGGATAATATATTTTTGCTATATTATCATCTATGTTATACACATATTTGAGCTTTGCATTTTCAACTTCACTGTCAGATGGTTTACTTGTTGCATTGATTTCCGCAACAGATATATTGCGCCCGTAAGCATCATACTCATAAAACGTATATCTATACGGTATACCGTTTTTATTATCTATTGCCTCAATTATATTTCCTTCTCCATCATAGATATATTCTGTTGAATTTATCTCATTTCCGTTTGCATCAAATGCAGATTTCTTAACATTGTTTCCATAAACATCATATGTAAATGTCAGATATGAACCGTCACTATAAGCTTCCTTTATTTTCTGCCCGTTAACGTCATATTCATATGTTGTTTCAATACTTCCACTACTAGTTTCATCCTTTATGGATAATACCTGTTCTGTACCGTTTGTTGTTGTTTTTGAAACACTTCCCAGCGCATCTGTTACCGTATCAACAACTGATTTTATATTTCCTTTTGAATCTTTTTCTATATTATCATAGCTGTATTGATTACTTGTTCCGACAGCAGTCGTCACTTTAGTAACCCTTCCCTGCTCATCATACTCATAACATGTACTGTTTCCATTAGCATCAGTCGATTTTATCAGCATTCCCGCTGCATCATATTCATTTGATGTAACAATTGAATTTTCTCCCACTTTGAATGTATCACCTGCTACCTCCGGATTAATAATTGTGTCCGTTTGATTGCCATATGCATCATAAGTATTGACAGATAATTTTCCTTCTGCAATTTCATTCGCATCTGTTTCATTCATTCCACCCGTATAAGTAGTAAAAATTCTTCCATCGTTATCATAAGTGTAATCCACATACAAACCATTGTTTAATTCTCTAACGGTTCTTCCCAAACTGTCTGTATATGTCTTACCTACAACTTCATCACTTGTATTGGTAATAGTAGTTACAGTAGCATTCTTTACAGTCATCATGCCTTTACCTGTATTGATAGAAACACTTCCATAACTGTATGCCGTTCTTGTTACTTTTTCATCACTTCCTACAATTAATTTTGTCTCAATAACACGATTCATTGAATCATATGTATATTCAGTTATTCGTCCCTCTTCATCAACCGACTTTATCTTGCTTCCATTTTTATCATAACCATTTTCTGTATTTTTTGTAGTTTTCTTACCATTTACCTGAGCTGTTTCAGTTGTTTTTATAACTCTGAGAAATTCATCGTATTTATAAGAAGTAGTAATATTATTTGTTTTGTCTGTCTCTGTTATGACATTTCCTACTTCATCATAAGTATAGATGTTTTCCTCATTAACAGTTCCTTCAGAGGATGACTCGGACAGTTCATCACCATCAGCATTGTACTGTGTATCATCGCTATATGTTTCAAGACCATATTTTTCGGCATTATCTGACTCTACGTCTTCCACAATAATCTCATTGCTTGTATCAACCGTTCCATCTGCATTATATCTATAATTTGTTATTGTATTGGTAACCTTATCAATTAATTTTACCGTATTTCCCTGATCATCATATTGATACACTTCATGAGAGCTGATAATTCCATTTGCATTTTTTTCAATCATCTCTGTTGGAAGATTAATTACACTATCAGCTCTTCCTTTACTGTAATCATATGAATATTTTGTAATGCTTCCATCTACATCCACCTGCTCTGTTACATTTCCATGGGAATCATATACAGTTTTATCAGATTTACCTGATGTTTTTTTGACAACAGTATCCCCTTCAAGTGCATAGTAAGAAGTCCTATCTGTCGATTCGGTGAGCAGTGTCTTATTGTTTTTATCATCATACTTATATTCCGATTTATTTCCTGATGCATCTGTTTTAACAGTAATTTTTCCCTGTTCATCGAAAACATAGCTTTCACTATACAACTCAGTTTCCACCTGTTTCTTTTTCACTGTAATTGTTACACTTTTATTTGCTTTATCTTCAATGCGGTTGAATTCCATATTATCCCCATTTGGATAAACAAATTTATCCATGGAGTCACCAACGTATTCAACACAATAATTGTTTCCCTCAGCATCACTTATAACACTTACGTTTCCATTTTTATATGAATAATTGTAATCTATCTTTCCACCCTTTGTTCCTACAAAAGTTGCTCTCACCAAATAACCGTTTTCGTAACTGTATTGATAACCATATTCGCTATCTGTTCCTTTCGCAGCTGTTATATTGCTTATAAATCCTTCCTTATTGTAGGAATACTCTGCCTTCTGACCACTGCTTGTTACTACTTCCGCAATTTTTCCATTTTTCTCATTATACCTGATATACACAAACGTATCATTATTTTCTTCGATTAATATCAATCTTCCACAGTCATCAAATCTATAAACTTCACCTTCTTTTTCTGTGATTTTATAATAAACATCTAATTCTAAGTTTGTATTGCTTATAACATTTCCATTTGTGTCTTTCTTTTCTATGGTTTTATACAAGATATCATCGTCTGTCTCTAAACTTAATTCTGAATTCTCAACACATTTATATGTATCTCCTTCTTTCACAAATGTGTATATTGATTTTGTATCGTCTGAATAGTAGATTTTATCATCTGTTTCAGATACATACATATCATATGCATCACTCCAACCATAACCAAATGAAGAAACTACCTGAGCTTTCGAATTATACACTCTGGAGATATTAATTGGTATTTGTGGTGCCGGAAGTGTAATGTCATTTTGCTCATATATAAAATTTCCTTTTGAAAGTTCCACATATCCCGTACCGTTTGGAGTTGAAACTGATTCATATTCGTATAGACTATTATTTCCCAATCTATCTGAAATTGTCTTTGCAGATAAAGTTGTTGAACTAATTTCTTCCGAAAAAGCACTATTCTGTGTCTGCTTTTCTTTTATTGCTCTGATTTTATAGTAATATATTGTATTTTCATTTCCAGATACCTTAATTGCTCCCTTTGATGATGCTGTTTTTATCAGGGTATCATCATCCGGTATAAAAAGGGGAGTTGTTCCTCTATATACCTGATACTTAATACTATCATTAAATTTACCACTTTTTGTAGAAAATCTTAAAACGGTATTTCCACCAATCTGCTCTACAGCATAAACATCAGTTGGAGCATAATCCTCCAATGCCTGTTCTGTTTTTTCATAATAGTAATTATATGAAACATCGTCAGACACATTTCCTGCTTTATCAATAGCACGTACTTTTATATTATACTTGCCATCATTATTAAAATCTTTTTCTTGTAGTCTCGCCTCACCATTTGCCTCGTAACCTAATGTCTGATATTTCCCATCATCAATTTTAACCTGAATTTCTGATAAATTGTCATCTTCAAAATCACTCCATTTAATCACTGGCAAATCACTGCTTGAATTGAAAAATCCTGTTTTAGGAGTTATTTTCACAGTTCCCTTTGTAGGGTTTGTTATATCTCTATAATATAAGCACTCTTCTTCTGTGTCATTACCTGCTTTATCAGTTGCTGATATTGCAATGGAATTTCCCCCTTCTTCAATATTCTCTATTGTTACTGTTCCTTTATTTTCCAATAACGTCTGACTCTTGCCATTAACGGTGAGTCTATAATCCTTTAATGTTCCATCGTTAATGCTATATTCTAATTGTGGCATATCGGGACTGTTATCATATTTATCTTCATCCGTATCCGGAATCACCTTCATATCTATTTCAGGAGCGTCATCATCATAATAATATGTAAACTTCTTTTCACTGCTTACATTTCCTGCTCTATCTGTTGCTCTTACAGCTATTGTATTAACCTTTTCTGATTCTAAATCACCAATTGTAGCATTGCCTGTATTGCTATCTGCTAATGCCGCATAGTTTCCATTATTAACCTTTACCTGAATTGACAAAAGATTCTTTTCAGTAACATTCCATGTTATCTTAGGCAATTTATTACTATATGAAGAAGCAGACGTAGATGGTGTTATCGTTACCGAATTCAGTACAGGTGCCGTTCTATCGATTACAAAACCTATTGCTTTTTCCGGCGATTTTATTCCTCCTTTATCTACCCCTCTTACATAGAGATAATAATGCCCCTCTTTCCAACCTGAACTTGCATCTATTGTCTTTGTTCCGCTTGAAGTTGTACCTAATTTTGTTGAATCTGAATATGCAATATAATCTGTTGTTGCTGAATGTGTAGATTCATCATAGTTTTTAACTTTGTACTGAACATAATCCAGCGCCTTTGATGTTATGCCACTCCATGAAACCTGCAGCTTTTCTCCTGACTTTATGTGCACTTTTGTGAGGCTAACGTTTTCCGGCTTTGTTGGTCCGTCATAATATACTACTTCCATTTTTGGCATTTTTGATGTTGAAGCAGTTCTTGAGCCATAGAATTTTACATATGAGGAAGCTGATTCTTTTTCTGCTTTAAATACCAGTCCATAATTTTTATTTCCACTTCCTGAACCCTTTGCAACATTTCTTGCCCATGTTGTCATATTTAAAGTTTTCTTTGCATCAGCAGTTCCACTGGATGTAAATGTTGCCAGTGAATCACCTGTACCCCCCGGCTGATTATTCCATGTAATATTTCTGCACGCAAATTCATTCTTTACCGGTTCAACATTAATTTTTACGCCCTTTGTGTTTGCTCCATTCTCATACAATATCAGTTTTGCACTTTCCACATATTTTCCGCGTACAGTGCTTTTTAAATCAAGTGCTCTCATGTATGTTCTAAACAATCCCTGACTTCCTTTTCCAACAGAGAAAGCTTTAACACCACTTGCATAATAATTAACATCAGGATTTGCCTTTAAAATATAAGCCTCACCTAATTCACCGGTTCCTTCCCATGTGACTGACGGATCAATTGTAACAGGATACTTTCTGTCAGTTGAAGTCAAATAGTCATTATCTACAACTATTTTTAATATATATGCATTTATTCCCTTTGTTTCAGAGACGGACTTCTCTAATTCATAATGTACATCTTCACTGTATGCTTTTCCCGTACTATCATTCATTGACGGTGCCGGAATTCCCGCAACAATGCTGTCTTTTTCCTTGTCAATAAATGAAATCCCACCACCTACAGCATCAAGACGTACCTCAAGATTTTCAGTACATATTTTATATAAAAATTCATTATTATCAGGAATTTCATTAAGTATAATGTCTTCTTTCATTCCATGCTCTAACGAATGATATGCTATTTTTGTATCATTCCCGGTGTTTTCATATACTGCCTTTATGCTTTTTTCTTCCTTCTTTCCAGTTACGGCATCCTCAATTTTTTCAGTTTCTAATGATACCTTATCGGTTTTAGTTTCTACATAATCATCCGAATTCTCCCCGGCATCCAACGGTACAAATGATATTCTGTAGTCATCCTGTGTAAGAAGAACCGGGCTTTCCTCCCCGATTGTTTCCGGCAAATATTGTTTTGTATCTCCGGACTTATTTACATATTTGTATTTTTTTGAATTTTTTACGGAAATATTTTTTGCAAAAGATATGATTTTCTTATCCTGTGATTCAGCGGCAACCAACTCTGAATTATATTTTTTTAATTTTCCATCCTCTTCAAAGCGTATGTTGTCTGAATAATATACTGTTTTTTTCATTCCGTTGCTCATAAGGTACGTGTTTGAATTTTCATCTCTCATACTCTTTATTTCCTTAATTACAACAGGCTTTTCTCTACCTTCATCATCAATGCTCTTGTCATCATTTTCAATTATTTCCTGTTTATCTGACATTAAAGCATTTTTCTTTGTGATTTCCGACTCTAATTGCACTGCTGAAACATTAACGCTCGTTACGCACAATGCCATTGCCATTACTGCCGAAATCATTTTACCATAAATGTTCCTTCTCATAACTTATCCTCCACTTTTGTTCACTACTTCAATTTCTCCCTATAATTGAAGTTTCATTAACGGTAACCATTTTCCCACCCAACCTATTTACGTTAAAAGGCATAGACTCCGCAATGCTTTGCGTTCTATGCCTTTTTGAATTAATGAAAAAGGGAGACTATGTCATTTTGACACGGGTTTCATTTAAAAGAATAAGCTTCTTAGATGTGATTTTTTGACTGATTATAAGGACTATAATCATAACCTCGCTTCCCCCTTTTTCATCTGTTCTTCACCATACATTTGTCCCCCAAATGAAAATATAATTTGTATAAAATTTTCATCTACATTTTATTATTGGGATTTTAATATTTCAATAGGACTTGCGCAAACGTACCCGTTTTTTGCGTAAGTGTAGCTTTTTTGTGATTTTATTCGCTATTTTTTTCATAAATTTGTGTCTCTTATTGTCGTTATTTCAGTTTTTTATCAGATTTTATTACCAATCCATGCAAATAAAAAAGGCAGGTAAAAACCTACCTGACACATACCTATTATTAATTTTTAAGATTTTCCGCTGGATTTTTAACATTTTAATCTACTTTCGAAATTATTTTTTTACCTATTTACAGGATATATTCCTTTTTCTTTCCAAATATTTTCTCTTCATTTCAGCATAACGCCTGCTACTTACATAGGCTGTGGTTCCATCAGTAAATTCAGCTTCACTGCTACTAAATCTTTTTACTTTATCCATATTAACCAAGTAGCATTTGTGACTTCTAAAAAATCCTACATTTTCTAACTCTTCCTCATATTGTGATATTTTTCCACTACATTTTAATTCACCGTTAAATGTATGTACAATCAGTTTTCTTGCTTCTGTTTCTATGTAGAAAATATCACATATCCTGATATTTATGTTTCCTTTACCCAGTTCATTAAATGATAGAGTTTTATTTGTTTCAAGTCTGACATCAGCTGAAGTTAAGGCTTCCTTTAATTCAGCTTCCATATTATCTTTGTTAATATATCTAAATGCATCAACAAAATATCCCTTGTTGCTGATTTCCATATGAGTTGTAAAAATTATTGTAATAAATTCCTGTTTAATGCCTTTGTATTCTTTGATTGTTTCAAATCCATCTTTTCCCGGCATTTCAATATCCACCAGCACAAAGTCGAAATTACCTTTTCGTTCCAGAAAACTATCTCCGGATTCAAACTCTTCAATGTTTATGTCCACACCTGCATAATGATTTTGAACTAATTTGTGTGCCATATTTCTCCATAACTTTTCATCACCTATAATTGCTATGTTCATAAACCAATCTCCTCGGAAATATTCTTTAATAATATTGTTACACTAAATATGTTTCCTTTCGCATCAATATCCATTATTCCATCATATTTATCAACGCTGTCCCTTACATTTTGTAATCCCCAGCCATGCCAATCCTTATCTGCCTTACTTGTTGAAATCTGACCATTTTTAATTTCAAGCTTGCCACTAAAACAATTGCTAACTTTTACAATTATATCTTCTTTGTCGTAGGAAATTTCTATATCCACTTGCTTCTTAGATTCTTTTTTAGCTGCATCAAATGCATTACTTAACAGGTTCGAAAACACCGTACACAAATCATATGCATCTATGTTACAATTATTGGGCATATGACCACTTATATTAAAATCAATGTTTAACTCTACAGCATCACTGTAAAACCTGTTAAGCACTGCATCGACTATACTATTATTAACAGATACATTACTTCTAAGTTCATCCACTTTTGACAGTATTGCATCGCAATACTCCTTATATTTTTGACTATCAATTTCCGACAATCTCTCCAAAACACATATATGATTTTTTAAATCATGCCGAAATTTTTTCGTTTTCTCCTCACGTTTTTCTAAATACTCATAATGTGCATTTTGTTCATTAAGATATTTATGTACTATTTCTTCCTTTTGCCTATATATGTCCCTTGATACCATTAATAAAATTACTGCCCCCAATTGAATCAGTATTCCTAATGCTACTAAAGTAAAAGTTACACCATAAAGTACTTTATTTTTATATGCCATCTTATCCAGTGTAACTGTAGCCATTATCATTAATGCGAATGCATCTACAAAAGTTAAAATTGTATATAACACCAAAAATCCCAAATGAATCTTCTTTATCCCATCAATATTTTTTCGTTTAAGTAAAATTGCTACAACATATATAAACACAAACACAATACCTGATTGTATTATATACGTAAGCATTCCCTCTTTATAATTTAATAACGTGCATATAATATTAATTACAACTTCTACTATTGATGATATAAGCGAAACAATTAAAAATAACCACACTGATATAAAAATAATATTAATTATTTTTTCTTTGAAACATAATGCTACAGCACATGCAATGGTTATTAATATTACTCCCCCTTCAAAAAAGACATTAGATTCTATGCATTTACACACTGAACAAACTGCCACCAATGCAGTTGCCAGTATATATTTATATGTATTATCCCTCTTATTAAGAGCTAGATAATAATCACAAATTAAAACAATACAAAAAACGAATAGCCAGTCTGTGACTATTGAAACCAGAAGTTGCATCTCTTATCCTCCACATAAATATCAATATATATAATATATCAGATATTTATACTTTGGACTATACCTTAAAACCAATAAGATACGAATCTTCTGAAATAATCGAACACCCTTCTGTCCTTTCCGTATATACTAATTGTATTGTCCGGACAAGTACTAAATTACACCCTTTTTTTCACATTTCAATAGGTCTTGCGCAACCGTACCCGTTTTTTGCGCAAGTGCAGCTTTTTGGGGGTCAAATATTTCATTTTTTCATGTTTTTTCTTTTCTTTAATTCTTCCTTTTTCTAATTTTTGAGTTTAAAATGACATCAAAAAAAGAACCTCCGGCAACATATTCTTGTGCCACTAAAGGTTCTTTTTCTAATTATTAATATTTTTTATGATTATTATTTATTCAGATATTTCATCCGGTTTGTCATTCAAGGTTACATCTTGGTTGTCATCCGAAGCTCCATCCGGCTCATCACACTTACGGTAAATTTCCATAAATTCCTTACCTGTGATAGTTTCCTTATTATAGAGAAATTCAGCTATCTTATCCAGCTTATCTCTGTTATCCCTAAGAAGCTGCTTTGCCTCCTCATATTTTTCCTTAAGAAGTATCTTAACCTCTTCCTCTATTTCAGTTGCCGTCTTATCACTGCAGTTTAACTGTGCACGTCTTCCCAGATATGGGTCTTCCACACGCTCTAAACTCATCAGTCCAAATTTTTCTGACATACCGTACTGTGCAACCATGGAACGGGCAATGTTAGTTGCCTTTTCCATATCATTTGAAGCCCCTGTAGTAACTGAATCAAATACTATCTCCTCTGAAGCTCTTCCTGCTAATAAGGTAACAAGTTCTGCATTTAATTCATCCTGTGACATAAGGTATTTTTCCTTTTCAGGTGCCTGAATAACATATCCCAACGAGCCCATGGTTCTTGGAACAATAGTAATTTTCTGTACCGGCTCTGCATCCTTTTGAATAGCTGCCACAAGAGCATGTCCTACCTCATGGTATGCAACAATCTTCTTTTCTTCCTTGCTTAAGATTCTGTCCTTCTTTTCTTTTCCGGCAATAACCACTTCCACGGCTTCCATTAAATCTGCCTGGGAAATAGCCTTTCTGCCACATTTTACTGCATTAATGGCAGCTTCATTTACCATATTGGCAAGGTCTGAACCTACAGCACCACTGGTTATATTGGCAATAGCTTCCAAATCAACTGTTTCATCCAATTTAACATCCTTTGAATGAACCTTTAATGTCTCAACCCTGCCTTTGAAATCCGGTGCGTCCACTATAACACGTCTGTCAAAACGTCCCGGTCTTAACAATGCCGGATCAAGAACTTCCGGTCTGTTAGTTGCCGCTAAAATCAATATTCCCTTTGATCCATCCATTTCCGCTAAAAGTGCGTTTAATGTCTGTTCTCTTTCGTCATTGCCTCCGCCGTATCTTGAATCACGGCTCTTACCTATAGAATCAATTTCATCAATAAATACGATACATGGTGCGTTTTCTTCTGCCTGCTTAAACAAATCTCTTACTCTTGAGGCACCTACACCTACAAACATTTCCACGAAATCTGAACCTGACAAT
>OCQB01001498.1_pt1 | contig 18519 bp, 8 predicted proteins | sample 1538631 | NCBI WGS metagenome assembly OCQB01 (sample SAMN04571713, study PRJEB22368) | human gut metagenome | biome: human gut; material: stool | host: Homo sapiens | place: Luxembourg | collected 2012-10-19
TCAATCATCTTCCTCAACACAGCTCCCTGGCCTACCAGGTGCTTCTGTCCGATATAATCATCCAACGTCTTCGGACGTAATCTCTCTGCTAATGGTTGACTCATCATGGAAGCAAAAGTCGGATATTTTATTTACTTTTCAAAGGATAAGTCAAGAAATTTATCGTATAAAAAGAATGTTAAACAACAGGAAATAGTGACATAATGAAAGAACAATCACTACAAATACACTTTTACTCATATAATATACTAACATTATGACAATGAAAATTTAACATTTCCTTAATTCCCTATCCTTTTTATCCCATACTTTTAGCGATATCTTCTTAACACATTATACCTTCTTTCTTGAAGCATTAAATATCTATCAACTGGTGCATGATCGTCCAACAGTTGGTGCATGATCATGCAACGTCTGTTAGATGATCATGCACCAATTGTTAGATGATCTATATTTCCATATAAAACCAATAAGCCTTCCAAGGAAATGGGATAAGGGAAGCTATCAAAACATGTAAGATATATAACAAAAAAAGATGCCCCTCCATAATCGGAGAGGCACCCTATACATTATATTATATATGTTAGATTAGCGAGTTCCGCCAGCCCACCATACAGGCTCTGAATATACGTATTGACCGTCGCCATAAGCGGCTTTTACTTCCGGATTTGATACCACGTCACTATTACCATAAGGCATACGAAGAGGGAATTTTTTCGTATTCGCCAATGTCACGAAATTCTCTCCTAATCCTTTCATTCTACGGATATCATTAAAAGTCTCGGTAGCCTCTCCCGATGCCCCCCACAAAGCCAGATATTTCTGGATCATGGTCTCTTTCAAAGGATTTACAGCAAACAACGGTTTAACTTGGTTATCGAAATATGTATTGGCCGTCTCCTCTGTCATTTTTTCTGAATTCACGACCATTTTGCTACCCATATAAGTGATAGCAGAAGAGACACTTCTCTCAGCATTTGCGATTCCGGCAGCTACCGCCTCTTTCAACGCTTTCTCGGCGTCAGACGTACGGTTTAAGCGACATAACGCCTCAGCTTGCAAGAATTTCAACTCATGATAACTCATCAACATCGTAGGAGCCGTGTTTGAATATACAAAGGCGGAAACACCATATTTCTGCATATTCTGCTCAGGAGTACCATTCGGGGCCGGAACTAAGTTCTTATCAGCAGAGCCTGTAACCTGTATGCGTTTCTTGTCAGCCGTAGTAGGAGAAAGCATCACTCTTTCCAATCGAGGATCTTTACGCTCAATCAACTTGTCCGTCAAGCTCTGGCTATTGGCAAAACCAGCGCGAGAATCGAAGTAACCAAAGAATGGGTTGATATTATTCGCATCATAGACAGCGTATGCAGCCTCGTCATCCGCAGAAGTAAAAGATTTTGATACATAGTCCAAAACCTTATTCAAGTCAGCTTGCTTATCCGTGGAACGATTGATCAGACGCATCGTATAACGAGCCTTCAAACCATAAGCGAATTTAATCCATTTCTCGGCATCTCCATTATACAAATAATCATACGTACCAACCGGTGAACGATCAGACTGATTCAAATCCTCGATCGCCTTGTCCAAGGAGGCCATTATAGAGACATAAATCTCCTCTTGCTTATCTATTTTAGGATTCATATTCACCGGTGAGCCATTCTCATCCAATAAAGAAGCTTCACTATAAGGTGTATCTCCAAATATATCCGCCAATAGAGCGCCATTGTAAGCTTCCATGACCTCAGCGATACCTCTCGTCACTAAATTTCCCTCATCACGCTTACCTTCTTGACATTGACCGATAATAACACGAGCGTTCTTCAAGCTTGTATAAACATTTCCCCACGTATTCTCAAACGTAGAAGAGGCAGAAGGCTCATTCAAACGAATTTCCGCGTTATATAACTGGTTTTCGATACCCACTTCATATTCCACGTAGGAAGATGAATAGGTATTGAAGTCTCCGCTAACGTTGGAAAATGCAGTAGAAGTAATCAAGTCGGCCAAGATAAATTTGCCATCCACGCTATTTGTATGGCTCGTATCTTGGTTAATTCGATCCATTACATCCTCGGAACATCCAGCCAATGCCAAGGATACGGCCGACATAACAGCCAACCCTTTAAATGATTTTATTATTGTATTCATATATATCTGTCTTCTTTATAAATTAGAAATTTACGTTGACACCAAAACCGTAGCTAGATGTACCCGGTAAGGAGAAACGCTCGAAAGCGCCAGCCATATTGTTATTTCCTTGAGTAGCCTCCGGATCGAAGCCTTTTATCTCAGACCATACAATGATATTACGGGCGAAAACATTCACGTTTACATTCAAGTTATCTTTCTTATATACAGGATATGACAATGAAAGTTCACGCAATTTCAAGAACGAGTTGTCATAGACATAGGCTTCGTCAATGCCCCTCACGCTTTTGAAATACTCCTCTGCATCTGATCCTTTCACTCCACCCGTATAGGGAACATAGATAGGTTTACCATCCGCATCTACGCCCTTCTGTTCAACAGCAGCATAGTCAAAATGATATTTATCACTCTTACGAACCTCTCCAGATAACTTACTTGTACCGTAGAAGTTAGTCTCACCAGCCGTACCACTATACATTTGTCCACCTTGCTTCCAGTCAAATACAGCAGCCAAACGGAATTTATACAACTCGATATTCGTATTGAAACCCAAACGGAAATCAGGAGAAACCTTACCGATTACTTGGGTCTCACCAGCCTCTGGTATACCTTTTTCGTTTACTACAATTCGTCCTTCGCCATCACGTTTGTAACCAACACCATAGATTACCGGGAATTTATCGCCGATACCTGCACGTACTTGAGGAGTCACGAAACCACCCAACATAATGCTCTCTACGCCCGGAGCCAACTCGTCTACATAATTGTCGATCTTTGAGAAGTTAAAAGCGAAGTCCAGCTTGAAATTCTTCGTATCAACCGGAGAGATACCTAATGTAATCTCATGTACGTTTGAGTGCATCTTTCCACCATTCATCATCATACTGGAAGCACCTGTGGAGCCAGCCAAAGGCACCTCGAAGATTTGGTCTTTCACGTTCTGACGAGAATACGTATAATTCAATGAAACTAAACCATTCAAGAAAGTCAAGTCAGCACCAAGCTCATAAGACTTCGTGTTCTGAGGCTTCAAGTTCGGATCATAAACCACGAAATAAGGAATATACGCCATATTTCCATTAATCGGATACATAATAGGTGTTCCCTGGAAGAAACCACCACCATAACTTGGCGTATAATAATAAGACGGCACATATTCTCCTGCCATACCTACCTCTGCGTAAGAGCCACGGATCTTACCAAATGTCAAGATATCATTCTTCAAGGCTTCCACTTCCGTGAATACCCATCCAAGGGATACGGAAGGATAAAAGAACGAACGGTTATCTCTCGGCATAGAAGACACGATATCGTTACGTCCCGTAACATTCAAATAAAGCATATTCTTCCAAGCCAAAGATAAGCTAGCGAAGTTACCTACCGTACGTTTTCTCTTATACTCATGAGAGCTGTTGAATACAGAAGCGTTGTTCAAATGGTTCCAGCCCGGGAAGTTGAAGCTATATCCCACGGCTTGAGTATTACTGATTCGCTTATCTACAAGCTCATTACCCAACAAAGCATCGAATACGAAGTCCTCATTGATATTCCAGTTATACGTAAACGTCAACAATGAGTTCATCTCATTTACCGTAAAACCGTATTCGCTAGCATAACCATTCGCATAACCAGTTGTACCGTAGCCGTAAATATCAGAGTAATTGGTCGTATAAGCGTCATCACCAATTTGGTATTTCACATCCAATTTATGATTGTCCGTACCAAATTTAGTAGAATACTTCAAGAACGCATTCCCGAAGAAACGTTGAGATCTCTCCGTAAAGCTATTATTGTCGCACGCCCAGTTTCCATCATCGATCCAGTTCTCACGGAACGTATTCTGAGTATAAGGATCACCTTCGATATGGGAAGGTATGCCCGCCATAGTATAACTGATAGGAGCCGTATAAACCGTAGCGGTAACACCGTCATTAGCGGTTCCTTGCTTCTTGATCTTTGATGTCACGAAGTTTCCGTTAAAACCAGTCGTCCAGTTATCATGCAATTGTGCCTCACCCGACAGCTTCACGTTATAACGATCCATTCCCGTAGAACGAACGATACCATCAGAAGTCGTATTACCCAAAGAGAATGAATAGTTTCCTTTATCGAAAGACTGAGCTACATTCACGGAGTTACTCCAAGTAACGCCAGTCTGGAAGAAATCTTTCGCATTATTATAAGCTTGGGGAGTAGCCCATGGATCCAATCCTGCCGCAGCACGCTGAGGCACATAGTATTGTCCATTATGCAATCCACCTTCCGTATATTCATTTTGTACATTACCGCCATATACAGGATCATTCGCCAAGTCAGAGATAGACGGTCCCCAGCTAAATCCCGAATATGGGTTATAAGCACCTTCATTACCTTGTCCATATTCAGTTTGTAACTCAGGTAATGTAGAAACCTTATCAAACGCAAGATTCGTGTTGAATGAGATCTGAGGTTTTCCTTTACGAGCACCTTTTCCGCTCTTTGTAGTAATAACGATCACTCCATTAGAAGCACGCATACCATACAACGCAGAAGCGGCTTGTCCTTTCAAGATGTTGATACTCTCGATATCGTTCGGATCTAAGTCTACGGCACGGTTCGCATAGTCAGCTCCACTAACACTACCATTATTCATAGTATCCGTATTAACATCCGCCGTAGATGCGATCGGCATACCATCGATCACATACAAAGGAGAGTTATCCCCTGTAAATGAACGGGCTCCACGGATCATGATCTTGGAAGATGCGCCTGGCATACCCGATGAGGAAGCGATATCGATACCGGATACTTTACCTTGCAAAGCCCCAGACAAACTAGTGTTAGCACCTTGTGTTAACTCATCCGATTTTACATCTTGCACGGCATAACCTAAAGCTTTCTTTTCCTTTGAGATACCCATCGCTGTAACCACGACCTCATCCAAGTTTTGGGTATCAGACATCAATGTTACATTTACATTGGGAGACACAACTACCTCCTTGGATTTCATACCGATGTATGAAATAACTAATTGCTTACCATCACTAGGAACATCCAAAGTAAAATTACCGTCAAAATCCGTAACTGTTCCCACAGTCGTTCCTTTTACGATAATGGACGCACCGATCACCGGCTCACCATCTTCTCCGACTACCTTACCGGTAACCTTCGAGGTCTGTGCCGAAACTACTCCTACGCTCATCGCAAGAAATAGTAGCACAGAAGTCAACTTTTTCTTCATAGACACATTCTTTTTATTTAAACTAAACTAGAAATTCAATTAAGCTTTCGTGGACTATAGTTCATACAGAACTACCAATTTTCAATATTTTATTTAGTGTAGTCATATGAAAAAAAATTATCATATAAGTTTAGATCTATTAAAATTCTGTAATAAATATATTGGATTTGAGAGATATTGTTTATCAGCCATATTGGGAGGATAAGAAAAGCCAGCCGTTTTTCACAAATATCTACATAAAATAAAGTTGTAAATATTTTTAGTGATAAGCTATATGCTATAAAATATCCAGAATAAGTTGATATCAAGTCCAATATCATGCCTATAAAGAGTAAGCTCACTATTTGTTACGATAAAATTAAGATAAAAATAATTTTTTTATTTGTCAAAAAGAAACTATCGGCAGCGATAACTCATTGATTTGTGATACGATCATGTCACCTGAGTCGATTTAGACAGTGGTTATATTGCAAATTGACAGATTTAACAATTAAGAAAACAAAGGAAATATATCACAATAATAATAATTTGTTGTTTTTTTCAGGTATAATTTATAGCTTTGCAACCGTTTTTCATTTAATAGGTATGTCGTAAAACATAAAATGGAGTAGTTCTGTATGAACTTAGTTAATCAACCATTAAAATGCAGAGAAAACATTTTTAAGTATATAGTTAATAAATAAGTGTGTTTATGAAGAAAAAGTTGACTTCTGTGCTACTATTTCTTGCGAAGGTTACCGGTAAGGTAATTGGGGAAGATGGAGAGCCGGTGATCGGTGCCTCTATTATCGTAAAAGGGCAACCGTGGGAACAGTCACGGATTTTGATGGAAACTTTGAACTAGAAGTACCTGCGAATGGTAAACAATTGGTTATTTCATACATCGGTATGAAATCTCAAGAAGTTGCGGCCACTTCTAATGTAAATGTAAAACTATTAGCCGATACCCAGAACTTGGATGAGGTCGTGGTTACGGCTATGGGTATCTCAAAGGAAAAGAAAGCTTTAGGTTATGCGGTTCAAGATGTGAAAGCGGATGAGTTGACGAAAGGAGCTAATACTAGTTTGTCTGGCGCATTACAAGGTAAGGTTTCTGGAGTGGAGATCTCTCCTTCTTCCGGTATGCCGGGTGCCTCTTCTAAGATCACGATTCGTGGTTCCAGATCTTTTACAGGGGATAATACTCCTTTGTATGTGATTGACGGTATGCCTGTCGCTTCAACGGCTGATGTGGACACCGGTAGTTCTGTTTCCGGCACGGACTTTGCATCTCGTGCGGTGGATATCGACCCAAACGATATTGAAAGCATTAATATATTAAAGGGACAGGCCGCATCTGCCTTGTATGGTATGCGTGCAACAAATGGAGTAATTGTCATTACGACCAAAAGTGGAAAGGGAGCCCGTAAAGGTAAACCTCAGGTCGCTTTTAATACCAGCTTATCTTTTGATAAGGTTTCAACGATGCCTGAATACCAAAAAGTGTATGCGCAGGGTACAAATGGTAAGTATAGCCCGTATGCTTCAACTTCTTGGGGACCACTAATCAGCGAATTGCCTAACGATCCGACTTATGGAGGAAATACGGATAATGAGTTTACCAAGCAATATGGTAAGCATGAAGGTATGTATTATGTACCTCAGCGGGCCGCTGCGGGATTAGACCCTTGGGCTCAACCACAAGCTTACGACAATATCAAGGATTTCTTCAACGTGGGTACGACATGGAGTAACTCCGTGAATGTAGCTCAAGCTTTTGATAAAGGTAACTATTCCTTCTCGATCGGTAATACTACGCAAGATGGTATTATTCCAAATACAGGCATGGACCGATACAACGCAAAAATGAGTGCCGAAGCTCAATTACACAAGAACTGGTCTACTGGATTTACCGGTACCTATGTAAATTCGAAGATCAGCAAGCAGTCTAGTGCCAATAATGGAATCTTAGCTACTGTTTACGGAGCTCCTTCTAGCTACGATTTAGCCGGTATCCCAAGTCATGTTGAGGGTGACCCGTATACACAAAATACATTCCGTAGCACATCAGGTTTTGACGGAGCTTATTGGGCGGTAGATAACAACGAGTTCTTGGAACGTTCACAACGTTTCTTTGGAAATACTTATTTGAAATATTCTACGAAGTTCAATACCGATAATCACAAATTGGATGTCAAGTATCAATTGGGTGTGGACTCTTATACGACTAATTATACGGATTCTTGGGGTTATGGACATGCAAATGGTTATGGAGAGATTGATCACTATGGATATTCAATCACGGAGTTGAACTCTTTGTTGACCGCTGCATATACTTGGAATATCAATGAAGATTGGTTGTTCGATGCCCTTGTTGGTAATGAATTGGTAGAGAATCAGCGGAAATTTTACGAGTCTTATGGAGCGAACTATAACTTCCCGGGTTGGAATCATATAGATAATGCTACAACTATGGTAGCATCCGAGTCATTACGCCGGAAACGCACAGTTGGTAACTTTGCTAGCATTTCATTGTCTTACGCTAACATGGTTTACTTCAACGCAACTGTTCGTAACGATATCGTATCTAATATGCCTCGTAACAACCGCTCATTCACTTATCCATCTGTTTCCTTGGGCTGGATTTTCACAGAATTAGAACCATTGAAGAATAATGTCTTGACTTATGGTAAATTACGTGCTTCTTACGCCGAAGTAGGACAGGCTGGAGATTATTATGATTCTTATTATACTACACCTGTTTACGGTGGTGGTTTTTATGGTTCTACGCCTATACAATATCCTATGAGTGGAATTACGGCGTTCACTCCATATGCTCGTGTGTATGATCCGAATCTGAAACCTCAGAACACGAAGTCTTATGAGTTAGGTGTGGATTTGACCTTCTTGAATGGTCTGTTCTCATTGAACTATACCTTCTCTCGGCAGAATGTGAAAGATCAGATATTTGAGGTTCCTTTGGCTGGTTCTACAGGCTCTGCAGAATTAGTAACCAATGGTGGCGCTATCCATACGAACGCTCATGAGATTACGTTGGGAATCAATCCGATCAATACGAAGAATTTTAAATGGGATATGGCATTTAACTTCTCTAAGATCGATAACTACGTGGATGAGCTGGCTCCGGGTGTAGAGAGTATTTTCTTGGGAGGTTTCGTTGATCCGCAGGTACGTGCGAATATTGGCGATAAATTCCCTGTAATCTATGGTACGACTTTCTTGCGTAATGACAACGGTGACATTGTCGTAGACGAAGATGGCTTGCCTCTGATCGGTAGTGAGGGTGTGATCGGTAAGGTTTCCCCGGATTTCCTCTTGGGTTTCAATACTAATTTTGAGATCTACAAATTCCGTATCGGCGCTACGTTCGATTGGAAATGTGGTGGACAGATGTATAGCGGTACATTGAACACGTTGAACTATTATGGTACAAGTATGGAGTCTGTTGAAAGTCGTACGGCCGAGACTTTCCGTTTTAGTCATCCGGCTGTAAAGCAGTTGGAAGATGGTTCCTATGTAGCTAATGACATAGATATCAAAGGCGAAGACGCTTTATCATATTATGACCGCATGACGCTTATTTCCGAAGCTGGTATCTATGACAGTGGTTTCTTGAAACTACGTGAGTTGTCCGTTAGTTATCCGATATGGGATAAGAATGGAATCAACGTGAACTTAAATGTTTTTGCCAGAAATATCATTCTTTGGTCTGAGTTGAAAGGTTTGGATCCTGAGGCTTCTCAAGGTAATAATAATATGGGCGGTGGCTTCGAGCGCTTTTCTATGCCGGGTGCTTCGAGCTATGGCTTCGGTTTAAATGTGAAATTCTAATAAAGGAAACAAAAGATGAAACTTCAAAATATCTCAAAAAAATTATTGACGGGAGTTGTTTTCACCGCAGCCTTGGTCTCTTGCTCTGAGGATAAGATGGATGAGATCAACAAAGATCATAATCATACCACAGCAGTTCCCGCAAGGATGATCCTTACGGATGTCATGACTTCGACTGCGTTTAGCGTGGTTAGCGGCGATTTCAATTTATATGGTGGTATGTATGTGGAACATGAGACAGGTTCGCATAATCAATTCTACTATGCGGAAACCCGTTCTTCTTGTACATCGGCTTCTACCTTTAATAACTCATGGGGGGGAACCTATTCGACACTGAAAGATGCTTTGATCTCTGTCAAAGTCGCAGAAGAAGAGCAGAACTTCATAACAAAAGGCATTGCGGAACTTTTCGTGGCTTACAATTTGGCGATCTTGACAGATATGTATGGTGATACACCTTGGAAAGAGGCTTGTGACTATACAGTATCTATGACTCCCGCTATCGATAAACAAGAGGAGATTTATAAGGATATCATGGCCTATGTGGATGCCGCAATTGAAGATCTTCAGAAATCAGATCTGACGAGCCTGTCTAATCAAGATTTGATTTATAAAGGTGACGCTTCGGCTTGGCTAAAGACAGCTTATGGCTTGAAGGCTCGTTATACGATGCGCTTGATGGGACGTAGCGCTGATGTTAAGGGCGATATGGAAAAGGTGTTGGATTATATTTCCAAGTCGTACACCTCGGCAGCCGAGCAATGTAGCTATGCTATGTATGGTGTGGGTGTTAATATCAACCCATTTTTCGGAGTATTCTATTCTCGTTTAGGTGAAGTAGCCAGCCGAAGTATGTTTGATAAATTGAATGAGCGTAATGATCCGCGTATCAGACGTTGCTATGTGGAGGCTAACAGCCAAACGATGATTGCTTCTAAGGATGATCCATTATTGAATCTTGCTCATAATGGTGATTTAGTGCAAAGTCAGTTAGAATATACTGTTTCCATGTTCTGTGCAGCTCAAACCGCTCCGACTCACATCTTAAGTTATCATGAGGTATTGTTCTTGAAGGCAGAGGCTTTGTGTCGTTTAAATCGTAAGGATGAGGCAAAAGCAGTGTTGAAAGAGGCTGTTGTCGCAGGTATGGCTAATATGGAGGTTAATATCAAGTCTGCCCTCGCTTCTGATTATTGGGGAGGTTTCTTGAATGTAACAAACGAGGTGACACCGGAGGAGGCCGCTTCTTACTTTGATGAGAATGTCGTTCCCTTATTCGATGCTAATCCTTTGAAAGAGACGATGATTCAGAAATATATTTCTTTCTGGAACGCAGATGGAGAGTCTACCGAGTGCTATAATGACGTACGTCGTTTGAAGAGCTTGGGTGAGGATATTTATGGCTTGCAAAATCCGGGTAAGTTCCCGTTAAGATGTCCGTATGGTAATGATGATACTACGACTAATCCTAATATACAAGCTGCTTATGGTGATGGTCAGTATGTGTTTACCGAAAACGTATGGTGGGCTGGCGGAACTCGCTAATCAATATATAAAAGCATAACGAGTGACAACATTCAAAAAAGGGGAAGAATATCTTAATGATATTTTTCTCCTTTCTTATAAATCCACATTCTAGCCGAACTTCAATCGTGTCTCAATCTTCTCAAGATCGCGGACAATCGTCATATCCATGATATTGCTATAGATCTCGGTAGTACGAACACTTTTATGCCCTAACAACTTTTGTACCGTAGTTATATTCGCTCCATTATATAATAATAAGGTAGCATTTGTATGCCGAGCCGTATGAAAAGATACCTTCTTATCAATACTTGCCAATTGGCTGATTCGGCGTAATTGCTTATTCACGTTTGAATTAGAGGATAAGGGAACACCAAACAGGGTTCTCGGCGCATTCTTATATCGCTCATAGATAGGTAAAGATTTACCCTCGAACAAGAGGAATAGCGGCAAACGGACACTCACATCTGTCTTCACCGATGAATAAACCAGCCAAACCTTATCATCAATAATCAAAAAGTTCTCTTTCGTTATACTTACTATGTCTGAGAAACGTAATCCCGTGTAGCAACTAAATAAAAACATATCCAGACACCGGCGCAATGTACGCTGCCCATCCAGCTTTAAGTTTTCCAAACGACCTAACTCCTCAGGCGTTAAATGAGTACGCTTACTCTCTTGATATTTAATCTTATATTTCTGAAATGGATATTTGTGCAACTCGAACAACTCCTTATTAATCGCCAAGTTGATATATCGTTTCAAATGCTTCATATGTTTAGCGATCGTATTTCGATGATACTCCTGCTTCAATAAGAAATATTCAAAATCGCATAAGAAATTGAAATTAATATCCTTAAACAGAACGTCCTTTTTATATAAGGATAGAACATGCAAAGTGGACAAATGGTTTTTTAATGTCGATTCTTTCAAATTACTATGTAAAATCTCCTCACGCATGAAAACAAGAAAAGAGGAAGACGTAGATGTCGAAGAAGCCTCCTCACGCAGATCCTTCAACGAAAAACCGTTATTCGCTTGTCTCTTCTCCAGCTCATCTCTCTCCAACTCCATAACATAGTTCTGAAGATACAGGTTTAACGCATCCATATTCGGATGATTCTTTATGGAACGTCTCTTGTTGTCCCATTGACAAGGTTTCACATAAACCTTCGTTGAAAAATACCTCTTTTGCCTATTCAAATAGGCCTCTACTTGAATCAAAGCTTTTCCTTCCGCATTCAATTGCTTTTTTCGATTAAACACTAAGTTGTAAATTACTTTTTCCATGATACATTTATATATTATCTGATTGTAAACACGAAGGAACAATAATAAGTTCTTTGTAGCACAATCTACAAACTAAAAGTTTGTTATCACGGATTACCTACTAATAAAAAACCATATATCCAAGTAAATAAAAAGGGCCTACCAAATACATGGCAGGCCTCTCCTACTTTTCGAGATATTAAATCATATCAATAATCTTCACCTTCCCAACCTGTTTTACGGAATCCCTTAACCGTCATCGACTTTCCATTTTGAGTCAAGGTAAATTCAATGGCATCCACTTTTGTATTGGCTTGAGTAGTATAACCATCCACAATTACTTTACCAGAGATATTGAAGGTTACAGTAGAATTTATACCATCATCCGCATGGAGCAGATTAGCGATACCATCCCCATCAAAAGATTTAGAAGTGACATCGCAATGAATCTTGCCACGTACTCCCCAGTCGTTTGTGGCAACACTCATTTTTATCCACATCTTATCCGTGGCATCATCAGTCGTATTGTAAGTATTGCAGGTCACACCTTCCGCCAAGACACCACCATCCTCACCTGTAACATTAACTACCCATTCGCCACATAAAGGGTAAATAGCCGTGTATTCTATCTCGTAATCACCATAAGTCTCACAAGAAGAAAAGGTGACCAACGCCAATAAGATAACCAGTAATTTATTTATCTGTTTCATATTCAAAAAGCTTTTCTGATTAATATACATTTATAACACCCATTTATTTATGCCACCATTGTTTTTCCGCTAACGGAACTACCGCCGGAGATGACTTCGGATACAATAAACGACGAGGATATTCACCCGGAGCCAACGCAGAACCAATGCAAGGAGTCAACTGCCCCCAAATATATCCTTCCTCATCCACATGCTTTGTCCCTAAAACAGGAATACCGGTACGATTGATATCAAACCATGCGTCCCATGCTTGACAACGAGTGGAAGCGATCCACTTCTGGGTCAAAATAGAGGTAAGCATTGAATTTTGGTCCGTACTATCGAAAGCATAAGGAGCACCTTCCGAAACAAACTCGGCAGCAGAATACCCCCAACGTTCAAACGCATAATTCACACCTTGCTCATAAGCCACTTTCGCTTTAGCCACATCATTCAAACGAGCGTAAGCTTCCGCTTGCAGGAACGCTACCTCAGCAGCAGACATAAAATAAACAGGATCTGTAGGACCTAGCTTAGCCACAGAGATCATACGAGTTGTTACCGCTACCGAGTTTGGGCGGTCACCATACTTCAAAGCTGTTGTCTCGCCGGAGCCATCCGTATTAGGTGAATAAAAATCATTTAAACGAGGATCCTCATATTTTTTCAAATAATCGCAAACCGTAGCGCACGCACGAATATTTACAGTTGAATTCAATTTACGACGGTCATTCTCATACAATGGATTTGATTTATTTTCCAAATCTTGAAAACAGTCCATCTTAGCGTCTACACTCAGCAAATCTCCTTCGTCGAGCAATGCCTTGATAGCAGCTTTATTCGTATCGAAATCACGCATCAACAATTTTAGCTTTAAACTCTTCGCAAATTGAATCCACTTATTCACGTCACCAGCGAACACCAAGTCTTGTTTTGTAACCGAAGGCAAACCACCTGCGGTAGCTTCCGCTTTTTTAGCGATAATCTCGTCCAACATCGCTAATAATCCCGGATAAACCACAGTCTTACTGTCATCATATTTCGGTGTAGTATTCTCATTCCCAAGAATAGCTTCTGTAAAAGGAATAGAGCCATAAGAGTCCACTAGGATATGATACATAAAGGCAGTCATAGTCTTACCCATTACCCAATAATTCCATTCTTGAGCCGATTCAGAGCTTTTGATAACCAAATCCAAGTCTGGCAGTGCTATTGAATAAGGTATAGACCACAAACGAGAATCGGATGCGTTAGTTATCGTATAGTTAACCAATGTATTATACTGGTTGGATGTATGTCCCTGCGTACATTGCTGAGACCACATGCTACCATATAATTCGTAAGTACCACCTACAATACTTGCTACTCCTGCGATACCAGAAGGAAGCAAAGTAGAAGAAGAGGCTTCCGTTGGATATTCCGGATTCTGGTTAATATCCAAATAATCGGAACAAGCTGTAGTCGCCATCAACAAGCAGCTAACCAGTCCTGTATATATTAAATTGTTTCTTTTCATACTATCTTTACTTTTTAAAGTTACTTATTATAATACAACTTTAATACCACCACCAAACGTACGGTTTGTCGGAGCCGCACCAAATTCACCAATTTCAGACAAGATGTCATTACCATAATTCGTACCTTCCGGATCTACGTAGTTGTTCTTTTTCGGGGTCCACATAAATAAATTACGTCCGATCAAACTAACTTGAACCATAGAGAATGGGGTTTGTTTCAACCATGCTTTCGGCAAAGAGTAAGAAAGTGTAATCTCTCTTAATTTCAAGTAATCTTTAGGTAAAATCCAATTTCTATACTGAGCGTAGTTGGAGGCGTTATTATAGTAGGTATTAACAGCGCTAGAAGCACCTCCCCAATGTACGATAGGTATATCATTCTCTACGTATTGACCATTTACGACTTTCACGGAATTAGGAACCACAAATGGTTCACGATTATTAAACACCGTATAAGTAGAGTTTCCGGCAAATGTAAGCAATTGAGAGGTATATGAATAGAACTCACCGCCATTACGCCAATCTAATACCGCTGATAAAGTAATCCCTTTCCATGTGAAATGCGTATTAAAGCCCATCAAGAAATTAGGTGTAGACGTTCCTACGATCTCTTTCTTGCTAGCATCAATTGTCGGCATACCGTTATTATCAACGATCACCTTACCATCATCAGTCGTGGCCAAAGCCGGAACCTTGAAAACGCCCAAAGGCTGACCTACTTCCGCAACGAAATCCACTTGATAGGAACTTGTCAATTTATACTCAGTTACATCATCCCATAACTCTTTCACCTCACTCCAGTTCTTACTGAAAGTAAAACCTAATCCCCACTCGAAATCTTTCGTACGAACAGGAATGCCATTCACTGCCAACTCGACACCTTGATTCGCAATCTTACCTACGTTGCGGGTCATAGACGTATAGCGAGACTCCGGAGCCAGACTAGCAGATATTATCTGATCTTTCGTACTCTTATTATAATAAGCAGCATCAATATCCAAGCGATTGTTAAACAGATGCGTTGTTAAACCGAACTCCCATTCTGTCGTGATCTCCGGACGAAGATCCATACTCGGCAAACGATTATACTCTGTCAAGCCTAATGTATTATTAATAGGTAAATATAAATCTCCAAAACCTAAACTGATTTGAGTCGGTGTAAAATAACTGCTAGTACGGTAAATCGGAGCATCGTTACCAGTCTGTCCCCAAGCTGCACGAACCTTCAAGAAATTCAGATAATCAGATTTCAAATCCTCAAACATATCCGTGATGATCAATGAAGTATTCACGCCACCATAGAAAAAGCTATTATTTCCTTGAGGTAAAGTAGATGACCAGTCGTTACGAATAGAAGCATTCACAAACCAGAAATTCTTGTAACCAAACTCACCTTGAGCGAACAAACCAACCAAACGGCGTCTATCAGAGTAAGTCGTAGTCATGGGCTTATCAACACCATTCGCTAAGTTAAACCATCCCGGTTGCTCCAAACCATACAGATAAGATTTCAAATAAGAACTCGTTTGTTGATTCAAGTTCCATCCAATCATACCATTCAAAGCGATATCCTCACCGATTTTATAATCCGCGTTTAAGAAAGCGGTCGCATCAATTTGCTCCACCTTGTCACGACGTTCCGTATAAGTACCGGGCTGCTGCTTCTTACCACCTAATTCACTCCAAGACCCTGAAGCGAAAGTCACTTTTTCATTCCATCTCTTTTGAGTAGCGTTCGTAAAGTCACCACCTAAACGTCCAACCGCCTTCAAACCTTTCATAATCTCAAAAGCAAGCTCGATCTTACCATAGACACGGTCATCTTGATACTTATTACGATTATGATCTAACACCCAATATGGATTCTCCGCATAAGCTGTATAGAAGTTATCCGTATTAAAATAAGGATTCGTATAATCTTTCATTGAGCTAATATCTACATCCACGGCATGTTGCAAAATCTCAGAAAACATCGTTGCACCATCATCTCCTTGGCCAGCAGCAGCTTGTGTGATATCTTTACGGACATAGTTCAAGTTTAATTCCGCAGAAAAACGTTTATATTTCATATTACCTCTTAACGAGATTGTATTACGAGCATATGAATCAGCGTCACCCGGTAATACACCGTCAGACTTCACATTACCATAGGAGGCAACAAAACCAAGTTTATCATTACCCATACGAATCGAGACGTTATTATTCGTCTCAAAACCAGTTTCATAAAAATCACGAAGATTGTTCTTTACATACGAGAAAGGCTTAGAAAGCGGAGTTAATAAACCTTCTGAGCCGTCTGAGTAAGGTCCCCAGATATGATCACGACCATCCAAAACCGGTCCCCAAGAACCATTCTCCATAGGTCCGAAAGATCCCCATCCTTGTCCGAAACGATCTTGTGTTTGAGGAACACGCAATACGCTAGATCCCATAAATGAGCCATCGTACGTAACAGAAAGCCTCTCAGCCCCAGCCCGTTTTGTTGTCACCATGATAACACCATTAGCAGCCCGGCTACCATAAAGGGCAGTAGCGGAAGCACCCTTCAAGACTGTTACAGACTCAACATCCTCTGGGTTAATGTCATTAGCTTGGTTACCAAAATCCACGGAGTTAGAGAAAGAATCCTCACCTTGGAAATCATTCATAATAGGCACACCATCCACCACATACAAAGGTTGATTAGCACTGAAAGAACTGATACCACGCACGATTACTTTCTGAGAAGAGCCTGTAGCACCACCGCTAGTAATATTCAAACCCGCAACCTTACCAGTCAAACCTGACATCACTGATCCAGACTTAGCGGCATTCAAATCTTCACTCTTCACAGTAGAGGCTGCATAGCCCAACGCCTTTTCCTGCTTTTTCATACCAATCGCAGTTACGACAACCTCCTCAAGATTCTGGGTACCAGACTGAAGGACTACCCTCAACACATCTTGTACCGGAACCTCACGAGCAATCATACCCACATAAGAAATTACCAGAGTCTTCGCGGAACCTATGAATAATAGGTTATTTTTTATTATTACTTAGTTTTCGCGGAACCTTGTCATTGCTTGTGATTATTCAGTAACGCTCAAGAAATAACTTGTTACAATTTTCATGCGATCATTTCTTTGCGGATCGGATTGCGAGAAGGCATTGGCTACTTATGCGTAAATAATTGAAAATAAGCGAATAATAATAACGACTATCGGCTACTCAAGTGAATAACTAACGGCTATACCTAGCCGCTAACTAACAGCTTGGGAAGTGAATAACTAATCACTTGAAAAGCCTTTCCTAGGTCTTTGGGTGTTGTAGAACTTATGACTTATATCGGAGCCGTCCTAAGTTATTTTTTAATGCATACCTAATATATATTCCTATTTTTCAAAATGTTAAAAATATGGTTCTTTGTTGATGATCTAAGCTGTAATATTTGGTGTACATATTACGGCATTTAAATTGTGGTTGAAAAAGTCTCCATATTTTCTACCCATTAGCCTTTTCTTGTTGTTTTATTGAAATTTTTTAATTATTTATTTGTTATAATAAATTTATTGTTACATTTGCATTCATACGACCCTTAAAATATAAGTCTTTGAATATCTATTGCGAATATATTATATAAGTTAAACAAAAAAAGAGTGTGTCTATGAACAAGTTGACTTATCTTTTACTTTGCCTAGTTTTAGGCATTGGATTGGCCACAGCTCAGACGAGGAAAGTAACAGGTACTGTTATTTCCGCCGAAGACAGTGAACCGATTATTGGTGCGTCTGTAATAGTCAAGGGTACTACTACAGGTACAGTAACGGATTTTGATGGTGTGTTCAGTTTGGATGTACCAAGTTCCGCGAAGACTCTGGTATTTTCATACGTCGGAATGGTTGCGAAAGAAGCTCCAATCCAAGATGTAATGAAAGTTGTTTTGAATACGGCGGCGACAGAGCTGGATGAAGTTATGGTTGTCGCTTATGGTACGGCGAAAAAATCATCTTTCACGGGATCCGCTAAAGCGGTAAACGCAGAAGATATCGTAGCTGGCTCCAAAGAGTCCTTGGATAAGGCTCTTTCTGGAAAGATGTCCGGTGTTCGCGTAACCTCCAACACTGGTGATCCAGGAGCTCCCGGTGATATCAATATCCGTGGTGTCGGCTCTATCAGCGCAGCCAAGTCTCCTCTATATGTCGTGGATGGCGTGCCTGTAAAATCAGACTCGGATATGGCATACTACGGGAAACAGTCCAGTTTGCTAAGCTCCTTGAACCCTGATGATATTGAGAGCATGACGGTGTTGAAAGATGCCGCAGCAGCTTCCTTG
>OCQB01001526.1_pt1 | contig 18243 bp, 10 predicted proteins | sample 1538631 | NCBI WGS metagenome assembly OCQB01 (sample SAMN04571713, study PRJEB22368) | human gut metagenome | biome: human gut; material: stool | host: Homo sapiens | place: Luxembourg | collected 2012-10-19
GGGGAGCCATGCCCAAGTTTTTCCAAAAGGCGTATTCGAACACCATCGTATCGTCCTTTAACCGCCATGCGTATGTATCGCTTCCCTCGACTGCCAGCGCCAACGATTCTTTCTCATCTTCCAGTTCGTACAGGATGGAGCGTTTCCTTTTCGTTTCACGCCAATACAGGTAAGTGATGCCCGACAGCAGGCTGACAATGGCGGTGATGCTGCCTAATAGTGCGAACCACCAGACGATGGGGTGCCGGGTCTTGAATGGAATGTTGATAATGGTGTATTCATGGGGAATGTCCGCGATGGTCAGATGTTCTTTTTGCATGGCATTCCAGTCGATGAAGTATCCTTTGGCGCTTTCCTGAATGGGTATGTCGGCAACGTTTTCTCCATTGAGGATACGGGCCGCCGCATGAACGGACTCTTCTACCTGGATATGCATCGGGGTGATGTATCCGCCCAGAAAGTCGTGCCCGCAGTCAAAAAGTTCATTGATCGTTGTAAAGCGTTGCCGGGTGGACAAAGATGCCATAGTGACCGTTGTGTAGTCAAACTTTGTCTGCAGATAAGGGAGGGTACTGTACTTGCTGATAGACCAGATGAAGTCTCCACCTTTTGTCTGATCCTTATTCTGGTTCTTGGAGAGGTTACGGGCAGATAGCGCATTAATTATTATATGTCCTTTTTCTGCTTCTTTCCGTGTGTCGTTTTTGTCCAGATGCCAGTCCAGATTGGATATGATGTCCGTCGATTTCAATTGGTTATCAATATCGTTTCGGACTTTCCGGTCTAAGAACGTAAAGTCAAGTATGGTGTAAATATGGTTTTTGCCGGTTAGCTTGTGCACCATTTCCAGATTCTTTCTGAAATCTATCTTGTCGTGAAACCCGGTGACGTTGTTGTATTGTCCGATCAGTTCCCAATTGGGATAATTGACTCCGGAGAATACGATTGGTATTCCCTTCAATAACGGATGATGGGTTTCCAATAACGAGTAAGTGGCCTGGTCATCGTTAACAAGAAGAACTTCAGGTTTCCATTTCGAAATAGAATCGAGAAAGTTATTGATCTTATCTATCTCTTGCTGTTCGTTGTTAATTTCACAATTCAGATAGAAGAAAGTAAGTTCTACGGGAATGTGAGCTTTGGCGAATTCCTTTTTTATCAGTTTATTGAATTCTGCATATCCTTGGTAATCCTTTTCATAAGAGTGGATCACCAATACCCGCCGCTCTTCTTTTGAATAACAGGAGGTCAATAGCAGTAAGATCATACAGCAACGTATGAGTGAATGAATGGACCGCATACTTTTCATTCGGTGTGTTGTTCGTTTGTTCGGTTTGTTTTTCGTCTATTTCACAAAGATACTATATTAATGATATAAATAAGAAAAGATGGTTATTTTTCTTCTTGTTGAGCTGCCTTACTTTCATTTCCACAGCGGTCCACAGCCGTGACGGCAAAATACTTCCTGGCTGTCCATGGGCGGATGGGAGCATATATGTAGTGCGTATCCCGCAGATTCTGCACGAGGATATTTTCCGGATTCGTGATATCTACCGGATACGTGTCCGATGCATAGACCACGTACATGGGAGCATTCTGCTTGTCATTGTCCGTAGCGGCTTTCCAGTTGAGGCGGGTATATCCGTCGCCAGCGGAGACAGCCTTCAATGCTGAAGGGGCGGTGGGGGAGACGTTGTCAATCCACGGCATCGGCGGTTGTAGTGCCGGATACTGATAGAAATGATCCAGCAGGAGGTCGTATACCCCTTGGGTGTTGTCCATCAGATACTTTACCCGGTAGTGCGCTTCGCCTGCCAGCCGGTTGGAGCGGATGAAGTGCATTTGGCGTTCCACCTCTTCGGTGGTCCAGTTACCTTCGTCGGGGTGGAGGAAGTAGATACCGAGTCCGGGGACGATGTGGCGTCCGTTGCTTTGTTCCTGCCAGTCGAGGGCAAACGGATAAAAACCGTTGCCCCGGAAATACATCATCGGGTAGATCTGGTCCTGGATGCCTTCGCCCAGCCAGCCTTGCGGATCCTGATAGACAGTGAAGAAGGCATTCCAGCCTTTAGAGGAGTAGCGTGAGGTGTCACGGTATTTTCCTACCGGGCAGGTGCTCACCTTCACCCAAGGCTTCATGGCTTTTACACCGTTGTAGATGTAGCGTACAATGTCGGTCAGGTTGTCCCGGCGCCATTGTGCCAGCGTGCCCCCGGTCTTTTGGAAGTATCTGTGGCAGGCGGCGTCCTTTGCCGTAGCGGCGGAAGTCGTAACTGTCCGGAAAGCGCGGGGCGTTTTCCGGATAGCGGAGATAGTCGAAGTGCACTCCGTCCACATCGTAACGGCTGACTACCTCACGTACCAGTTTCATTAGATATTCCTTGGTGGCAGGATGTCCGGGGTTAAGGAAATATTCATTTTTGTAAGGCACGCAGATGTCACGCTCACGCTTGGTCACCGATTGCTTGCCAAGTGAGGCCACATGTTTTTTGCCTCCCAAGGGGATGGTCACCATCCAGGCATGGCATTCCATGCCTCGTTTGTGGCACTCTTCAATGGCGAAGGCCAACGGATCGTATCCGGGATCGCCTCCGGTTTTTCCTGTCAGTATGGAGTTGAAGGGTTCGATGTCCGAACGATAAAGCACATCACCACGGGTACGAGTCTGGAAAAGTACCGTATTGAAGTTGGCCTCTTTCAAGCGGTCGAGGATATCGATCAGTTCTTCTTTCTGTCGCCGGATACCTGCAGGAGTGGTTGCTTTGGTGCGTGGCCAGTCCAGTCCGTAGACCGCAGTTATCCAGGCAGCCCGTACCTCGTGTTTCGGGGAGGTCTGCGCATGGAGCGGAAGTAAGGAGAGGAGAAAAAGAAAGAGGAGGGATGTTCCTCTTCCGGCTCTCTTTTTCACTGAGAAAGATTCGTTATGGCTTTTATAGATGGTATTCATAAATCTAATGGTTTTGATGTTCACCACAGATTACACGGATTAACACAGATTGATAATTTATTTCATTGAGAATCCGGTTAAAGAATCCGTATCAATCCGTATGAATCTGTGTTAATCCGTGTAATCTGTGGTGAAACGTCTTCTAAACTGCCTTCCGCGGTAAGCGGAAGGCTTGCAAAGTTAGCAAAACCCTTCGTAAAGTTGTGTAGTTTCCTTAGATTATGTTACATTTGCGCTGATTAACAATTCAACACGCCATGATTACATTCACGATTTGCCTGCTGGCTCTGATTGCAGGTTACTTTATTTACGGACGGTTGGTGGAGCGTGTCTTTGGCCCCGACGACCGAAAGACCCCGGCACTGACACATGCCGACGGAGTGGATTATATTCCCCTTCCTACCTGGAAAATCTTCATGATTCAATTTTTAAACATAGCCGGTCTCGGCCCCATCTTCGGAGCTATTATGGGAGCGAAGTTCGGTACTGCTTCCTATCTGTGGATTGTGTTGGGAAGTATCTTTGCCGGTGCCACACACGATTATTTCGCCGGAATGCTCTCTCTGCGTAACGGTGGTGAGAGCTTGCCTGAAATTGTCGGCCGTTTTCTGGGGATGACTACCAAGCAGGTGATGCGGGGTTTTACCGTTGTCCTGATGATTCTGGTAGGTGCGGTCTTTGTGGCAGGACCGGCAGGACTGCTGGCGAAGTTGACTCCCGACAGTCTCGACACTACTTTCTGGATCATTGTGGTGTTCATCTATTATATTCTTGCCACTCTGCTTCCGGTCGATAAAATCATCGGAAAGATATATCCCTTGTTCGCTGCAGCTTTGTTGTTTATGGCAGTGGGTATTCTGGTGATGCTTTATGTTCATCATCCGGTCATCCCGGAGTTGTGGGACGGATTACAGAATACTAATCCGGAAGCAGCCGTGTTACCTATTTTCCCGATTATGTTTGTCAGTATCGCCTGTGGAGCCATCTCCGGATTTCATGCTACGCAAAGTCCCCTGATGGCACGTTGCATGACTTCTGAGCGTCATGGACGTCCTGTCTTTTACGGTGCCATGATTACCGAGGGCATTGTGGCGCTGATCTGGGCTGCCGCCGCGACTTATTTTTATCGTGAACACGGTATGGAAGAGAACAATGCCTCTGTCATTGTAGACGCTATAACGAAAGATTGGCTCGGTGCGGTAGGTGGGGTGCTTGCCATTCTGGGAGTGATTGCGGCGCCTATTACATCGGGCGACACCGCGTTTCGTTCGGCACGTCTGATCGTAGCCGATTTTCTGAAACTGGAACAAAAAAGCATGCGTCGCCGTTTGTATATTTGTGTGCCGATGTTCATTGTCGCCATCGGGCTGTTGCTTTACAGTTTGCGTGATAAAGACGGGTTCGACATGATCTGGCGCTATTTTGCCTGGGCCAACCAGACCTTATCGGTCTTTACTCTCTGGGCCATCACAGTCTACTTGGCGCGTGCCCGCAAGTGGTATGGTTTGACATTGGTTCCCGCTCTGTTTATGACAGCTGTCTGTTCCACTTATATCTGCATCGCCCCCGAAGGATTAGGATTGTCACATTGGGTTTCGTATGTGACAGGAGGGCTTTGTACACTGATTGGAGCCGTTTGGTTTATTGTTTGGAAAAAAGGGATTGGATACTCGTATAAAAAATAAACTCGATATTCGTATAAAGATGAAGAAAGTAAAAAAGTCAACCTGGGTTACTGTCGCCTTGCTGATCTATGTATCTGCGACAGCGGCTTATCTGCTGCCTCGCAATCATGAGGTGAGCGACACAGAGAAATATCTCACCCTGGCTGCTTCGTATGTCATTGTTCTGGTTCTCTGGCTGGTGCTGAGAAAAAAAGAACAGATGCAGCAGCGCCGCCGGGAGGAAGAACATATGAATAACCTGAAAAAGTAGAAACGTTATGAAGAAATTAATGTGGATCGTATGTCTGCTTGTCGTTTCAGTGACGGCACAGGCACAGTTTGAGAAAGGAAAGTGGATTGTGAATCCCTCGGTGACGGGACTTGGACTTTCGTACAGCAAGTCTGAGAAAACCCAGTTCGGGTTGCAGGCGCAAGGCGGTGCTTTCCTGGTGGATAATGTGGCACTGATGCTCACGGCCGGAGCCAATTGGAGCAAACCGGAAGATAAGTACACACTGGGTGTGGGTGGAAGATATTATTTCGACAAATGCGGCATTTATCTCGGAGCCGGATTGAAGATGAATCGCTATAACTGGAAAGTAGGAGACACGACCGACTTTGCCTTCGGTGCGGAGGCTGGCTATGCGTTTTTCCTGACACGGACTGTTACCATCGAACCGGCTGTCTATTATGATTTGAGTTTCAAAGACAGTGATTTGTCGAAGTTCGGACTGAAAGTAGGCTTCGGATTCTACTTCTGATTTTTCTTTTAAAAGGAACTCACCACAGAGGGCACAGAGTAACACAGGGTGAATTTTAAGTCATTGATTATCCATATTGATAATCTGTGTATTCTGTGGTGAAAAGACTTTTGACAGCCCCTTTGTGGTGAGTTCCCGATAAAATTGATTAGAGAACCCTTGCTTGTTTTACAAGTGGTTCAGTTTCTCCTGCAGGAATTGTCCCGTATAACTTGCCGCACAGGCAGCCACCTCTTCCGGCGTTCCGGTTGCCACAATATTGCCGCCCTTATCTCCGCCTTCCGGTCCGAGGTCTATCACGTAATCGGCACATTTTATGACATCCATGTTGTGCTCGATGATTACGATGGAGTGTCCGCGTCGGATCAGTGCATCGAATGCATCGAGCAACTTGCGTATATCGTGAAAGTGCAATCCCGTAGTAGGTTCGTCGAAGATAAACAGCGTCGGGTCTGCTTTCTCCTGACTCAGATAGTAAGCCAGTTTCACGCGTTGGTTCTCTCCTCCTGACAGGGTAGATGAAGATTGCCCCAGTTTGATATATCCCAAACCGACATCCTGCAAGGGGATCAGTTTCTTCACAACCTTCTTCTGTCCGTGTTCCGTAAAGAATTCAATAGCTTGGTTGACTGTCATTTCCAGTATGTCATAGATATTTTTATCCTGGAATTTCACTTCGAGTGTATCGGCCTTGAAACGTTTTCCGTGACATGATTCACACTCCAGCACCAGGTCGGCCATGAATTGCATTTCCACTGTGATGGTTCCGTCACCTTTACACTCTTCGCAACGCCCACCCTCGTTGTTGAAGCTGAAATGTCCTGCGGTATATCCCATTTGTTTGGCGAGCGGCTGGTCAGCCCAGAGCTTGCGGATTTCGTCGTATGCTTTGATGTAGGTCACCGGATTGGAGCGGGAAGACTTGCCGATGGGATTTTGATCGACAAACTCCACATTGCGCAGATTGCGCAGGTCGCCTTCGATGGACACAAATTCTCCAGGACGCTCGCTGCATTCGTCCAGTTCGCGTTTCAGCGCGCGGTAAAAAATGTCGCGTACCAGTGTGCTCTTTCCCGAACCGCTAACACCCGTCACTACCGTCATCACATTAAGTGGGAAGCGGGCGTCCACACCTTTCAAGTTGTTTTCACGGGCACCTTTTATTTCGATATAGTTGTTCCATGGACGACGGTGTTCCGGCACGGGAATGGTCTCTTCGCCCAGCAGGTATTTCACCGTATAACTGTTGCTGCCTTTCTTTAAATCTTTCATGTCACCCTCGTATACTACCTGTCCGCCCAGTCGTCCGGCATTCGGACCGATGTCGATGATGTAGTCTGCGGCACGGATGATTTCTTCGTCGTGCTCTACCACCACGACCGTGTTGCCCAACTGCTGGAGTTGGCGGAGCACATGAACCAATCGGTCGGTATCCCGACTGTGGAGTCCGATACTCGGTTCGTCGAGGATGTAAAGGCTGCCCACCAAGCTGCTTCCCAACGAAGTGGCCAGGTTGATGCGCTGGCTTTCTCCGCCCGACAACGAATTGCTGAGGCGGTTCAGTGTGAGATAGCCCAGACCCACATCAATCAGGAACCGGATGCGGCTGTTGATTTCCGTCAGGATACGACGGGCTACGGCCTGGTCGTGTTCGTTCAGCGTGAGCGAGTCGAAGAATTTTTGCAATTCGGTGATAGGCAGGTCTACCAGTTCGGAAATGTTCTTTCCACCCACGCGGACGTATCCCGCTTCGGGTTTCAGACGGGTGCCGTGGCATTTCGGGCAAAGCGTCTTTCCGCGATAGCGTGCCAGCATCACACGGTATTGAATCTTATACTGATTCTCCTCGAGCATCTTGAAGAAGTCGTTGATGCCATGGAAGTATTGGTTTCCTTCCCACAACACCCGGCGCTGTTCGTCGGTTAGCTCGTAGTAAGGAGTAAAGATCGGGAAGTTGAATTTTTCGGCATTGTGGATCAGCTCTTCGCGCCATTCTCCCATCTTTTCGCCCCGCCAACAGACAATGGCTCCGTCGTAGACGGACAAAGAACGGTTAGGCACCACCAAGTGCTCGTCGATACCGATCACTTTTCCGAATCCTTCACATACGGGACAGGCACCGATCGGGGAGTTGAACGAGAACATCTGGTCGTTCGGTTCTTCGAACGTCATACCGTCGGCTTCGAATTTGGTACTGAAAGTATGCAACCGGGTCGTTCCGTCCGGCTGATAAAAGCGAAGCATACACATGCCGTCGCCTTCGTACATGGCTGTTTCGGCAGAGTCGGTCAGGCGACTGATGGCATCCTTGGATTTTGCTGCCGTCATTCGGTCGACGAGCAGGTATACCACGTCCTCTTTGCCGGCAGCATATTCGTCGATACGCACCATCTCGCCGTTTACTTCAAGACGGTTGAAACCTTGCTTCCGGTCGATCTCCAACTGTTGTTCGAGCGTGCGTCCGTCATGCAGGTAAATCTGTGTCAGCACGGTATAGCGGGTCCCTTCCGGATAAGAGAGCATGCAGTTTACAATGTCTTCGATGGAGTGCTTCTTCACTTCCTCTCCGCTGACGGGACTGTAGGTTTTGCCCACACGTGCATAAAGCAGGCGCAGGTATTCGTAAATTTCGGTCGAGGTACCTACGGTGGAACGCGGGTTACGGCTGTTCACTTTCTGTTCGATGGCAATGGCGGGCGGAATGCCTTTGATAAAGTCACATTCGGGTTTGCTCATTCGGCCCAGAAACTGGCGGGCATAGCTACTGAGACTTTCCACGTAGCGACGCTGTCCCTCGGCATAGAGGGTGTCGAAAGCGAGCGATGATTTTCCGGAACCGGAAAGACCGGTGATCACCACCAGTTTGTTGCGGGGAATGTTTACGTCAATATTCTTCAGATTGTTGACTCTGGCCCCTTTTATAGAGATGTATTTACTATCAGTCATAAGCATTTTCGTTACTTGGACTGCAAAGATAGTGAGTCAGCAACGTTTAACCTAACAGTGGAAGGAACTTTTATCTTAAAAACACTTGCGAAGATTGAATTGCTTGCTTAACCGTTGCAAATGAGGAGCAAAATTGTATCTTTGCACCACATTTTTATGAAAACCAATTATGAACCTGAGAAAACTGATTCTTCTTTTAGCTCTCTTTCTTGCAACAGGAGTGGGGGCACAAATACAACAACAAAGCCCTTATCCGAAAAGAGAATTTCGCGGAGCGTGGATACAGGCTGTTAATGGGCAGTTCCGTGGTATTCCTACTGAGAAGTTAAAACAAACACTTATCGATCAGCTCAACTCTTTGCAGGGGGCAGGCATCAATGCGATCATATTCCAGGTGCGTCCGGAGGCAGATGCTTTATATGCTTCACAATTGGAACCGTGGAGCCGTTTTCTAACCGGAGTGCAGGGGCAGGCGCCTTCGCCCTACTGGGATCCGATGCAGTTCATGATCGACGAGTGCCATAAACGGGGAATGGAGTTCCATGCGTGGATCAACCCTTATCGGGTGAAGACATCGCTGAAGAGTGAGCTGTCGCCCAATCACCTGTATAATATCCATCCGGAATGGTTTGTCACTTACAATAATCAACTCTTTTTTGATCCGGCATTGCCCGAAAGTCGTCGTCATATTTGCATGGTGGTGGCGGACATTGTTTCGCGTTACGATGTAGACGCTATTCATATGGATGATTATTTCTATCCTTATCCGGCAAAAGGCATGGACTTTCCGGATGACGCAAGCTTTGCCCGTTACGGCGGAGGGTTCACCAATCGTGCCGACTGGCGCCGGAGCAATGTTAATATATTGATTCAGAAGATACACGAGACTATTCGTGGCTTGAAGCCTTGGGTGAAGTTTGGTATTAGTCCGTTTGGTATCTACCGTAACGAAAAGAACGATCCGCTCGGAAGCAAGACCAACGGCCTGCAGAACTATGACGATCTGTATGCGGATGTATTGCTTTGGGCGCGCAATGGTTGGGTCGATTATAATATTCCGCAGATATACTGGCAGATAGGGCATCCTGCCGCCGATTATGAAACCCTGGTGAAATGGTGGGCAAAGAATACGGAGAACCGTCCTTTGTTCATTGGCCAGTCTGTGATGAATACGATTCAGAATGCCGATCCGAAGAATCCTTCCATGAATCAACTGCCTCGCAAGATGGCTTTGGAAAGAGCTTATCAGACTATCGGTGGCAGTTGTCAGTGGCCGGCGAGCGCTGTGGTGGAGAATGCCGGAAAATATCGGGATGCACTTGTGCAGGAGTATCATAAGTATCCTGCTTTGGTTCCCGTCTTCGACTTTATGGATGATAAAGCACCGGGTAAAGTCCGTAAAGTGAAAAAAGTATGGACGGAAGATGGTTACATGTTGTTCTGGACTCCTCCGAAAGCTAAAGATGAGATGGATCGTGCTGTGCAATACGTTGTTTATCGTTTTGGTGATAAAGAAAAAGTGAACATTGACGATGCTTCGCATATTGTTGCCGTTACCCGTAACAATTTCTATAAGCTCCCTTACAAGGATGGGAAAAACAAATACCGTTATGTTGTGACAGCACTTGACCGTCTGCACAATGAATCGAAATCGGTAAGTAAGAAAGTGAAACTGTAAATGTATTACAAAAGATGAGGGGATGTGTCATCTTCACCACAGAGGACACAGAGTAACACAGAGGAGATTCTAAATTATTGAGTAGTAACAAAAAAACTCCATGTTACTCTGTGTTCTTTGATACTCCGTGTTACTCTGTGGTGAATTTGAGTTTCCGCAGTGAGATTCCCCTAGTATAAGATCAGTCCGGCTATTCCGCAGGCGATAATCATCAGAATCGGGTTAGCGTGATATTTTTTTGTTCCTATAAAGGCTACCAGGAAAATAATGATGCTGATGACAAAAGTATAAGTATCGTCTGTGGGCGAACCGAAGTTTTCCACATTCATCAAGACCAGAGCAGCCGATGCCAATAATCCTACCACTGCAGGGCGGAGTCCGCAGAACACAGCCTCTACGGCAGGATGTTTCTGATATTTCAGGAAGAACTTACTGATGGTCAACATCAGGATAAATGACGGCAACACTACCGCAAAGGTGGCGATGACAGATCCCCAGATACTGCCTGTAGCCGTAAAGCCAACATAGGTAGCGGCATTGATACCGATGGGACCGGGAGTGGACTGGCTGATAGCTACAATATCGGTGAACTCTTGAGTACTTACCCAATCATAGCGTGTCACCACTTCTCCCTGAATCATCGAGAGCATGGCATATCCGCCTCCGAAGCCAAATAATCCGATTTTGAAGAATGTATAAAAGAGTTGCAGGTAAATCATAATGTTTCAATGTAAATGTGAATGATTAGGGATGTGACTGTTTCCATTTTCCCCAGCAGAAGCCACCTACACCTGCCGCGATAATAATCCAGATGGGAGAGAAGCCCAATAACCAAATGAGCAGGGCGGAGACAACCGGAATCCAGAGGGTATATCGATTGACTTTGGCAGACTTTGCCATGCTGAAAGTGGGTGCTGCAATCAGTGCGACTACAGCAGGACGTATCCCTTTGAAGATTCGTTCTACAATGGGGTTGTCTTTGAAGTTATGAAAAAACATGGCAATGGCCAATATGATGACGAATGACGGAAGTACCGTCCCAAGAGCGGTGACAAGGCTTCCCCGTATGCCGCGTAGCTTGTATCCTATAAAGATCGAAATGTTTACGGCAAGAATGCCCGGGGCGGATTGGGCTATGGCAAGCAGATCGATAAAGTCATCCTTGGAAATCCAGTTCCGTTTGGTTACGATTTCGTTTTCGATCAGAGGCACCATAGCATAGCCGCCTCCGATAGTGAAGGCACCAATCTTGAAAAAGATGCCGAATGCTTCAAGATAAATATTCATTTAACGTATTGTTCTTATTCTCTTTTCTTATTCTTGTTGTTCCTCTACATCCTCTTTTCCGCCCTCTTTACAATATTTGCTGGGGCTCACTTTGAAATGTTTCTTAAACACTTCCCGGAAGTATTTGACATCGTTGAATCCCGTCAGTTCGGATATTTCGGTGACAGAGTGCTGACCGGTCTTTAATAATGCCGCCGCCCGTTTCAGGCGGATTAATCTGATATAGTCAGCAGGGGCCTGATCGGTCAGTGCTTTCAGTTTATTATAGAAACTTGTGCGGCTCATGTTCAACAGATTGCAGAGTACATCTACATTGAATGCCGGATTGTCTATGTTCTCTTCAACACTCTTCTTGACCGTAGCGATGAATTTCCAATCGAGATCTGTAGCACAGTTTGGAGATACCTCCTCTTCCTCGCTGACTTCAAGATTGGCATACTTGCTTTTCAATAATGCACGGTTTGTCAGCAAGTTAGCAATAGTTGCTTTCAAGATACCAATGTTGAATGGTTTCACGATATATTCGTCTGCTCCTATTTTCAGCCCTTCCAGGATATTCTTTTCGTCATTCAGTGCTGTAAGCAGGATGATGGGGATGTGCGAGGTTTCGATATCGTTTTTAATGGCGGCGCACAACTCGTCTCCCCGCATTTCCGGCATCATGATATCCGAAATAATCAGTTCGGGCATGTACTCTTTTACGATCGTCAGTGCTTCCTTACCGTTGGAACATGTCTGAATGGTGTAATTATCCGATAATGTATGAGTCAGATAATTCCGCAGTTCATCATTGTCCTCAACGATCAACAGGCGTTGCAGGTTCTGGTCGTGTTGCTTTTTCGCCTTTTCATAAATCTCGGCCGGAGACACGTGTGGCACTTGCTCTGTGCTGAGTTCACGGGTACGGGTTGCCAGGTGTGCTTTATGAAAGTGCTTACTGTCCTTCGGAAAACTTACTTTGATAGACGATCCCTGATGTTCCACGCTGCTCAGATTGATTTTACCTTTGTGCAGATGAACCAGTTTCCATACAAGCATGAGTCCGATACCACTTCCGGTTACTTTAGAGTTGATCGCATTGCTACCCCGGAAATGTATTTTAAATAACTTCTTCTGCTCATTGGCAGGTATTCCGATACCTGTATCGTTTACCTCTACATTCCAACTGTCATTGGTCTCCGAAGCATAAATATGTACGCTACCGTTCTCCGGTGTATATTTCAAGGCATTCGAGATGATATTTTTCAGGATTGAATCCATCTTCTCTTTGTCAATCCATACATTCAGGTAACGGAAATTGCTTTCGTAGGTGAAGTTAATATGCTTCACGCTTGCGTATGGACGGAATGCGTTGAAAGTCTCCGTCAGATAGGTATTCAGTTCATATTCCGAAATATAAAGTTCTGACGAATATACGTCTGCCCGTTCAAAGTTGATCAGGTTGGTGGTCAGACGCAGTAGGGCATTTACATTTCGCAGTGCCGTATTCATGTTGCTGATGCCATCTTTTGTCAACGCTTCCCGTTCGCGTATCTCTTCGAGCGGTGCCTTGATCAATGTCAGCGGAGTACGGATGTCATGCGCCGTGTTGATGAAGAAATGGATTTTCTCGTCCGATACTTTTCTTTGTTTTCTCAAAATAATGATGCGGAGAGTAATGATGGCAATTACTGCCAGTACGATTGCATAGACCAGCATGGCCCAGAAACTGAGCCAAATGGGTTGGGCAATACTGATTTTCATGGTACGTTCTTCGAGTACGATACGTTTATCTTCGTTAGAGACTGCACGGATATGAAGGGTATACTCTCCCGGACTCAGATTGGTGAAACGGATGATGTTTTCATTTCCGGGACGGCTCCACTGGTCGTAAAATCCTTCCAGCTTCCATGAATATAGAATATTCGACGGATAATCGTAGTTGATGGAGGACACTTTCAGCGAAAAGATATTTTGGCTGTAACTGAGTTCCAGTTCTTTGGTATCATCGATATCCGTACTTAACGGGGAGTTTTCGTCACCGGGGTAGACCGTTTGATAAAAAATTGTCAGATCACTGAGTACCATTTTAGAACTGTACTTCCTGGGTATCTTCATCTCCTTGTTAAACTCGATGGCACCGTCTGAGCTGCCGAATATAAAGTTACCGTTTTTACGCAATGTACCTGAGCCGGCATTAAAATGGCTGGCCATTAGCCCTTGATCTTTGGTCCAGTTATGGAACAATTTTTCTGCCGGATAATAACTGCTGAGCCCATTTTCGGTACTCATGATAATGTCATCGTCGGTATCCGAAAGAATGGTATATATGTTATTGGAAATCAGCGCGCAGTTGTCTCTGTGGTAGTGGGTGAAAGTTCTCTTTTCCGGGTCGTATATCAATAATCCGGAGCCACTTGTTCCGATGTAAAGAAGCCCGTTCCGTGCTTGATACAGAGAATAAATATACATTGATTCTACAGGAAGTTCGATACGTTGGTACTTACCGGATTCTTTCTCTAATAAGTAGAGTCCTGTGGCCGTACCTATCCACATCTGCTTACTGTCTTTTTCCATGATGGAAGTTATCGAGTTCAGCTTGGGGTATAGGCGAAGAGTCTTTTTATGAAAATCAATGCGTTTCAGGTTGTAGTAACCTCCCGACCAGATGTCTCCATCGGCTGTTTTTATGATCGAACGGATGTACTTATCCGGCCGGATGTTGACTCCATACAGTGAAGATGGAGTGATATACTCGACAGATAAGGTCCGTTTGTTTATTTGATAGATGCCCGAACTATATCCGGCAGCCCAGATAATTCCCGGCTCTACCTCGCATAGTGTAACGAATATGTGATTCTTGTTGCCTCCATTCTTTTCAAAAGAACTCATGAACGAATGCCATACTCCGGTTTCGGAATTGTAATAACTGATTCCGTTATTGGTGGCATACCACAAATCTCTTTCACTGTCCTCAATAATAGAATTTACCTGGTCGTTAATAAGTGATTGTTTGTTACCGATAGAATGTTTTATCCAGTTATAGCTTGAATGGCGGTTATTGCGTACCGTGATACCGATTGGATAATTGGCGAGCCAGATACGTTGTTCATCGTCTACGTAAAAGTCAGAGATGTTGTTACCGTTCATTTCATTGTACTGGTTGTAATCGGCAACTATATAAGGAGTAGTCAGATAAGAGTTTATGTTTATCTTATACACTCCAGCACCGTCTGTAGCGACAAGCAGTTCTTTATTATTCAACGGCTTTATCCGCGTGATGCTGACGTCGGTCAGGCTCATATGGGGCTGAGTGCTTTGTTTGGTATTCATGTCATAGACATAAATACCGCGTTCAAACGTCCCGATGAATAGTTTACGTGAGGGACGGTGGAAATAAAGTTCATTGATTTGTATCGGAAGATTATCCAGTTTGTCGCAAGGAAGCAAATGTAGCCCTTGATTCTTCAACTCCGCATGATGGATACCTTGTTCCGTACCGATAAAGAAGTGAGTATCGTCTATCTGTTCGATATCAGTGATGTCTTCTCCGATTTCGTTCTTGATCTGGAGGGTCTGTAGTGTATGGGTATTGTATAAATAGAGAGTCTCCTCGTTACACAGCCAGATGTTGTTATTCCGATCGATGAAGCTGTAACTGATGGGAGCGGGGCGGTCTTTGATTTTCTCTTCTGGTAGTTTGTAGACCAGCGTGAACTGATCTCGTAACGGGTCGTAACGAAACACTTTTCCTTTCTTTCCTATTTCCCACAAGGTGCTCTCGTGGTCCAGATATAGCCAATTCAAGTTAAGCAGTGAATTGAGTTCTTCACCGTCATCCATTAATTTATATCGTTTGAACTCTTTGCCATCATATCTGTCCACACCTTCGTGGGTCAGAAACCACATATAACCCTTTTTATCTTTTTGGATGTAATATACCCTCCGGTTGCTTAACCCATCCTCTACACCGATATATTTGTAAGTTTGTGCAGAGACCATAAGAGGCAATAAGAGCAGAAGAAAAAGAATTTTTTTCATACAAGCTGGAATCCTTTAATGATTTTTCTTTCGGGGGGCGAATGATTTTACAAAATTAATAAAAAGAGTGGAGAAGTGCAAACTTTAGGAAAGGATTTGTTACGGTTGACGAATGACAAAAAAGGGCGAACCTATCTGTAGGTCCGCCCTTTATCATCATTATTTATCTTATTATTTTTTCTTTTCTACCCACTTACGTGCATTAACGAAGGCTTCGATCCAAGGAGTTACCTGGTCGTTGTGTACACGGTCGGCAGGATAACAGGCATTTTGCCACGGGAAGATAGCACGTTCCAGGTGAGGCATCATGGCCAGATGGCGTCCGTCTGCACTGGCCAGAGCGGCTATTGAATAATCCGATCCGTTCGGATTGCCCGGGTATTCGTCATAAGAGTATTTAGCAACTACGTTGTATTGGTCTTCATCGTATGGCAGAGAGAATTTTCCTTCTCCGTGTGCTACCCAAATACCCAGTTTGCTGCCACTCAGTGAACCGAACATGACACTACGGTTAGTCGGGATGGTGACACCGACGAAAGTCGATTCGAACTTATGTGATTCGTTGTGCAACATCTTTCCTTTCTTCTCGTGTTCTGGATTTACCAATCCTAGTTCCATCATCAACTGACATCCGTTGCAGATACCTAATGACAGGGTGTCTTCGCGGGCATAGAATTTATCAAGAGCCTCTTTTGCTTTCGGGTTGAACAGGAATCCTCCGGCCCATCCTTTGGCAGAACCCAACACGTCTGAGTTGGAGAAACCGCCGCAATAAACAATCATATTTACATCTTCCAGTGTCTCACGTCCGCTGATAAGGTCGGTCATGGTCACGTCTTTTACATCGAAACCTGCCAAATAGAGTGAGTAAGCCATTTCGCGCTCACCGTTGGTTCCTTTCTCGCGGATGATGGCGGCACGTATACCGCTCGGTGTGCGACGTTCGGGAGTGATGCCATACTGTGAAAGTTTTCCTTTGAATCCCGGCATGAACGCAAATTCGAGCGGTTGCATCTTGTAGTTCTCAAAACGCTTCTTAGCACATCCGTTCATTGACTGTTTGCGGTCGAGCAGGTAAGAAGAAGAATACCATACATCACGCATATAGTCAATGCCGAACTGATAAGTAGCACCCTCTTTGTTTACCAAGATATGGCGTTCGTCTGTCGGTTTACCCAATTTAATGAAACCGACACCTGCATCTTCAAGGATTTTCTTCACTTCGTCCTTATGCTTGTCGCTGATCTGAATAACGATACCCGGATTTTCGGCGAACAGAATCTTCACGATATCTGTCTCTTTCATTTTATCAAGGCTGATTTCCAGACCGCCTTCTACGTTGGCAAAGCACATTTCGAGCAGAGTTGTGATCAGACCACCAGCTGAGATGTCGTGTCCGGCAAGGATCAGTCCTTTATTTACCAACTCTTGTACTGCCAGAAAAGCATCACGGAAGTATTCGGCATCCTGTACACAAGGTACTTCGCTACCGACTTTACCTAATGACTGTGCGAAAGCCGAACCACCCAGTTTGAGGTTGTCGAAACTGAAGTCGATATGGTAAAGTGTGGTTTTTGCATCGTTGACGAGTACCGGAGAGACCACTTTCTTTACGTCCGAGACTTCACCGCCTGCTGATACGATAACTGTTCCGGGAGAAATAACTTTTTCTCCGTTCGGATATTTCTGGGTCATGGACAAAGAGTCCTTTCCGGTAGGTACATTGATCTGAAGTGCACAGCAGAAGTCACTTAAGGCTTTTACAGCTGTGTAGAGGCGTGCGTCTTCTCCTTCCTGTGAGCGGCATGGCCACATCCAGTTGGCGGAGAGTGATACACTGTCCAGACCTTCGGCCAGCGGAGCCCATACCAAGTTGGTCAGTGCTTCGGATACAGAAAGAATAGAACCTGCCGCCGGATCGGCCAATGCAGCCTGAGGGGCATGTCCGATAGAAGTAGCGATACCTTTTTCGCCACGATAATCCAATGCTACTACTCCACAATCGCTCAATGGCAATTGAATCTCGCCCTGACATTGCTGACGGGCTACTTTACCGGTAACGGAACGGTCTACTTTATTGGTCAGCCAGTCTTTACAAGCTACTGCTTCCAATTGCAACACCTGAGTCAGGTATTCGTGAAGTTTAGATGTTTCATATTCCGGCATTGTATAGTGACGTTCTACGGTTTTATCTATCATGTAGGTCTTGGGAGAAGAACCGAACATCTGGTCCACAGCCAAATCGAACGGACGCACACCGTCCGCTTGCTGGAACGCAAAACGATGGTCGCCGGTTGTTTCGCCTACTACATACATCGGAGCGCGTTCACGTTCGGCAATTTGGCGTACGTGTTCAATGGCTTCCTCTTTAATAAGGAGTCCCATGCGCTCCTGACTTTCGTTTGCTATAATTTCTTTAGCCGACAGCGTTTTGTCGCCGATAGGCAATTTGCTCATATCGATCAGGCCGCCACATTCTTCTACCAACTCAGACAGACAGTTGACGTGTCCGGCCGAACCGTGGTCATGAATCGATACCACCGGATTTTCATCCTCTTCGCAAAGAGCACGAACCACGTTGTTGGCACGTTTCTGCATTTCTGCATTGGCACGTTGTACGGCATTCAGCTCGATTCCGCTGCTGTAGCGACCTGTATCAACCGATGAAACAGAACCACCGCCCAATCCGATGCGGTAATTGTCGCCACCGATGACCACTACTTTGTTGCCGGCTTCCGGCTGTCCTTTTAGGCAGTCGCGTTGTGTGCCGTAACCTACACCACCGGCAAGCATGATCACTTTGTCGTAGGCATAAGTTTCGTTGTTTTCTGTATGTTCAAAAGTTAGTACCGAACCACAGATCAGCGGTTGGCCAAACTTGTTGCCGAAGTCACTTGCTCCGTTGGATGCCTTGATCAGGATCTGTTCCGGAGTCTGATA
>OCQB01001537.1_pt1 | contig 18117 bp, 17 predicted proteins | sample 1538631 | NCBI WGS metagenome assembly OCQB01 (sample SAMN04571713, study PRJEB22368) | human gut metagenome | biome: human gut; material: stool | host: Homo sapiens | place: Luxembourg | collected 2012-10-19
CTCTCCAAGATAAGAGAGGCGGCCGCCGACAGAATTCAATGCTTCTACAAGATGGGCGATCGGGCGCTGACGCATTCTAGCGACGCCGTCCAATACGTATTCGCCGCCACTGAACGCCAAAGAGGAAGACAACGGACGCATAGCGGTACCGGCATTCCCGAGAAAAAGATCAGCCTTCTTCACAGGGAAGTTGCCGCCGCAGCCTTCCACTTTCACTTCTGTGCCGTCGTTGGAAACTTCGAGTTTGACACCGAGCGTCTCCAGTGCGCCGATCATCATTTCCGTATCTTCGGCGACCAGCAAATTATTTAATTCGGTTGTCCCTTCGGACAGTGCCGCTAAAAGCAGTGCTCGGTTAGAGATGCTTTTAGAGCCCGGTAAGTCCACCGAGCCTCCGACCTTCATAATCGGATCAAGTTTTAAAATTTCTTCCATCGTTGTTATCCTTATTTTCCGGGGAAGACTAAGCCGCGACGGTTTCTGACGGCGTTTTCAAAAACGCTTTCCAAAGCCTTTCCGTCGGACTCATCAATATATTTTTGAAGTGTGTCCAAAGAAGCACGATAGCGTTCGAGCTCGTGAGACAACGCTTCGCGATTGGACAGGCAGATGTCGCGCCACATCACCGGAGAACTCGAAGCAATACGCGTGAAATCTCTGAAACCGGCGCCGGCCATCTTGAGTTTTTCTTGGGCGTTTTCTTCTCTCGCAATCATGTCCACCAAGGCATAAGCCAGGACATGGGGCAAATGGCTGACAGAGGCAAACGTCAGGTCATGCTGAAGCGGGCTCATAGCCTGCACGCGTGCGCCGGCCTTACGCCACGCCTCTTCGATGAAGGTAACGACCTTCGGATCCATTCCTTCATCCGGCGTCGAGATGACGACTTTTTCGTCAAAAAGATCGGCAGACGCATAATCCACGCCCGGCATTTCGCCGCCGGCAATGGGATGTGCCGGGGCGTACTGATGAAACTTATCGCCGAGTCCTTTGCGCGCAGCCGCAATCACGGTTTGACGGGTAGATCCGACATCAGTAACCACGGCATCAGACTTAAGGAACGGAGCCATTTCCGTAAAAACGGATTCCATCGCCTCCACGGGAACGGCGCTGACAACGATGTCCGCATCTTTGACAGCCTCTTCCATCGAAGTCGTCACGGTATCTGCTGCGCCTTTATCCAAAGCCTTCTGCAGAGTGGCCGGATTGTGTCCGAAAGCAATCACTTCGTCGACAATCCCGGCTCTTTTCCAGCTGAGCGCCATCGATCCGCCGATGAGGCCGCAGCCGATCACTGCCATTTTCATGCAGATGTCTCCTCGAACTTAGCTAATGCTTCTTTCAGAACTTCCAGGAAGCGTTCGTTCTGTTCGGGCGTCCCGACAGACACGCGGATCCATTCCGGCAAGTCATAAGACTTCATGCGGCGAACGATAATGCCTTTTTTCAGCAGGTACTGAACGATATCGTCGGCATGCGGTCCGACTTTGACGGTAATGAAGTTAGCGTGCAGGCCCATGTACGGGAGTCCCAGTGCATCAAAAGCCTCGGAAAGGAACTTGATGCCTTTGCGGTTGACCTCCAGAGTCTTCTCGACAAACTCCTGATCCTGCAGGGCAGCCAGAGCCGCAATCTGAGAAAGATCATTCACGTTGAACGGATGACGAACGCGGTTCAGCATGGAAAGCAGTCCCGGCTGAGCGATACCGTAACCGACGCGAGCACCTGCCAAACCGTAAGCCTTGGAGAAAGTGCGTGCGACCATCACATTCGGGTGCAGACGAACGATTTCCATTGAGTCACAGCGCAGTGCGGGCTCGAGAAACTCGACATAAGCTTCGTCAAACAAGACCATCACCGTCGGCGGAATCTTATCCAGGAAGTCGAGAATGTCTTTCTCGGCAAGGTAGGTTCCCGTCGGGTTGTTAGGATTCGTTAAGAAGATCAAACGGGTGCGCTCATCCACGGCGTCGGCCATTGCGTCGAGGTCGGCGTTGAAGTCTCCCGTTGACGGAATTTCAATCGTCTCGGCTCCGCACAAGCGAGCAACCATCGGATACAGCGAGAAAGAATACTGCGGATAAATCGCCGTTGTACCTTCGGACAAAACGGTCTCGGCGGCCAAACCCAACAATTCGCTCGAGCCGCTGCCGATCACAACCCAATCCTGCGGCACGCCGTATTTTTCTGCGATGGCTTTCTGAAGATGATAGGCGTCGGCATCCGGATAACGGTTGAGATTCAAGGCGGCAGTTGCAACCGCCTCTTTAACCTTAGAACTCATACCGTTCGGGTTCTCGTTGGCGACCAGCATGATGATTTCTTCGGGTTTTAGACCTAAATCAGCCGCAACGTCTTCAATCGGTTTGCTTGCAACGTATTTATCTAAAGCCTGCACCCAAGAAGGTGTGGTAATTGTTGTTTCGGTCATAAATTTGATCCTTCAGTATCTGCTCGGCGAAAATTCTTCTCCGTCGGATAAGAACCCAGACATTTCAGAGAGGCACAGCCTTCACGGAAAATCTCCAGCGCTTCTCGAATCTTGGGCTCGCTCATGTTGCCCTCAATGTCGGTGTAGAAGAAATATTCCCACGTTCCGCGCTTAGCAGGGCGTGAGTCCAGTCTCATCATGGACACACCGAAATCATCGAACGGCTTTAAAGCCTGATAAAGCGAACCGGCTCGATGCGGCACGGAGAAAATCAGGGAGGTCTTATCTTCCTGCGGATTAGCGGAAGGCTCGGCAGGCTCGCGGCCTAAGATCAGGAAACGCGTACGGTTGGTGTTGGAGTCCTGAATATTGGCCGCCACAATCTGCAGCCCGAAAATCTTTGCCGCGACTTCACCGGCAATCGCCGCATAAGCCGGATTCTCGGAAGCCAAACGCGCAGCCTCTCCGTTGCTCTCAGCAGTCAGTCTTTCTAAAGAAGGCACATTGCGATTGAGCCACTGGACGCATTGTCCGAGAGACTGAGGGTGCGAATAGACGCGAGTGATGCCTTCCATCGTGCCGGAGCGCGTCATCAAGTTGTGCTGAATCGGAATGGAACATTCGCCTACGATGAAGAGCGATGTCTTCAGCAGATAGTCCATGGTGCGGTTGACCGCCCCTTCGGTGGAGTTCTCTATCGGAACAATACCGTAGGCGGCATCACCGGACTCAACCTTTCTAAAGACCTCTTCGATACTGCCAGAGGGCATTCCGACCACACCGGAGCCGAACTGACGAATCATCGCCTGTTCGCTGAACGTTCCGCGAGGACCGAGGTAAGCCACTTTCAGTTCGGACTCAAGGCCGCGGCAGGCGCACATGACCTCACGCCAGATGGCCACTAAAGATTCATTGGGCAGAGGCCCTTCGTTTTTACCGCAGATCTTTCTTAAAACTTCCGCTTCGCGTTCGGGTCGGTAAACCGGGAGACCGGCCCGAGCCTTGATCTCGCCGATTTCTTTGGCGACCTCCGCCCGCTCGTTGAGCAGGCGGACGAGCTCGGAATCGAGCCCGTCGATCTTATTACGAAGAGGAAGCAGTTCTTCGTTGACAGACATGGCTCGGCTCTTAGCTGTGACGTTCGGCAAAAGCCTTCATGTAATCGGCCAGAGCTTCTGCGGCTTCCACGCTGACCGCGTTGTAGAGCGAAGCACGCATGCCGCCGACGATTCTATGGCCCTTGATGTTGGCCAGGCCCTTCTGAAGCGCTTCTTCAATGAAGAGCTGATTGAGCTCTTCGTTCTTCAGATTGAAGACCACGTTCATGCGGGAGCGGGACCGCTTTTCAATGTTGTTGTAGTAGAAACCGTCCGAGTTATCGATCGCGTCGTAAATCTTCTGACTCTTCAGAATGGAGCGTCTCTCCATTTCCTTGACGCCGCCTTCGGCAAGCAGCCACTTGCAGACCAAGTGCGAAATGTAGATCGCAAAGGTCGGCGGTGTGTTGTACATCGATTCGAAGTTCGCATAGGTCTGATAGTCGAGCATGGTCGGCGTTGTCGACTCGGCGCGGCCTAAAAGATCCTTTCGGGCGATCACGACCGTGAGACCGGCTGGACCGAAGTTCTTCTGAGCACCGGCAAAGATCAGACCGTACTTAGAAATATCGACCGGCTGAGACAGGAAGTCACTGGACATATCGGCAATCAAGGGAACATTGACTTCCGGGCGATACCAGTAACGAATGCCGTTGACCGTTTCGTTGGAGCAGTAATACAGATAAGCAGCGCCGTCGGTGACTGCGAGTTCGTCCTGACGAGGGGCTCTGAGTTCAGTGCAGGCAACTTCGGCAGCCTCGCCGATCTTCTGTGCTTCGTTAAAAGCTTTGCGGCTCCAAACGCCGTCCACGGCGTAGTTGCCGATTCCGCCCACTGCAAAATTCAGCGGGATCATGGCAAACTGCAGATGGCCGCCGCCCTGAACGAACATGACTTCATATTCTTCGGGAATACCGTAGAGCTCACGAAGCATTTCCACGGTTTCGCGGTAAATGCCCATGAATTCTTTGCTGCGGTGGCTCATCTCCAGAATGGAGTATCCGACACCGTGCCAGTCGGTCATTTCCGAGGCTGCCTGTTCAAGCACAGGCAAAGGCATGGCCGAAGGGCCGGCCGCAAAATTAAAGATTCTCGTCATTTTCTTCTTCCTTGAGGATGGCCTCGTCTTTTGCTTCGAGTTCGGCTTCTTCTGCCTCCGTTTCCGAGACCACTTCGGCTTCAACCGCTGCATTATCGGAAGCATTGTCTCCGTCATCGTTTTCGGTCACGCGCTCAAGACCTACGAGCTTGGTGCCTTCTTCCATCGAGATGAGTGTCACGCCCTGAGTGTTGCGGCCGAGGACGCGGATCTCGTTGACACGGGTACGAACCAGCTTGCCGGTAGAGGTCAGCAGAATGATTTCGTCGTTTTCTTTTACGAGGAGTGCGGAAACGACCTTGCCGTTTCTCTCGGTCGTCTGGATCGAAATAATGCCCTTCGTGCCGCGGCCGTGGCGTGTGTACTCAGCCAGCGGAGAACGTTTGCCGTAGCCGAACTCAGTAGCGGTCAGAACCGTCACGTCTTCGTCATCGCCGCAGACCAGCATGGAAATGACCTTCTGGCCTTCATCGAGTCTCATACCGCGAACGCCGGTTGCGGCACGGCCCATGGCGCGAACTTCATCTTCGGAGAAGCGGACAACTTTGCCGTTGTCGCTAAAGAGCATGACATCATGCTTGCCGTCGGTCACGGCAGCACCGACCAGAACGTCGCCTTCAAGCAGATTGATGGCGTTGATACCGGCTCTTCTCTGGTTCTTGAAGTCGCCGATCGGTGTCTTCTTGACCGTACCGTCAGCAGTGGCCATGAAGATATAGAGATCTTTGGCGTAATCCTCATCGGAGATCGGCAGAACGGCAGTGACTTTTTCGTCATCCGTGAGTTCAAGCATATTGACGATCGGACGCCCCTTGGAAGAGGAAGAACCCTCGGGCACATCCCAAACGTTGAGCCAGTGCAGACGGCCCTTGTTGGTGAAGCACAGCAGCACGTCGTGCGTTGTAGCCACAAACAGCTGATTAATAATGTCGCCTTCCTTCATTTGGGCGGCGCGTTTGCCCTGACCGCCGCGTTTCTGAGCGCGGTATTCGATCGAAGCCTGGCTCTTGATGTAGCCGGTATCCGTCAGGGTTACGACCATTTCTCTCAGCGGGATCAGGTCTTTTGTCTTGACGTTTTCTGCATTGGCAACAATCTGAGTCTTTCTTTCGTCGCCGAATTCGGCTGCAACGGTTTCAAGGCTGTCGGCAATGATCGCGGTGACGCGTTCGGGCTTCGCCAGAATGTCGGTCAAATCAATAATAGTGTCCACGAGTTCTTTATATTCTGCGTGAATCTTTTCCTGTTCCAAGCCGGTCAGGCTCTGCAGGCGCATCTGAAGAATGTTCTTAGCCTGCATGGAACTTAAGCGGTAGGTTTCCTGATCCGTGAGGCCGAGCGTCATGTCTTCGTCTTCGGGACGCAGGAATTTCTTATCAAGGTTGGCGCGCTTGATCATCTCGGCGGCTTCATGAGCCGGCCATTCGCGCTCCAGCAGTCTTTCCTCGGCAATCTTGGCGTTGGCAGAAGTACGGATGATGTTGATGAAGTCATCAAGGTTCGCCAGCGCGATTGCCTGACCTTCAACCAGGTACACGCGGGCGCGAGCTTTATCGCGGCGGAACATCGTGACGCGAGTCACGACTTCACGGCGGAAGCTTAAGAACTCAACCAGGATTTCTTTGATGTTGAGCTGTTTCGGCTGGCCGTTGACAAGCGCCACCAGGTTGATACCGAAGCTGTCCTGCAGCTGGGTGTTCTTATAAAGAAGGTTCAGAACGACATTGGCATTGGCGCCGCGCTTCAGTTCGATCACGCCGCGCATACCGTTCTTATCGGATTCGTCGCGAACGAAGGACATGCCGTCAATTTTCTTTTCAGCGACGAGCTGAGCGATCTTCTCAAGGAGCAGACGCTTGTTGACCTGATACGGAATCTCGTCGATGATGATGGATTCGCGGTTGCCGTTATCCCATTCTTCAATGTGGGTCTTGGCACGAATAATCGCTTTGCCTCGGCCAGTGCGATAGGCCTCATGGACATCGGACAAACCGTAAAGAATGCCGCCTGTGGGGAAGTCCGGAGCCGGCATGACTTTAATAATTTCGTCGATGGTGCATTCAGGGTTACGAAGCACCAGCAAGCAGGCGTTCACGGTTTCACGCAGGTTGTGCGGAGGAATGTTCGTTGCCATACCGACCGCGATACCGGCGGAGCCATTGATCAGAAGCTCTGGGAACACTGTCGGAAGAACGGTCGGCTCTTTCTGCGTGCCGTCGTAGTTCGGAGCGAAATCAACTGCGTCTTCATCCAGACCGCGGAGCATTTCGGAAGAAAGCTTCTTCAAACGAACTTCGGTGTAACGCATAGCAGCGGCGCCGTCACCGTCGACAGAACCGAAGTTGCCCTGGCCGTCGACCAACGGATAACGCATGGAAAAGTCCTGAGCCATACGAACGATTGTTTCGTAAGCTGCGGCGTCACCGTGAGGATGGTACTTACCGATCACGTCACCGACCACACGAGCAGACTTCTTATGCTGTGTGTTCCACATGTTGTTCAATTCGAACATCGCGAAGAGCACACGACGGTGAACGGGTTTTAAACCGTCACGCACGTCGGGCAGTGCTCGGCCCATGATCACGCTCATCGCGTAATCAAGGTAGGAGCGCTTCATTTCATCTTCCAGAGAAATCGGCCTTATTTACCTGCTGGCGAATGAGATTCCAGTCAGGCGTGTTCTCGCGGCGGCTGCGGGAGCGACTTTTCTTTTTCTCGCCCTCCCCGGCGTCGCCGGACTCTTCAGCCTGATTCTCGAGTGTCTCAGAACCGGTCTCATCAGAGATGTCCTGCTCCTGCTCTTCTTTGTCTTTTTCGTTTTCGTTGTTGTGGTCGTTGTCAGCCATCTAACAAATCCTTCTTAATGCGTCCGGGCTAACGGACTGTAAAAATAACCCGTCAATTTTAGTGGACTTAACAGCTCTGTGCCTCAAAACGCTTATAAATCGTTTTTAGTGTGCTATCGTAATACGATACTATCGAGAGGCGTTACTATGAAAAATCTGGAAGCATTGCACCCCGGCATGGTTCTCAAGACCATGTTTCTTGAGCCTCTAAAACTTTCCGTTTACCGAGTCGCAAAAGACATTCACGTTCCTCAGACGCGCCTGAGTCAAATTATTGCCGGAGAGCGCGCTATCACACCGGACACTGCGCTGCGGCTTTCGAAATACTTCGGCCTAGAAGAAATCTTTTGGCTCGAGCTGCAAGCGGTCTATGATTTGGCAAAGCAAAAGGCGCTAATGAAGGAAGAGTTGGACGCCATTCAGCCGTTTCAACCGAAAAACCTCTAATTTCTAATAGGAGAAGAATATGCAGACCGAAAAACTCCTTCTTCCCCGCTGGATCATTCCGCTTGAGGGCGACACTGAAGTTCTGGAGAACTATGGCCTGGCAATTGAAAACGGAAGAATTGCCGCGCTGATCCCGCCTGCAGATCTCAAGAACGTTGAAGCCAAAGAAGTCTTTGAGCTCCCCGATAACGTGGTTATGCCAGGCTTTGTGAACTGCCATACCCATGCTTCCATGAATCTTCTCCGCTGCGTGGGCCCTGATCTCACAACGCCTAACTGGCTCACCAAATGCATTTGGCCCATTGAAGGGCAGCTGATGAGTCCGGAATTCGTCTATGACGGTGCCCTGCTCGGAGGCGCTGAAATGCTCCGAGGAGGTACAACGACGTGCCATGACATGTATTTCTTCCCGGATTCTGCTGCCAAAGCGCTGAGAGAAGTCGGACTGCGTGTCGTTCAGGGTGCGTTTGTAATCAAGTACCCGAATGCTGAGTACAAAGGAGAAGAAGATGCTTTGAGCGGCGCCCGAGCACTCGCCGCACGTCACAAAGACGATCCCGGCCTTTCTATCAATATTGCACCGCATGCTCCCTATTCCGTCACTGCGGAAGCTTTGCAGGCATCCATGCGGTTAGCCGAAGAGCTGGACACAACCTGGCAGATTCATCTCTCCGAGACCGAAGAAGAAAGACAGAACGCCATAAAAGAATTCGGGTGCTCTCCGGTGGAATATTTGGCCAAATTAGGCTGCCTGAATGAACGGACGATTGCCGTGCACTGTGTTGCTCTTTCCGACCGCGACATCGAACTGCTTGCCGAAAGCGGCGCATCCGTCGTCCACTGTCCCGTGAGCAATATGCGGCTCGGCTGCGGCGCAAGTCCCGTCGTCAAACTTTTAAAGGCCGGCGTCAACGTTGCCTTGGGAACCGACGGTGCAGCGAGCGCCTGCTCTCTGAGCATGTTCGAGCAAATGCGGACGGCAGGTCTCATCGCTAAGGGATTTTCTCAAGACCCGACGGAGCTCACGGTCAATCAAATTATTCGTATGGCAACAATAAACGGAGCTAACGCGTTAAAATTGCATTGTGACGTGGGCTCCCTTGCAGTTGGGAAGCTCGCGGACCTAGCTGTCATTGACATGTCACAGCTTGTAACTATGCCCGTTTTGGATGTGTTATCAAACGTTATTTACGCGGTTGAAGCACAATGCGTACATCAGGTTTGGGTGAGCGGTTCCCTTGTTGCAAATATACAACAGGAAAAATTACTTAGGCCTGATCGGGGCAAGTTACTTACAAAAAGTAATATCATGTCGTGGCAGAATAGGGTGTGTGAGATACTACGGGACGATTTTAATTAGCGGACCGGTGGTTATACACTCGGAATGCATAGCGGCCGATCCCTGAATTTGCCGTATGTTGTGTGGTTTTACTGCATCAAAAGAGGAAAATGATGAATACAAAGACAAAATTCGGAATGCTTATCGCTTCTGTAGCGTTAGCTGCTTCCGGTGCTGTTTGCGCAGCTGATGCCCCTGCTAATCCTTATGTTCAGGCAGCCGGCCAAACATTGATGACTAATTTCGGCCTGTGCGTCCGCACCGGCTATTGGACTCCTGCTCTGGCAGAAGCCCAGGGCGCTCTTGGCCAGAACTGCCAGTGCGACACAGACATTATTAAGTGCGAAGCCGGCGCAGAAAGAGTTACTCTTTCTGCCGACACACTCTTCGCCTTCAACAAAGCCGTTCTGAAACCCGAAGGCATCGCCAAGTTGACAGAACTCACAAGCCGTATGTCCGGCTTGACACTTGACGTTGTCATGATCAATGGCTACGCCGACCGTATCGGCGGTGCTGCCTACAACCAGAAACTGTCTCAGCGTCGTGCAGACGCCGTCAAGACTTTCTTGGCTGAACACGGCGTTCCTGCTGCTCGTATCCACGCCGAAGGCAAAGGCCAGGCTGACCCTGTCGTCAACTGCCCGAATCCTTCTGCTAAGGGCGAAATCAAGACATTCAAACAGTTGATCGAATGCCTGCAGCCGAACCGTCGTGCCGTTATCGAAGTTAAGGGCACACGCAACAAGTAATCTATTGCATTAACTTGTAAAAAAGGGGTCGTTTGCGACCCCTTTCTTTTTGTCATGACCGAACATCCCAACGTTTATTTATTTGATCTTGACGGCACATTGCTGGATTCTGCGCCGGATCTAGCGGCAGCGGCTAATCATCTTCGAGAAGTCCGAGGTTTGACGCCCCTCCCCTTTGAGACGCTTCGCAAAACCGCATCCAGCGGCGCACGAGGCCTTCTTGGTGCGGCTTTCGGCATCCACCCGGATGATCCTGGCTACGCTGAAATGGTCAAAGAGTTTTTGGACTATTACGAAGCCCATATGGCGGAGCACTCTCATCTTTTTGAAGGCGTTCCGAAAATGATTGACAACATCAAAGCTCAAGGAGCAAGCTGGGGCATCATTACCAACAAGCACGCCCGCTTTGTTCATCCTTTAATCAAATTCCATAAGCTCGAACCAGCTGTGGTCGTGTGCGGGGACACGCTCAAAGTTTCCAAACCGAACCCCGAACCGATTCTTTTTGCTCTGAAAAGCATTGACGCGAAAGCTTCTGAGGCCATTTATGCCGGCGACGACAAACGAGATATTGATGCAGCCAACGAAGCTAACGTTTTCTCGGTTGCCGTGAAATGGGGATATCTCGGTTCACCGCAGCCTGTCGAGCTGTGGGGCGCAGATCTCATTGTGCACAATCCGAGCGAAATTTTAGAGATCAAGCTTACAAAGTAGTCATACTTTTGCCTATGTCGGAAGTCTTTTTATTCCGCTAAGCGAGGGAACGATATGGGCAAAAAACTTTGGATAACAACCGGAATCATCGGAGCCTTGGCAGCCGCCTACACAGCCGGCGGCTTCCTTGGTGTCCCTTACGGAGTGAACTGGGCGCTTAAAAAATACGCCGAACCGATTGTCGGGCGCACGATCACAACGCAGGAAGTTAAATTCAATCCTTTCACACTGCAGTTTTCTGTTAAGGGACTGAACGTCCAAAAAGACGGAGAGCCGGCTTTGCTTTCCGTCGGATCTCTGCAAACCAAAGTTCTGTGGGATTCTCTTTTCAAACTGTCTCCTTTGGTGCAGTACATCACGATTGACGGCCTCAACAGCACCGTAATCCGTACGGGGCTGGACACTTTTAACTTCAGCGACATCATCCAACGCATTCAGGAAATGCCGACTTCACCGGAAGAAGAGAAGAAGGATGACAAGCCGCTGCAGTTTTCTATCGGCAACATCAAGCTGACGAACTCTTCAATCACGCTTGATGACAAGTTCAGACACAAGGTTGATAAGGTTACCGACCTTAACTTTGCCCTGCCCCTCATCTCTAATTTCCAAAACGACGTCGACGTTCCTATCACGCCTGACCTGAAATTCAATTTCAACGGCGAGCCTTTCGCCATCAATGCCGAGAGTGTTCCGTTTACACCAGGCAAAAAAACCGGCGTGAACTTCACCGTCACCGGGTTAAACCTGGAGAATGCGGCTTCCTTTAATCCGATTCCTCTGAATGTCAAAGTTACCAAGGGCACAATGGACTGTGCCTTCAACCTGGACTTTGAGAAAAAACAAGGCGAAGAGAACGCTTATCTGCGTCTAAAAGGCACCGTCAAGATGAAAGACGTGGGCCTCGAAGACGAGCTCGGTAAAGCCTATCAAATCATCGGCGTCAAAGAGATCGATGCAAACTTGAAAGAGTTTGCTTTCTTCCGCCAGAATCTGGATATTGGAGAAATCCAGCTTCATAATCCTTCAGTTGTTGTTATCAGAGACAAAGACAGCCTGAATTTGGTCCAACTGCTGACGCATATCGTTAAGGAACAAAAGGCCCAGGCTAAACAAGACGCGAAGGAAGCTAAGGAAAAAGCAACCCTTCCAGAAGACGAAAAGAAGACGCCGAACGATTGGACCTGGAACATTGATAAGGTCAGCGTCCGCAACGGAATGATCAACTTCACGGATACCACAAATAATTTCAAACGTCCGGTTACGAACGTTAATGTCTCGCTCGCCCCGATTAACGGTAAAAACGGCACTCGGACTTCTATCGATGCCTCCGTCGGCGCTATCGGCGGTCATATCCAAGCAAACGGCGGGATAGTTATCACGCCCTTCAGCATGGATCTGAATCTGCAGAGCAGCGGATTATCCATTGCTGATCTGACTCCGTATATTTCTCAGTATTCCAGCGCCCACGTCACGCAAGGTACGTTCAGCAACAAGGGTGAACTCAAGCTAAATCTAGCCAAAGACGTTTCCTTCTCTTACACCGGCAATGCAGATGTTGCATCGCTGAACGTGACAGACAAACAAGGCGCAGCAGCTGTTTCGCTTAAGAATCTTGCCGTTGGCGGTATTAGTGTTTCGGGACTTTCTCCACTGCAAATTTCACTTGGCACCATTGCGCTTACGTCGCCTAACGTGAATGTCGTCATGAACAAAAACGGAAGCATTAACTTGGCTTCCTTGGGCACTCCGAGCAACGCTCCGGCGCCTGCAGCTACGACGGACAAGCCGGCCGCTTCTAAGCCCCAGCCTAAAGCTCAGGCAAGTTCCGGCTCATCTTCTGCTCCGGCCATCAATGTCGGAAAGATCACGCTGACAGACGGCCGTGTACGCTACACGGACAACAGTATTGAGCCTACTTTCAAGCTCAATGCCTCCAACCTTGCTGGCTCTTTGAGCAATTACTCCACGACGACCAAAGGCAATGCCACCGTGGATGTGAAGGGTCTGTTGAACGGCACGCCGATGAATATTTCCGGCACGATCAATCCGTTTGAATCGAAGCTCAAACTCGCGATGAAAGGCGAAGTGACCTCACTGTCGCTGCCGGCCTTCTCTCCGTTCTCGGCTAAATTCACCGGTCATCCGATTGAAAAAGGTCTGTTAACTTACAAGGGCGCCTTTGACATCAATCAAGATAAACTCACCAGCGAAAATGCACTTGTGATCAATAAACTTGAATTCGGTTCGCAGGTTCCTGATGCGAAGGACGCTTTACCGGTCGGCTTGGCGGTTTCTCTTCTGCAGGATCGTCAGGGACAGATCGATTTGAATATTCCGGTCTCGGGCTCCTTAGATGATCCCGAATTCTCGGTCGGCGGCATTATTGTCAAAGTCATTGTAAACCTGATCAGTAAAGCCGTTACTGCTCCGTTCGCACTTATCGGCTCGATGTTCGGCGGCGAAGACATGGATTTGAACAACCTGCAGTTTGCCAGCGGCAGCGCTCGTTTAGATGAAAAGACGATCAAGGCCCTCAACATCGTGGCGAAAGCTATGCAGGATCGTCCGGGCATCAAGATTCAAATCATCGGTATGGCTTCTGAAAAGGAAGACGGCGAAGGTTTGAAAGAACAACTGCTGATGCGAGATATGCGTTATGCCATTTATCGCGACACAACTTCCGCGACGAATGCGAAGGTTTTGACGGCTGCACAAATCGATAAGGCGATTAAACAGCTCTACAGCGAATCGACTGCGCCGAACAGACCAAAGAATGCCGATATTGAGCAGATGAAAGCCTTCCTCATGAAGAACCAGCGTGTAGCCACTGCCGATCTGAAGCAGTTGGCCGACCGCCGAGCTGCAGCCGTAAGGAACTACTTGATTCAGAAAGAAAAAGTCGCTGCGGATCGACTGTTTATTTCGACATCCGAGACTCAGCGCGGCGATCAAGTTGTGCCAGGTGTTGCCTTGGGTCTGCAAGATTAATCTTGACTGGGAGGACGGTCTTTAATAAAATTACCAATCCTCGTGGGGGCGACCTGGTTTCGACAGGGGCCATGAGATATTTGGACGCGTGCCGAGGTGTGAGTTCCTCGCTAAACCGCTTACAAAAATATAAACGCCAACGATGAGCGTTTCGCTCTCGCCGCTTAATTTCCGGTGAGACGCTGCGACCGGTTCGCTTCTAGGCCGGGTCCCGCAATGGACGGCAGCGACATATCATAGGAGCTAGTTCCTGCAGGAGTTGTGACTGCGGGAGCGAAACTTAGCAACTGGCCGGCAACTGGCATCGCTAGTTTGCAGGGTTGCCGGTAAGAACTAAGTGAATTAGCTACGCACGTAGAGGCTGGTATTGATAGCTTCTGGACGCGAGTTCGATTCTCGCCGCCTCCACCAGACCATACATATACAACGATAACCAACAATATCCAACAAGATACAAAATCAGCACCAAAGCCCCGCTCTGCGGGGCTTTTTTTCGTTTGTGGAAAAAATTCCGACATGCAACGATATACAACGATATGCAATAAAATATAAATCTCGTGTATGGCAAAACGTATGTCAATTTTTCATGAACCTCAATAAAAAATTCATTGAGAGCGCACCGGACGGACTTTACAGCGATTCAAACTGTCCCGGCCTTTATTTACGTGTCCGACGTGATGGCAAAAGCCGAAGTTGGATTTTTAAGCGGCAAGTATCTAACCGGAGAAAAGAAGTCGCCCTCGGTTCAGCTTTCAAGCTGCCAGTCGCAAAAGCCCGGACGTTGGCTGATCGCCTCCGCTCCCTTTCAGATTCAGAATTTTTAGACTCTCTCAACAAAAAAACTTCAGTCGAGCAGCCGAAAAAATTAACGTTTGCCGAGGTGGCTGAACGATTTGCTGCTTGGCAAATTGAAACTAAGGTTTGGAAAGAGTTGTGTAAGGACCACAGGATCTTTATTGGCCGGCTAAAAAATTACATCAATCCGCAAATCGGTAATCTCCAATTTGATGAAGTTTCCCCGGATGATGTTGCAAAAATTTTGACAGTGGCCTGGGATAAGCCTCACACCGTTAAACGTCTGAAAGCGATGCTCCGGAGAATATTCGCCTGGGGAATTGCAAAGGGATTTTCTAAACATGACAATCCGGCCGCTACGGATGGGCCGATTCAATTTCTGCTGCCATCTGTAAAACCTATAACCAAGAATCGGGGAGCGCTGGACCCGCTGGACGTCCCGGACTTCATGGCAGCGCTGCATAAAAATCTTGAAATTAGTGTTGGTGCCAAATGCGCATTTTTTGCCATTCTGACTGCGACGCGTTCCAGAACAGCCCGTGAAGCAAAATGGTCCCAAATCGACTTTGAAAAACGCATCTGGGATATTCCGCCCTCTCAGCTGAAAGTAAAGACGAATGGTGGCTTAATTGTTCCGCTCTCTGATGAACTCATTCAGTTTCTGCAGAAGCTCCCCAAGATTGATGGGCAGGATTTAATTTTTCCCGGACGTAAAGGTCAGGTCATTACGGACACGATGTTTTCGTCTGTAGTTAGTCGTGTTCCGGGAAAATGGACAGATAAAGAGCAAAGCAGAATGCTTGAAAGCGAAGTCCGGGCGACCGTCCATGGCATTGCCAGAGCTTCTTTCCGGACGTGGGCTCAGGATGACCGATTGGGTAATGACAAACGGTACGAATCCAGAGTTGCCGAAATCTGTTTGCATCATAAAGCTGATGATGCCTATAAGGGCGCCTACGAGAGAAACCAGTCTTGGATACGCAGACGTGAGCTGATGGCAGATTGGTCTAAGTATTGTTTTTCAGGTATAACTCTTACGCCCAAAGAAAGTAAGCATTCATAAAAAATGTAGATTTTGGGGTTTTTCTCAGTAAAATTTAATTAATAACTACGCACAACGTCATATAACTACGTGCAACGGCGCACAATAGTTTTTGTCTTAACAGAAGGAGGAAGAGAAGGTTTACGACGTGCCAGTTCTTACTGATCAATTCGGAGTTTATTTGGTAGAACTTCGCTTCAGACTGAAGAATTTGGACTCATCAGAACTACCCTGCTTATCGCGCAGGGCCCTCTAAGAGATTTCAAATGAACGAATTCGATAGTAAAGTAGTTGCAGCTTACATTCTTCAGAGATGCGCCTCTAATAATGTTGAAATAAATGCCACCCAACTTCAAAAGATCCTTTACTGTTGTTACGGCGTCTTTTTGGCTTTATCTGAAGATCGATTAACTTCCGAGCATCCTCAAGCATGGCCTTATGGTCCCGTTTTTCCGAGGGTCTTTAATGCTATGAGAAAAGGAAAACTTGATTTGTCTATCGAGGAAGTGTCTTTGTTCACTCAAAACATCTCTGCCGCTATGAAGGCGCGACTAGATCAGACGATAGACTTCTTTTCCCAATTCCCAGCCGGCAAACTTAGCGCTTGGACTCATATCGAGGGCTCTCCATGGGATCAATCTACTGAGCATGGAAAATTAGTTCCAAAACCAATGGACGACTTTTTGATCATGAAATATTTTAGGGATCCCCGGATTGACTCTTGAGACACCTCTCCAAACTTTCCCGATCAAATAATTTTCTTTAGATCAAAGATGCTGCAGACACAAGAGACCATTCAATCTTCAAAGATTGGAGCTCAAATAAGCAACACTCCATCGGATAGAGAAGAAGACGTGATTAAAAGCGATTCGAGGATGGATGCCCTTTACGTTGCTCATGCGCATTATGAGAATTCGGTGGCCGGCCGATTAGATGAAGAATCTGAAGATGCAAAAGCGGATAGAGGCCCCAGGAAATGCTTCACTTTCGTAGCCTTGGCTGCCATTATTATTTTCTACTTGCTATTACTTGGGGTTTTATGGCGGACTTTTGTTTGTGACAAACTTATTTTTCTTTCATCGGCAACAGACAGAGTTGTCTATTTCTATATCGTTGCCTTAGTTATTCTGGCGACAGTGCCTACGATTTTGGCAACCGCATTAACGAAATCTCTTTTCAAGAAATCTCATGCCGATGATCACACTTCCAAAATTTCAGACTTATCCTTGTTTAAGCAATTGATCGACTCTTCATCAAACTAGTCAATCATAGATAACTGTTTGAAAACTCCTCTCGGAATACCGTAATTCTTACGGTATTCCGCATTCAGTATCCACTCGCCATTAGCCAGGCATTAAATTCGTCTTCATCAATCCGCACGAGGCGCCCTTTCTTGATGGGTTTAGGAAAGTTATTGTAATCAATGGCACAAAATCGCCCGTTTCTGACGTAACCTCCGGCGATCCAATTGTTGACGGTATTCAAGGACACGCCGCAGCGAGCGGCGATTTCGTCCTTGGTCAGGAATTTTTTTGTTTTCTGAGTCTTCATTTACATTCCTCCCAAACCTGTTTTAGTGCCCTATTCCAAAGACGATCGACTGCACCGGATGAGATTTTTGTATTGAGGATTGTCTCTATTTCAGACACAAATCTTTCGCATCGATCATTGGCACTAAGAATGATGTCCAAATCGGAAACTTTGAGAATCAGGATTCGATCGTCCATCTCGAAGTCAATCAAGTCGTCCGGACCTAAAACCTGAGGTTCGTTTGGCAGACAGACATGTGTTTGCGTCACAGTGGCCCGGCCGTTCTGGATCTTTACAAGAAACGCCAGCTTCATTTTTCGACTCCCGTGTGGTCTTTTTTACATTTTTCCAACTGCTGCAGATAACGCTTTAAATTTGTCCGGAGCTGTTCAGCTCTTTCCGGGAATTTGAAACTTCCGTCCTCGGCCAACCCTTCACTCATTGCCTCAACTTTTTTCATTAGGCCCAGGATCCAATAAGCGTCCCGGACCGAGATTTCAACCGGGACTTCTGCAGCCCCTTCCTTTGCGGCGACCAGTGCGTTGTGCAGGATCATTATTGATTTCTGCCAGTCGTTGACCTGTTGCTCACCGTTGAAACCACCTTCGCAGTAATCAAAGAAACCATGCCACAGGCATTTTTGGATTCTGCCGGCATCTGTCTCGCTGCAGACAAAAGCAATATTCATTGATCCAGCCCCTTTAGTTCCGTCGGAAATTTCCGACATTCATGTTTGATCCGGGCGCAGAGTTTCTTAGCTGCTGCCCATTCCTCCTGCTCCTCACTGAACGGAAGGAGTTCCTTCAGCTTCAAAGCGAACTCAAGAGCTGCCAGAACTAGTCCGGCCTCCCGTTCGCTGATCAGCATTGTGTATTTCTCGCCTTTTTTCATACGCTAGTCATGTCGAGTAAGAGTTTTCATAAGGCCCGTTTCCTGCCCGAGCTTGATCAACTTGAGAGATGTAGAGTAAACATCTGAAACTGGGCCCGCTGCCAAACCGGCAATAAGCGCTGCAAAGATACATTTCACAACTTCCAAAT
>OCQB01001548.1_pt1 | contig 17987 bp, 17 predicted proteins | sample 1538631 | NCBI WGS metagenome assembly OCQB01 (sample SAMN04571713, study PRJEB22368) | human gut metagenome | biome: human gut; material: stool | host: Homo sapiens | place: Luxembourg | collected 2012-10-19
TAAAGCAGCAGTTGAGACAGGTGCTGACGCAGCTGGAAGACTTGGAGAACTCGTAGCTACACACGTAATCCCAAGACCACACAACGACGTTGAGAAGATCCTTCCTACAGTATAGTTTGAAGTCAAACAGCTAGAAAAGGAGCAGTCTCATGGGAAAAGCGTATGGATTCTTTGAAATCCCAAGTGTTACGGCAGCAGTGGTAGCCGTGGATATCATGTGCAAGACTGCTGATGTGCAGTTCGTTACATGGGAGAAAAAACTGGGTGGAAGACTTGTCACGATCATAATTCGTGGTGATGTATCCGCAGTTGCGCAGGCCATTGAAGCTGCCGAGCAGAATGGAATCAAAAAACCAGTGAGCACAGTAGTGATCCCAAGTCCTCACGAGGAGATCTTGAGAATCATTAACACAAGTGTAAACAAGGTTGTATAGGAGGCAGCTACAGATGGCAGACGAAAAAGAAAAGAAAACAACAACAGCCAAAACGCCAGCCAAAACTGTACGCAGAGTAAGAAAGACGGCGCAAAAGGCAGAAACGGTTCAGAAGAAACCGGAAGTTCAGAAGGAGGAACGCAGAATGTCACAGGAAGCATTAGGAATGGTTGAAACAAGAGGACTTGTAGCATCTATCGAGGCAGCAGATTCAATGTTAAAGGCTGCTAACGTAGCACTCGTTGGAACAGAGAAGATCGGATCTGGTCTTGTAACAGTTATGGTTCGTGGAGACGTTGGAGCAGTTAAATCAGCAGTTGAGTCTGGAGCAGAGTCAGCAGGAAGACTTGGAGAGCTTGTAGCTACACATGTAATCCCAAGACCACATACAGATGTTGAGAAGATTCTTCCACAGATCAAATAATAGTCAAAGGTAAATAAAACCGGTACTTTTAGGGGATTAAGCGCCGGGCGCTGATCCCCTGAGAGTGCTTAAATAAGTAAGTGGAGCAATCCACTTTGCGAGGAGACACAAATATGGATAACAGTAATGTGGAATTAATTACAAAAATGGTTCTCGAAGCAGTAGAGAAAAAGAATGCTGCTCAGTCTGGAGAAGGTTTTCTCGTTCCAATCGGAGTGTCCGCAAGACATATCCATCTCACACAGGAGCATGTCGAGATTCTGTTTGGAGAAGGCTACCATCTTACAAAGTTCAAAGAACTTATGGGTGGACAGTTTGCATCAAACGAAAAGGTTACAATTGTTGGTCTTAAATTAAGAGCAATCGAGAATGTAAGAGTTCTTGGACCAGTCAGAAAGAATACTCAGGTAGAGATTTCTGCAACAGATGCAATCAGCCTCGGTGTAAAAGCACCAATCAGAGAATCAGGAAATATTGCAGGAAGCGCACCAATCGCGATCATCGGACCAAAAGGTGCGGTGTATCTGAACGAGGGATGCATTGTTGCGAAGAGACATATTCACATGGCTCCGAAAGATGCGATGGCAGCAGGAGTTCATGATGGTGATATCGTATCTGTAAAAGCAGATAATGAGAGAGGAACCATCTTTAACAACGTACAGATCCGTGTAGATGACAGCTTTACACTTGAGATGCACATCGATACAGATGAAGCAAATGCAGCGCAGATTAAGAGCGGGGATACCGTGAGGATCGTATCATGTTAATGGGAAAAGTTGTTGGCAGTGTTGTATCAACACGCAAGAATGAAAACTTAGTCGGAAATAAATTCATGATTGTAGAAGTGGCAGATCATATGCGTCAGGGAGCAAAACAGATCATTGCAATCGATAAGATCGGCGCAGGAATCGGCGAATACGTTCTGGTTGTACAGGGAAGTGCTGCGAGAATCGGAAGTGGTATGCCGGAAGCACCAATCGATGCTGCAATCGTTGGAATTATTGACGAAGGATTAGGACTGGAGTAGTGAAATTATGGATATGAAAGAATTAAGCAGCATATTGCAGCAGAACGGTATCGTTGGTGCTGGTGGTGCAGGCTTTCCTACATATGCTAAATTAGATGAACGTGCAGAGACAATCATTCTGAACTGTGCAGAGTGTGAGCCACTGCTTCGACTTCACAGACAGCTCCTTGAGAAATATGCAAAGGAGATCATTGATACATTTCATATGATCGGCGAGACAGTCGGTGCGAAAGAAGTCATCATTGGTATTAAGAAAGCTTACACAGCAACGATCGAAGCTGTAAAGGCCGTTATGGGACAGTATCCGGAAGTAAGACTTGGACTGTTGGATGAAGTATATCCGGCAGGTGATGAGGTTGTTCTTATTTATGAGACAACAGGTAAAGTTGTAAGACCGGGCGGACTTCCAATCGAAAGCGGCGTAGCTGTATTCAACGTAGAGACAGTTTACAATGTATACAGAGCACTGAATGAGAAGACACCCGTTGAGGACAAGCTTGTATCAGTAGTAGCTGAGGTAGAGCACCCGATCACAGTACGTGTTCCGATCGGAACACCACTGGAAGAAGTAGTAGCTCTTGCCGGCGGTGTGACTACAAAAGATGCAGTTTACTTCGTTGGTGGACCTATGATGGGTAATATCGGAACAGGAGCGCAGCCTGTTACAAAGACAACAAATGCAATCCTTGTTCTTCCGAAAGACCATCACATCATTCAGAAGAAATTAAAGAAAAACTCAATTGATATGAAGAGAGCAGCAGCTTGCTGTTGCCAGTGTACAATGTGTACAGACTTATGTCCAAGACATCTGTTAGGACATCCGATTGAGCCAAATAAATTTATGCTTGCAGCAACATGCAAGGATGTACAGGAGCCGAACATCTTCATCAATACGTTGTTCTGCTCATCCTGCGGACTTTGTGAGATGTATTCCTGTTTCCAGGGACTTTCACCAAGAAGTCTTATGGCAGAGTACAAGGGAGGTCTTCGTGCAAACGGAATCCGTCCTCCGAAAGTAGAAGCAAAACCTGTAGGACCGGAAAGAGAATACAGAAAAGTTCCGATGGAGAGACTTATGGCGCGTCTTGATCTTACGAGATATAACCGTGAAGCACCGCTTGATGAATCAGCAGTGCCGGTTAAGACAGTACGTATTCTGTTAAGTCAGCATATTGGAGCACCTGCTTCTGCAATTGTGAAAGCAGGCGACATGGTAACTAAAGGACAGATGATTGCTGAACCAGGAAAGGGATTAAGCGTTGGAATCCACGCATCCGTGAATGGTTTAGTTACAGAAGTAAATGAGAAATATATTGTCATAGAATCTCAGGAAGGACGTGCAGGCAATGAGTAAGGCTATTGGAATGGTAGAATATAAGACTGTTTCAGCAGGTATTACCGCAGCTGATGCTATGGTAAAGACTTCTGAAGTCAGCATAATCGAAGCACAGACAGTATGTCCGGGCAAATATATCGCGATCATTACAGGTGACTTAAGTGCCGTTAAAGCAGCAGTGGATAATGCAAAAGAGATGCATGGTCTTCACCTGATCGACAGTTTTGTGCTCGGTAATCCGCACGAGTCCATCTTCCCGGCAATCTACGGTGCTGCACATATTGAAGACGTATCCGCTCTTGGTATTATGGAGACATACGATGCATCTTCAATTATTGTAGCTGCTGATGAGGCTGCGAAGACGGCTATCGTTGATTTGATCGAGCTTCGTATCGCACGTGGTATGTGCGGAAAATCCTACATGCTGCTCACTGGTGAAGTGGCTGCTGTAGAAGCTGCAATCGAAAAAGCTAAGGAAGCAATCAAAGATAGAGGAATGTTCCTTGACTCTTCCGTTATTGCTCATCCGGATGCTCAGATTCGCGACGCAATCTTATAATGAACTCTGCTTTAATGTCTGAGGGAATTATAGTTCAATACCAGTAACATTCTATTGGACTTAGGACAGGAGGCAGTTAGATGCTTGCGATAGAGAGAAGAAATGAAATATTAGAAAAACTGCAGAACGACAGAAGAGTCGTAGTAAGCGAACTGAGTCAGATTTACGAGGTTTCCGAGGAGACAATCCGAAGAGACCTCGATAAACTGGTTCAGGACGGTTTCGCCATAAAAAGCTATGGCGGTGCCGTGATCAATGAAAATGTGAATATCGAGCTTCCGTTCAACATCAGAAAGAATCGCAATATTGTTGGTAAACAGCATATTGCGGAACTGGTGAGTGAACAGATCAAAGATGGGGATAGCATCATGCTTGATGCAAGTTCTACAGCAGTGTATGTTGCAAAGACGCTTCTCGAACAGGGAAAGAAGAATCTTACCGTACTTACAAACTCTGTGGAGATTATCATAGAGCTTTTTGGGGCGCAGGATTGGAAGGTTCTCTCTACCGGAGGAGAGTCAAGAGAAGGATCCTTTGCACTGGTAGGTTATCAGACAGACCGGATGCTTCGATCTTATCATGTAGATAAGGCAATTATCTCTGCAAAGGGAATCGATATGAACGCTGGACTTACAGATTCAGATGATCTGCATGCGAATAATAAGCGAACAATGCTGACAAGAGCAAAAGAAAAAATTCTTGCTGTAGACAGCAGTAAGTTCGATCAAGTAGCATTTGCTGAGATAGGTTCATTAGATCAGATCACAACTATAGTTACGGATGCAAAGCCGGAAACAAGATGGCTTCAGCATTTTGATAAGATTGGTGTAAAATGTATCTATCCAAAGTAAGGAAGGGCAGTTATGAAAAGCTTTCAGATTAAAACTAGAGTAAATTTTGGAGATAATGCGCTGGATCGACTGGCAGAAGTGCCATATAAGAAGATCCTGATTGTTACAGACCCATTTATGGCGAAAAGCAAAAATCTGAACCTGATTCTCGATCCAATCAAAAAAGCAGGTAAGGAATATGATATCTTTCAGGATATTGTTCCGGATCCACCGATTGAGAAGATCAGTCTCGGTGTTAAGAAAATGCTTGAATATAAGCCGGATGCAATTGTTGCAGTTGGTGGCGGATCAGCAATTGACTCCTCCAAGTCAATCCGTGAATTTGCACTTCGCGTAGATCATTACGCAGAGGTAGGGCTGATTGCAATTCCAACAACAAGCGGTACAGGATCAGAGGTAACTTCATTTGCCGTTGTATCAGACCCGGCAGAACAGAGAAAATATCCACTTGTATCCTGGGAATTGACACCGGACGAGGCAATCCTCGATGCAGAACTTGTAAAGAGTGTGCCACCGGCGATTACAGCAGATACAGGAATGGACGTATTTACACACGCACTTGAAGCATGTGTAAGTACAGCTAGAAGCGATTTCTCAACAGCACTTGCAGAGAAATCGATCGAGTTGGTTGGAGTATTCCTTCTCAGAGCATATCTGGATGGAAATGATACTCATGCACGTCAGAAGATGCATTCCGCATCCTGTCTGGCAGGACTGGCATTCAACTCAGCATCTCTCGGACTGAACCATGGTATGGCTCATCAGTTAGGTGCAAAGTTCCACATCCCACACGGACGTGCGAACGCAATGCTTCTTCCACATATCATTGAATTCAACAGTGATATCAATAAACATAGTAAGAGTCAGAAAGAATATCTTCCGGCTGTTAAGCGTTATGCAACCGTAGCTCAGATCCTTGGACTGAGCAGCTACAATGAAATTATGACAGTCAGATCCCTTGTAAACTGGGTACAGTTTATGTTAAAAGAGATGGATATTCCGCTGTCAATCTCTCAGATGGGTACAATCTCAGAGGAAGAGTACTTCAATGCAATCGACAGTATGGCAGATGCCGCACTCGAGGATGGATGTACAGCAACAAACCCGAGAGTACCAAATAAGGAAGATGTTATTGAAATCTACAAGAAATTGTGGAAATAATAAGTGTAAAAAGAAGTAAAAAGAAGCTGCGTATTGTAGCTTCTTTTTTTACACTCTCTTTTGCTTCTATTTTTAGGCATGTTTTTAAAGTTCTCGGATAACGGTACCTATTTATTAATTGAGTGTTATCTGAAAGAATTGTTGTATATACTATATCAAATACCTGGGAAATGGACAGGAAGCGTGAAATGAAATTACCTATTTATATAGAAGCAGCAATGGGAGTTTTTCTGGTAGTGATTTTGGCAATGGCAGGAAGAAACGGAATGATTCCTCAGAACCAGAAAAATAATGTTATGAAACAGTCAGAAGTAGAACAGAAATCAGATTCTGACATGCAAAACGAAAAGGAAGCAGTTGCGGAAGAGGCAACAGATTCGATAGAAGAAGTTGCACAGACTGACAGCGTAGCAATAACAGCACAGATGTGTTCTCCGGCCGGACAGTATCCGGTCATGGGGGAGAGTGTTGTTACGGTGGATGAACTTGCAGATTATTTCAATCAATCGGGATACGAATATCCGTCAGAAGAACTGGCAAAAGGTGGAGCAGATACCATAGAAACATTCTGCCAGATCTACTGTGAAGAAGCAGAGGCAGAAGATATCCGGGCAGAGGTTGCATTTACCCAGGCAATGAAAGAGACCGGCTTTCTTCAGTTTGGTGGAGATGTAAGTATTGAACAGTTTAATTTTGCCGGAATAGGAACAACCGGGGGAGGAGTGCCGGGGAATTCTTATCCGGATGTCAGAACAGGAGTGCGGGCACAAATCCAGCATCTGAAGGCCTATGCGACAGATGAACCGCTGAATCAGACTTGCGTGGATAACCGTTATGAATATGTGAAAAAAGCTTCCGCACCTTATGTACAATGGCTGGGACAGAAAGAGAACCCGGAAGGAGCCGGTTGGGCGACAGGAGAGAACTACGGGTATGATATTGCAGGGATGTTGCAACATTTACTTTTAAAAGAGCAAGGTTAAGAAGATATGGCTGGACTTCCGGCAGTGGTTATGATGTTTTAAGATTTCTTAAAGAAAGGGAAATCCCTTGACAAATCAGCCTTTGACAGCTATAGTAGTAACAGTTAAAAAGTATTTAACAACTATGTAAAGATACAGGTGTTGAAGAAGAGGAGTACGTCATTACTTCCCACAGAGAGAACCGTTCAGATTGCTAAGAGGATCTGGCTGTGAGACGGTTTGGAAAAAGGATGATGGAAGGTAGCTTCGGAGCCGGAATTCTGAAAGGTCGAAGAGGTTGGATAGGAGTTCCCGGAGTCGTTCACGTTACAGAACGAAGAGATGTATATGTAAAGAACAAGGTTAATACAAACAGTAACAAGTTCTTACAGATATAAATAAGGTGGTACCGCGAGATTTTCGCCCTTTACGTGAAGTAGAGGGCGTTTTCTAGTTATAGAAGAAAGAGATATCCACTTTAAAAACAGAGATATCCACTTTTAAAACAATGAGATTGTGGAAAACAATTACAAAATTAACATAATATGTGGAAAAAGGAGAACAATCATGAGCAAAGAACTCGCAAAGACTTACGATCCGAAACAGATCGAAGAGAAACTCTATGAGAGATGGTGTGAGAACAAGTATTTTCATGCTGAAGTAGACAGAAGTAAGAAACCATTTACAACAGTAATGCCGCCTCCGAATATTACAGGAAAGCTGCATATGGGACATGCACTTGACAATACACTGCAGGATATCCTGATCCGTTACAAGAGAATGGAAGGATATAACGCACTGTGGATTCCGGGAACAGACCATGCAGCAATCTCTACAGAGGTTAAGGTTACAAATCAGCTCAAAGAAGAGGGAATCGACAAGAAAGAACTCGGACGTGAGGGATTCCTTGAGAGAACATGGCAGTGGAAAGAAGAATATGCAGGAACAATCGAGAACCAGTTGAAGAAGCTTGGTATTTCCTGTGACTGGGACAGAGAGCGTTTCACAATGGACGAGGGATGTTCTAAGGCTGTAGAAGAAGTATTCATCAATTTATACAACAAGGGATATATTTACAAAGGTTCCAGAATCATCAACTGGTGTCCAAAATGTAAGACATCTCTGTCAGACGCAGAGGTAGAGCATGAGGATCAGGACGGAAACTTCTGGCACATTAAGTACCCGATCGCCGGAACAGACCGTTTCCTTGAGATTGCAACAACACGTCCGGAGACACTGCTTGGAGATACAGCGATCGCCGTTCACCCGGATGATGAGAGATACAAAGATATCGTAGGAAAGATGGCAATCCTTCCGCTTGTAAATCGTGAGATTCCGATCGTTGCAGATTATTATGTAGACAAAGAATTCGGAACAGGTGCTGTTAAGATCACACCGGCACATGACCCGAACGATTTCGAAGTAGGAAAGCGTCATAACCTTCCGGAGATCAACATCATGAACGATGATGCAACAATTAACGAGAAGGGTGGAAAATATGCAGGAATGGATCGTTACGAGGCGAGAAAAGCAATCGTAGCTGATCTTGATGAGCAGGGATACCTTGTAAAGGTTGTTCCTCACATGCATGCAGTAGGAACACATGACCGTTGTGGTACAACCGTTGAGCCGCTGATCAAACAGCAGTGGTTTGTAAAGATGGATGAGCTTGCAAAACTGGCGATCAACGCACTGAAGACCGGTGAACTTCGTTTCGTACCGGAGCGTTTTGACAAGATTTACCTTCACTGGCTTGAGAACATCAAAGACTGGTGTATCTCCCGTCAGATCTGGTGGGGACACAGAATTCCGGCTTATTACTGTGATGAGTGCGGTGAATTCGTAGTTGCGAAAGAAGCGCCGGAGAAATGCCCACACTGTGGATGTACACATTTCACACAGGATGAGGATACACTGGATACATGGTTCTCTTCAGCGTTGTGGCCGTTCTCCACACTTGGATGGCCGGAGAAGACAGAAGACCTTGATTACTTCTATCCGACAGATGTTCTTGTAACAGGATATGACATTATCTTCTTCTGGGTAATCCGTATGGTATTCTCAGGATATGAGCATACAGGAAAAGCTCCGTTTAACACAGTACTGATTCACGGTCTTGTAAGAGACTCTCAGGGACGTAAGATGAGTAAGTCTCTTGGAAATGGTATCGATCCGCTTGAGATCATCGACAAGTACGGTGCAGATGCCCTGAGACTGACACTGATCACAGGAAATGCACCTGGTAACGATATGCGTTTTTACAACGAGCGTGTTGAGGCAAGCCGTAATTTTGCAAACAAAGTATGGAATGCATCAAGATTTATCATGATGAACATGGAGAAGAACGTTGTAGAAGAACCGGAAGACTTCATGCTGAAACCAGCAGACAGATGGATCCTTTCCAAGGTAAACAGTCTGACAAAAGAAATGACAGAGAACATGGATAAGTTCGAACTCGGTATCGCAGTTCAGAAAGTTCATGACTTTATCTGGGATGAGTTCTGTGACTGGTATGTAGAGATCGCAAAATATCGTATCTACCATGCGGAGGAAGATTCACAGTCCGCAAACTGTGCTCTGTGGGTACTTAAGACAGTACTTGGACAGGCACTTAAGCTCCTTCATCCATTTATGCCATTTATTACAGAAGAGATCTACGGAGCACTTGTACCGGAGGAAGAGTCACTGATGATGTCAAGCTGGCCGGTATACAGAGAAGATTGGGAATTCCCATATGCTACAGAAGTTATTGAGCATGTAAAAGCAATCACACGCGGAATCAGAAATATGCGTGCTGAGATGAATGTTCCGAATAACAAACGTACAAAGGTTTATATTATCAGCAGTGATTCAAAACTGCTTACAGCACTTGAAGTACTCAAGGAATCTGTAAAACCGTTGATGCTGGCAAACGATATTATTCTTCACTATGAGAAGAAAGATGTTGCTGATGATGCAGTATCTATCGTTGTTCCGGGAGCAACAGTTTACCTGCCGCTGGAAGACCTTGTAGACTTCGAGCAGGAGAGAGAAAGACTGAAGAAAGAGGAAGAGAGACTCAACAGCGAGATAAAGAGAGCACAGGGAATGCTTGCAAATGAAAGATTCACAAGCAAAGCACCTGCAGATAAAGTTCAGGCTGAGCGTGATAAACTTGAGAAATATACAAAGATGCTTGAGCAGGTAAAAGAGAGAATCGATAGTCTCAGATAACTGTGGGGGGAGAAAAGCTGCGAAAAAGCAGGAAACTGCAAACAGCAGTTTAGACACAGTATCAGGTATTAGACGGCAAAAAGTCGCACGGCAGAAAGGAGCTAAGATCCCATGCCGTGCATTTTGCCTATAAGAAAGAGGTTATAGATGAAGCGGATTCATATTAAAAAACCAGATATCAAAGGATTTTTTACAAAGGTCAAAAATCTGAAACCGGAAGATATCAAGAGACACTATCAGGAGAAAAAAGCAAGACGCCAGAGAATCCTGGAACAGAGAAGAAACAGTAAATTTGCGAAAAAGATGCAGCCGGTTTATAAGTGGATGAACAGATTTTCACTCGTCCTTCATTATCTGCTGGCCTGTGCTTTAAATTTTTTGATTGAGGTGATCTCAAGGCATTCCTTTTTTGAAGCATGGAGCTACATGACAGGAACACCGCTCGTGTTTCTGTTTAACGCATTTTTAATTTTTGCAACATTTATGATTGTTTATCTGTTCCGCAGACGTGTATTTGTCAGAATTCTTCTCAGTGTATTCTGGCTGTTTCTGGGAGCATGTAACGGATATCTGCTCCTGAAGCGAGTGACACCGTTCAATGCACAGGACTTGAAAGTTCTGTCAGATGCTTTGGAACTGACAAGCAATTACTTTAATGGTTTTGAGATCGTGATGCTAACCATTGGAATCGTTGCTGTTGTTTTGTGGGTGATTTCCATGTGGCGCCGCGGTGGGCAGTATACTGGAAAGATGCACCGCATTATTGCAGTGATCGCTGTTGTGGCATCCGGATTTGCCTATGTAGGACTTACTGATGTTGCAATCGACAAGCGAGTGATCTCAAATTATTTTGGAAATATCGCATTTGCTTACGAAGACTATGGATTCCCATATTGCTTCGCAGCAAGCTTATTTAATACAGGAATCAATCAGCCGGCCGGTTACAGTGAAGAGACGATGGCAGAGATCAACAAGGATGGATGTCTTAACGTGAGTGAGACAAGCCGTTCAAAAGAGGAACTGCCGAATATCATGTTTGTCCAGCTGGAATCTTATTTTGATCCGACAGAGGTAGAATGGCTGAGATTTTCCGAGGATCCGATCCCAAATCTCAGAAAGCTTTATGCTGACTATTCTTCCGGATATTTTAAAGTTCCATCTGTCGGAGCAGGTACAGCGAATACAGAGTTCGAGGTGCTTACCGGAATGAATATGCGTTTCTTCGGACCGGGAGAGTATCCATACAAGACTTATGTGAAGACGACACCTCTTGAGAGTGCGGCAAGTGCGCTTTCATCCCTTGGATATGGTGCAGAGGCGCTTCACAACAACGGCGGTAATTTCTACAGTCGTGCCAAAGTATACAACAACATGGGATTCGACCATTATACAAGTAAGGAATTCATGAATATCTTAAAGACGACTCCGAAGGGATGGGCGACAGACGATATTCTTGTTCCAAACATCATGGAGTCTTTGGACACAACAGACGGAACAGATTTTGTATGTACAATCAGTGTGCAGGGACATGGAGATTATCCGACAGAGCCGACCTTGGAAAATCCGGAGATCAATGTAACCGGAGTGGAAGATGAAGGCAAGAGAAATGCATGGGAGTACTATGTAAATGAAGTCCATGAGATGGACAAATTCGTTGGACAGCTGATCGATGCAATCGAGCAGAGAGGGGAACCGACAGTGCTCGTATTCTACGGAGACCATCTCCCGACACTTGGTCTGGAAGCAAAAGACCTGAAAGGAAAATATCTGTACAATACGAATTATGTTATCTGGGACAATATTGGACTGGAAAAGAAAGATGGGAATATCGCTGCTTACCAGATTATGGCAGAAGTCTTTGATCGTTTGGATATTCATACAGGAACTATTTTCAATTACCATCAGCAGAGAAGACAGACAAAGAATTATCTTGCTGATCTGGAATTACTCCAGTATGATATCATGTACGGAAAACAGTATGTATACAAGGACAGTGGAGCTCCAATCACAGAAGGACATATGGTCATGGGGGTAAAGGATGCGACGATCACCAGTGTTGTGGAGCAGCTGAAAGGAACTTATAGCATTTACGGAGAGAACTTTACAAAACAAAGTAAGGTCTATATCAACGGAGAGAAGCAGACAACAAAATTCCTGAACAATACAAGACTGGATCTGAAGGAGTCAGAAATCAAAGATGGCGATCAGATCATGGTTGCGCAGTGCGGTTCAAGCAATACAATCTTCCGTACATCGAAGACTTATGAATATACAGGAGGCCAGCTTGTAGAAGTGACAGACCAGGATACGGATGTTGAGAATGGAAGACAGGCCTTTGTAGAACAAAAGGAAGAAAAGAAAAAATGACCTATAAGGAAATCGTAACCTATATAGAAGAAATTCCGAGATTTACAAGAAAGCACTCTCTGGCTCATACCAGAGAGATGCTTCTGTTTTTGGGAAATCCGCAGAATGGAAAGAAGATCATTCATGTAGCGGGAACGAATGGAAAAGGTTCTGTATGCGCTTATCTGGATGCGATGCTCAGGGCAGAAGGAAAAAGCACCGGATTGTTTACTTCACCGCATCTGGTGAAAATGAATGAACGGATTGTTCTGAACGGAAAGCAGATCAGTGATGAGGGTTTCTGCGAAGTATTTGAGGAGACCATGCAGGCTGTCCGCAGGATGCAGGATGCAGGATTGGAGCATCCGACATTTTTCGAATTCTTATTTGCAATGGCGATGAAAGCTTATGACAGAGCAGGAATGGAATACATTGTCCTTGAGACAGGACTTGGAGGTCGGTTGGATGCAACAAGTTCTGTAGAACCGGTTGCCTGCGTGATCACATCGATCGGTCTGGATCATATGGAATATCTTGGTGATACAGTGGAACAGATTGCGGGAGAGAAAGCAGGAATCATCCGGCCGGAAGTTCCGGTGTTCTTTGCACAGACAGCACCGGGAAGTGATTCTGTAATTGAAAAAACAGCAGAAAAAGAAGGCTGTTTCTGTAAAAAAATAGGGAAAGATGCGTACGAAATTCTTGGAATTGAAGATAAACATATTGCATTTTCCTGCGCAAGTGCTTATTATGGAACTACCACGTGGAAATTAAATAATATTGGAACCTATCAGCCGGGGAATGCACTGCTTGCGATGGAAGTGATGCGTTATCTTTTCAAAGAAAACGGTCATCTACAAGAGTGGAGAACAGCACTTGCCAGGGTGAAATGGGCAGGAAGAATGGAAGAGATTCTTCCAAAAGTATACGTTGACGGAGCACATAATGTGAGTGCCATTCAGGCATTTGCAAGAAGTGTTCCGAAGAATCCAGATGGAAATATTATTTTATTTTCGGCGGTAAAAGATAAAGAATATGAAGAAATGATTTCGTATCTATGTAAACATGCTGATGCGGAAGAATATGTAGTAACATTGATCGACGGAGATCGTGCGACAGACGCACACATTCTGGGTGAACTGTTCCGGAAATATACAGAACAGCCGGTGACTGTGATTGAATCTGTCAAAGAGGCAATGCAGTATGTATTGCGAATTCAGGGGAGAAGAACGGTATATTGTCTCGGGTCTCTTTACCTGACAGGAATGATCAAAGAGATTATACAGGAATCTTTAAGCGGATGTGGGGAGGTTTGATTGCAGATGCTTAATTATGAAGAAGAACTCAAAAAATTCAAGCCAAGTCTCGAGGTGGACCAGATTGAGGAAGCTGTTTACAAGGAAGATCTGACAGATATGCAGGATATCGTAAAAGAGGTTATGGCAAAGAAAGAAAAAACGGTGAGAAGATAGAAAGATAGTGGTGGGTATAAATGGATTACACAAAGAAGATCATGTATCAGTCAAATTCCTGGTACAATGATGGACTGCGCAAAGCCCAGGTGAGAGATATGTCCGGGGCAATTGTTTCCTTGCAGCAGAGCCTGCAGTATAACAGGGAGAATATTGCGGCGCGGAATCTTTTAGGTCTTGTGTATTATGGCATAGGGGAAGTTTCAGAAGCTCTTGTGGAGTGGATCATCAGTAAGAATCTGTGCCCAAGAGACAATATTGCAGATTATTATATTAAAAATGTACAGAATTCAGCGAATGAATTAGAATCACTGAATCAGGCAATTAAGAAGTTTAACCAGTGTCTGGTTTACTGTCAGCAGAACGGGGAAGATCTTGCGATCATCCAGTTGAAACAGGTGATCGCGTCTCATCCGACATTTCTGAAGGCGTATCAGCTTCTGGCTCTGATCTATATACAGATGAATCAGAATACAAAGGCAAGACAGATTCTTATAGAAGCAAAGAAATTAGATACAACAAATGAACTGACACTGACCTATTTGCAAGAAGTTACAAAACAGCGTGGCAGATATGGGAAGAATGCAGAGAGAAGTTTCCGGAAACCAAAAAGTGCGACAGTAGAATACAGTCTTGGAAATGAGACGATCATTCAGCCGAAACGTTCTAAGATCCGGGATATGGCACAGCAGCTTGCATTTGCCAATATATTGATCGGAATGGTTCTTGGTGCTGCTTTGATCTGGTTTCTTGTTGCTCCGGCGGTGAATCAGAACCGCTCGGAGAAGTTGAATAATCAGATGCGTGCATACAGTGAACAAATCAACACACTGGAAGCACAGGTGAGTGCCCAGACAAGAACACTGGATCAGTATCGAACAGCCGGAGACGAGGCACAGAAAGCAGTTGATCAGGCAAAGGCAACATCTGACAGCTATGAGAAACTGCTTCAGGTTTCAAGTCAGAGCCGTTCCGGAGAATATAGTTATACGGATATGGCAGACGCGCTGCTTGAGATTACAAGAGATTCTCTTGGAGACAGTGGAAAAGAGATGTATGATACACTTTCTGATTCTATTTTCCCAACAGCATGCAGGAGAAGATATGCAGCCGGTGTAGATTCACTGGAATCAGAGGACTATGATCAGGCGATTGAGTACCTGACAAAGGTTGTGAAGATGGACGAAAGTTATAATGATGGACAGGCTATTTATCGTCTGGCACAGGCTTATCAGGGAAAAGGTGATACAGAGAATGCAAAGACCTGGTATCAGAAGATGGTAGATACTTATAATAATTCCAGATATATTGAGGATGCGAAAAAGCAGCTTGCAATTCTGAATGGAGATGCCAGTGCAGATACAAGTTCAGATACAAGTGCAGATAGTAGTTCAGATACAAGTTCAGATAGTAGTTCAGTATCAGAGGACTCAGAAAATTCCGATGACTCCAATAGCTATGATAATTCTCAGGATAATGGAGATTACGATAATTCTGACAATACAGAGGATGACGAATAAGATTACGAAGGAAAAGGATATGCGAAGAAGCATATCCTTTTTTAGCGTACGGATTCAGGTAATTAAACGGAAAATGAGAAAAGCAGGAGGCATGAAAATATATGAGATATCAGGTACAGGAAAATTGTCTGACGATCTATCTTCCAAGAGAGGTAGACCATCATAATGCAGATGAAATCAGGAAAGAAGCGGATGCAGTGATCAGCAGAAATCATATCAGATATGTGATCTTTGACTTTGACAGGACAGATTTTATGGATAGTTCAGGAATTGGAATCATTATGGGGAGGTATAAGACCGTCAGTCTGATCGGAGGAGAAGTCTGGGCGGTACATACGAACGAAAGAATCCGGAAGATTCTTACATTTTCAGGAGCAGCAAAGATTATGCAGATTTATGAGGGGGAAAAGTGATGGAGGCGAGTAATACACAGAATAATGAGATGGAGATCTGCTTTGACAGCAGATCAGAAAATGAGGGATTTGCCAGAGTATCGGTAGCATCCTTTTTAACACAACTTAATCCAACGGTGGAAGAAGTAGCAGATGTGAAGACTGCAGTGTCAGAAGCTGTAACAAATGCGATTATCCACGGATATGAACAGAGAGTAGAGAAAGTAAAGATACATTGTAGTATAGAAAACCAGCTTTTTACAGTAGAAATATCGGACCGTGGAAAAGGTATTGCAAATGTGGAAAAAGCAATGGAACCGATGTTTACAACAAAACCGGAGGATGATCGGTCAGGAATGGGATTTTCTTTTATGGAAGCATTTATGGATACTGTGGAAGTAGAGTCAAAGGTAGGGGAAGGAACCAGTGTAAAAATGACTAAGACAATAGGTAAAGGGAGCAGAATATGGACGACACAATCGCTTTAATCAGAAAGTCACACGACGGAGATAAAAAAGCGAGAGAAGAACTTGTTGAAAAAAATATAGGTCTTATCTGGTGCGTAGTAAAGCGATTTTACGGAAGAGGTGCAGAACCGGAAGACTTGTTTCAGATTGGAAGCATTGGACTGCTTAAGGCAATTGATAAATTTGATTTTTCTTATGAAGTACAGTTTTCAACCTATGCTGTTCCAATGATATCCGGAGAAATCCGGCGTTTTTTGAGAGATGACGGAATGATAAAAGTCAGCCGTTCATTGAGAGAGCTGTCCTATAAGAGTCTGCAGGCGAGAGAAAAGATGACCAGGATACTCGGGAGAGAACCGACATTGAAAGAGTTATCAGAAGAGCTTCAGATAGATTGTGAGGAGATCGTCCAGGCAATGGAGTCGTCAGTGGAGGTGGAATCCATATATAAGCCGATCCATCAGAAAGAGGGAAGCGAGATCCTTCTGATGGATAAGCTGGAAGAAAAAGACAGGCAGGAAGAAAAGGTGCTTGATCGGATTGTATTAAAAGAAGTACTGGAAACACTTGAAGCGAAGGAACGGACAATCATTTATCTGAGATATTTTGCAGGAAAGACGCAGGCTGAGATAGGAAAGAAAATGGGAATGTCTCAGGTGCAGGTGTCAAGGACAGAAAAGAAGGTGCTGGAGCGGATGCGGAAAGAAATGAAGCGGTAGAGTTTACCATCTTTTCCAAAAAAACAATCCCGCTCCGATTCCTTTCCCTAATGCAACCATTATCACAAACACCGCGAGATACCGGACAATCCTTGCCCGTCTCATAAAAATGGGAAATACATTCAAAATTTCTGCAAGTGCCATTGCCCAGCAACCAACAAAAATCCCTCCGAAAAGTCCATAAATTGCAAGAAATATCATCCTTCCCGGAAGATTAACTTCAAAAATCTGAAACAAGTTTCCAAGGATCGCACCAGCTGCTACCATATCTTCATAAATTAAAATATGATTGCCGGTATGGGTACGATCTGCAAAATCTGAGATCACACCAAGTTCCACAATGAAAGAAAAGACACCGCCAGCTACTACCATTCCGGCACTTAAACCAAGCAATGCCAGGAAAATTGTCTGCAACAAGTTCATTTTCCAACCTCCAGTTCTTTCTTTTGCCGTGCTGCATTTTCCACCAGAGTTGTCTGGATATCATTTTCATAAAGACGCATCTGTATTTCCATCGGTGTAGGATCTACTGTAAAGCGTTTCTTACCAAAGTGATTAAAAAATATTAGAATTCCGATTGCAAGCCCTATGGAATACGTGACTTCCAGAACAGAAAAACCATCTGTCTTCTTTCCCATGATCAGTTCATAAATCTGACCAAATAGCTTCGTTACCCCAACATCATTATTGAATGCCATGATCGAGAAGGCAGATCCAAAGAAAATCACTGCTGATACCAGCACTACTTTTAAAATGTGCCAGAGAAGAGGTGGTGTTTTCTGATTTTCATAAGTAACGATAATATCTGTTTCGCCCAGATTCTGAATCTCCAGCCGGGGATACTGTTCATGAATACAGGCAATGATTTTCAACACGGAAATTACATAGCGCTGTTCTTTTTCCTCCCGGATCTTCAAAATCCGCAAAGTTTTTACTTTCATCAGGATGGTCTTGTCTGAACACTCCATATTCAGGAGGTCTCCTAACATGACGTTTTGCTTTGATACCTCAACATTCCTGTCTGCTTTGAGATAAAGAGTTGTTGATTCAGATGCCATGGACGATCACCTCCAGTTTCTTATTCGGAGCAGAATATTTGTTACT
>OCQB01001556.1_pt1 | contig 17923 bp, 13 predicted proteins | sample 1538631 | NCBI WGS metagenome assembly OCQB01 (sample SAMN04571713, study PRJEB22368) | human gut metagenome | biome: human gut; material: stool | host: Homo sapiens | place: Luxembourg | collected 2012-10-19
TGGAACAGACACAGCCCGAGTTTTACTACCCTATAAATTTACACTACTCTCAAACTGTGGGCGCAGATATATCTCCTTGATGAAGGTTTTACTACCCTATAAATTTACACTACTCTCAAACTATGCAAGAGAAATGGCATAAAAAAGCTAAGTTTTACTACCCTATAAATTTACACTACTCTCAAACCAGCGTCAACTCATCGCAATAAGCTCCGCCGTTTTACTACCCTATAAATTTACACTACTCTCAAACGGAGATAAGCTACAATAATTTGTATCTTTAGTTTTACTACCCTATAAATTTACACTACTCTCAAACTTGCCGGAAATAATATCACAGACGAGCAGAGTTTTACTACCCTATAAATTTACACTACTCTCAAACCAGGAACGAATGTACAGGATAGGCTTATTGGTTTTACTACCCTATAAATTTACACTACTCTCAAACAAGCTTTTTTACAAGTAGTTTAGCTGAGGAGTTTTACTACCCTATAAATTTACACTACTCTCAAACACGTCGAGACTTACCAAACGTTGCCATATGGTTTTACTACCCTATAAATTTACACTACTCTCAAACGCATCGTACACATCGCACTGCCTCACGCTGGTTTTACTACCCTATAAATTTACACTACTCTCAAACCTCACTGACAACGCCCTCAATCTGATATGTGTTTTACTACCCTATAAATTTACACTACCCTCAAACTTATTATTTGAGTTCACGCAATCTTGTTAAGTTTTACTACCCTATAAATTTACACTACTCTCAAACGTGTCGTAGTACCCCCCAAGCATTTTCCCAGTTTTACTACCCTATAAATTTACACTACTCTCAAACCACCTATGTTACCAACACGGGTTAGCAAGGGTTTTACTACCCTATAAATTTACACTACTCTCAAACCATTCCTATGTAGCCTGTATACATTCCCCAGTTTTACTACCCTATAAATTTACACTACTCTCAAACCGGTTTTCACCGCATCCCAATTTATACCCAGTTTTACTACCCTATAAATTTACACTACTCTCAAACAGAAACAATTAACTTGCACAGATTATGCTGTGTTTTACTACCCTATAAATTTACACTACTCTCAAACCAAGCACTGTTACAGACACAAGCGCAATTGTTTTACTACCCTATAAATTTACACTACTCTCAAACTATTTGGCACTGTTCAACGTTGGAATTTTTGTTTTACTACCCTATAAATTTACACTACTCTCAAACAGTTTGAAAGTGCTGGAATGACCTCGCTTTGTTTTACTACCCTATAAATTTACACTACTCTCAAACCTATTATCAAGTATAAGGCGCCCCCAAGGGGTTTTACTACCCTATAAATTTACACTACTCTCAAACCGGCTCGACAAGGTCAAGCCTTACCTTTTCGTTTTACTACCCTATAAATTTACACTACTCTCAAACTTACTGCGTCTGAGAAAATTTGCTGTGTTAGTTTTACTACCCTATAAATTTACACTACTCTCAAACTAACGACCGCATCGGCGACAGCTATCACGGGTTTTACTACCCTATAAATTTACACTACTCTCAAACTGCGTTCTTGTTCATGAAGTCACGGGAATTGTTTTACTACCCTATAAATTTACACTACTCTCAAACACGCTGCGCACGCTTTGAGAATAAAGCCGGTTTTACTACCCTATAAATTTACACTACTCTCAAACATTTTACTCTTTCTGTTCTGGGGCTTCAACGTTTTACTACCCTATAAATTTACACTACTCTCAAACTTTACGTCAGCAGTCACACCCTGAGTAAAAGTTTTACTACCCTATAAATTTACACTACTCTCAAACAATTGCGATAGTCGTTGACTGCTTGCTGTAGTTTTACTACCCTATAAATTTACACTACTCTCAAACGTGTTATGTCGTCGACGGCAAACAAAACAAGTTTTACTACCCTATAAATTTACACTACTCTCAAACTACCGTAAAAGTCAAGTCGGGAGCAAAAAGTTTTACTACCCTATAAATTTACACTACTCTCAAACAAGGCGTGATGTTTCACGACCAGTTAGCCGGTTTTACTACCCTATAAATTTACACTACTCTCAAACTGCTAAAGCGTTTGCTTCTCAATATTCAGCGTTTTACTACCCTATAAATTTACACTACTCTCAAACGTATAACGTTTAACAGGTTTTCTAAAGGGTGTTTTACTACCCTATAAATTTACACTACTCTCAAACCGTTGAAAACGATTTTTACACCGATACCGGTTTTACTACCCTATAAATTTACACTACTCTCAAACTAATGCTTGCAATGAGTGCGTTAATAATGGTTTTACTACCCTATAAATTTACACTACTCTCAAACTTTAACGGCAACGGATTTAATCGACAGGGTGTTTTACTACCCTATAAATTTACACTACTCTCAAACGGAGGTGATACCATGGATACAAGTGCAATCGTTTTACTACCCTATAAATTTACACTACTCTCAAACTTCTTTACAAGTGTTGCCACTGCTTCTGTCGTTTTACTACCCTATAAATTTACACTACTCTCAAACATCATCAGTTATGCTGTCATTTACTGCAAGGTTTTACTACCCTATAAATTTACACTACTCTCAAACTTTGTATGTTGATTTATACAAGAGGAACAAGGTTTTACTACCCTATAAATTTACACTACTCTCAAACTGCGGTGAACACGGCGATGTAATAAGCTTTGTTTTACTACCCTATAAATTTACACTACTCTCAAACATATTACTACTCTCACGGGTGGCAAGTGTAGTTTTACTACCCTATAAATTTACACTACTCTCAAACTGTGGCTCGGGTGCTAAGGGTAGTTTTAATGTTTTACTACCCTATAAATTTACACTACTCTCAAACCGACAACGAGATGCTCCGCAGATACGTCCAGTTTTACTACCCTATAAATTTACACTACTCTCAAACGACCTCTTTTAATGCTCGTGCAAACTCAAAGTTTTACTACCCTATAAATTTACACTACTCTCAAACTTTAGTATACCACAGATAAAACAACTTGTCGTTTTACTACCCTATAAATTTACACTACTCTCAAACTAACGCAGACATATACGGATATGAAAATTGTTTTACTACCCTATAAATTTACACTACTCTCAAACCACTCGACGCCGTGCCTTGTGTGCTTGTCGGTTTTACTACCCTATAAATTTACACTACTCTCAAACCTCATAGTTTGTCACATATCTGTTAACCGTGTTTTACTACCCTATAAATTTACACTACTCTCAAACCATACCCGAGAGCACTTGCTTCCTTGTGCGGTTTTACTACCCTATAAATTTACACTACTCTCAAACGGATGAGAGCATAGCTAATCCGGATAATGCGTTTTACTACCCTATAAATTTACACTACTCTCAAACGGTCAGAGCCGAGGAAAGCACTAAAGTGCAGTTTTACTACCCTATAAATTTACACTACTCTCAAACTACCTCAGTTTTACATATAAAAAAAGCAGGTTTTACTACCCTATAAATTTACACTACTCTCAAACGTATGTGTTTTGGCAATCTTCTTTATATTGGTTTTACTACCCTATAAATTTACACTACTCTCAAACATGACAACTATCATGAGTTTTCCGCTGATGGTTTTACTACCCTATAAATTTACACTACTCTCAAACGAATAAATACGCTTGTGTAGCACAGTTGGTGTTTTACTACCCTATAAATTTACACTACTCTCAAACATACCCGTCTAAGGCATCACTCACCGATGGTTTTACTACCCTATAAATTTACACTACTCTCAAACTATGTATGAGTTTGCAAAGCTGTCCCCGTCGTTTTACTACCCTATAAATTTACACTACTCTCAAACGTTCATCCTCGCTTCTTCCTTTGTCATAGCGTTTTACTACCCTATAAATTTACACTACTCTCAAACCTCAAATTTGGAAAAGCGACACTACTCGCCGTGTATCTACAAGGTAGAAACTATCATTATAATATCACATTTTCTATTATGAGTCAATTATATAACGCACAAATCATCATCAATAACTACTCTTTTTTCGAATCTCGTTTTTCCCTTGTCGGACGATTCGATACACAAGAGTGGTATTCCGTGCTCAATAACAGATTCAAACAGCTTTTCTGCTTTTTGCAAAGAAAGACAGCTGCGAAGATTCACGCATATAAACACCGTTTTACCGGCATACTCGGTCATTGCAAGAAAAAACTCCAAAAGCTTTTCCTCCAAAGTATCATAGCTGTCCACAAATTTAAGTCCGAACATTTTTAACAAAGGCGTAACATCGCATATCTCATCCGTAACAAATTCACCTTCTGCATACTGTGCCAACTCAGAAATGTACCTCTCTGTCACAGACAGCATTTCGTTTGTTCTGATAAACATGTCTTCGTTAACAGAGCATTTTTTCAAATGCGCATACAATTTGGAAATGAGCTCCTTACGGTTCATTTCAAACGGCACAAATTCCGTTATCATCGTTGCTTGTTTAGCAAATGATATTAGTTTTGCGTTGCACGATATAACAGAAAATCCTGTTTCTCCTTCTATCTGATCGTTTATATCATTCAGAACCGTGTAAAAGAAATCCGGATGTTCAATTATCAACGTCAGGACTTTATCCTCCGAGTCAACATATAATTCAATTTGCGAATAGGCAAACGTCATAAAATCACCAGCCTTTCGTCGCTGTCTATAACATCGGATACAAATTCGCCTGTAATATATTCCATATCCGCAAATTGTTTTTCCGTTATACACAGCAAAGACACAATACCCGCCGGAGGACTGTTACGTTTGATTCCGTCGGATATCAGTCTTGCCGCTGTGCGATTCAATGCCATACGGCAGTAAACCGATTCCTGAAACATCATAAAACCGCTTTTGATCAGATATTTTCTGAATTTTGTGTATTCCCGGCGTTCCTCTGTGGTCGTAACCGGCAAATCAAAAAGTACAAGTAATCTCATATATCTGTAACTCATTTTATCTCCGTTTTTAAATTCCGAACACGATAAAATCTTATCAGCGAAACATCGTTCTCCTCTATTGCGTCAAATACACTTCTGCAATAAATTTTAACGGCATTTGTAACATACTGCTCAGTATTATTGATTATTACGCTTTCATTCAATATTCCTATGATCTCACGTTTCTGCTCTGAGGTAAAAATGCGATAGTTCTTTTCTCTGACAAAACGATCTATCAGTGTTCTGAACGGCTCCATCAGATCAGAGGCAAGATTAAAATTATTGAACATATTATCGTGGAACAATCCGAGCTGTGTAATATATCCGTTAGATGTAATCTCACGATTGAATGCGGAAAGTATTATGCTGTATCCGTAGTTGAGTGCGGAATTAATTACATTATCAGCGTTTCTTGAAAACTCTTTTCCGAAAAGCGCATTGAAATATACTTTTGCGGCATGACCCTCCCTGTTGGTTTCATCGCCGAGTTCAATCTCGTCTATATATCCCTTAAGCATCCCTGCTTCTTTTTCATGACCGAATTCCTGAAGAACACGAGCCTGATTGCGTATTTTTTCGCTGACTATGCTTGTCCATATATACGCTTTGACATCTTCGTCCCACTTCACCTGTTCACGCACCCTTGCCGTACAGTTATGGCAGCCGTATAAAGGCAGCATTTCGCACGATGGATTGTGCTTCTCATCACAAAATATCAATTTCACCTTGCGATTTGCAAGCTCGTTGATAAGACTTGCGGTTATCGATACCGCACAATTCTCAATTATAAGCACCGATACTTCATCCAATAATACACGCTTGATATTTTCTTCACTTCTCACGACCATGAAGCCAAGCTTCTTATCGAGCTTGGCTCTTCCGGTCACAATTACAGTCCTCCAGCTCATAGCTCAAGTAAGTTGTCAGACTTCTTTTCATACAAGCCTGTCGGTGACTGGTCAATGATTCTGATGTCACTATATTTAGTATTCTTTAATATAGCAGACATTCTTTCGGTGTGATAGCTTTCTACACCACCAACCGGTTTCAGATTACACGTGTTAATTCGTCCCGTTTTTAAAATATCCACGAGTAACAGCAAAGTTTTCATCTGTTCTATAATAGACAGCTCTGCAAACTTATCTCTTCCTTCTTCCATCTTTTTTCCGGCTTCCGCAAGCTTGCTTATTTTGCTGAAAGGCTCAGAAATACACTTTTTAGCTATCTCATCGTACACTTTAAGATTTGATAAAACGTCAAAAGCTTCTCCGGGCTTGAATTTACTGCCTTTATCACTTTTATCGATATACGATGATACAGCTTTAATGTAATCAGATGTATCCTTTGAATATATTGCAGCCATTGCTGATGAAATAGTAAAATAATGATAACTATCTTTTGAACGTATATTCACACGATAACCGTCAAACTCAAACAGCGTGCTAATTTTTATTGGTCTTCTTTTCAGCGGAAACGATATATCATCGATTGATATTTTTGCAATATTTTTAGCCGGCAATGCGTTTTTAAGTACAGAATATGCGTATTCGCTTGCGAAACTGTCATCAGAGAAATAACGTTTTTCACATAATAATTCTACCGGAATGATAACCGCTCCGACTCCTGTACATTTGATTAAAGAAAAGCATGAAATACTCTTGCTGTTATACCCTCCGTATTTCACAGGGTCAAGATTTTTCTTCCGGTACGCAAGATCCGGATTGCCTGCTTTTTTAGGCTGCTGATCAAATAATTCTCCCTTTCTCTTATAGCAATAACGTACATATCTCACACTGTTTTTGCTCATCATACGCTTAACCGTATCAAAATCCGTTTCAGGATTCCATGCCGTTTCACCGTTTCTTGAAACCTTATGCTTAAGCGTTTCCTTGACCTTGATCGTATAATGCTTGTCGGCATTTTTAACAAAGTTCATAGGGTTGGAAGTAAACTTGACATCATGGACATTACCGATAACAATATTCAGATAAGCGTCCTTAGCATGATGCAGGTCGTTTATCTCTCTGCATTTCAGCATATCAAAATCATGTCTGAACTCCGAAACCTGTCCTGCTTTTACATAAACAATCTTACTGTCGGGGAACATTTCTTTAAGCAGCGTTGCAACAGCCTTTGTTGACTGTCTTGTTTCAACAAGCTGACGTTCAATAAATCCTGCGAGCTCATCTTCTGTAAACGGCGTTGAACGTGTCAATCTCTCATATTTTACCTTGTCTGTCGGATTTTTAGGATCACGATAAAACAGATTTTTCCAAAGCAGATGCATTTTATTTCTTATCTCAGCTTTTATCGGATAATCGTCCGACTTCTCACCGTTAAGCTGTGATTTTACAAGCACCTTGTTATGAAGCGAATCATCATTTATTTTGCTCTGAGGAAAGATATGATCAATATCGTAGCAATGATTATCGCCAAGACGACTGAAATCTATAGCCTCACCGGAATACATACATTTTCCAAACTGGATAAAATAAAGATAGTACTTCTCACTTCTGAGCTGTTCATCGGAAAGGCTGCCAAGCTGCGATCTCAGATGCGATATATCTTCATCACTGACAAATGCTTTTGCAGAATCATACAGCTTCTCTATCTGTTCTCTTCTTGATGAAGTACGCTTTCCTTTTTCTTCTGGCTTGCCGCCTCTTGCCATCTCTACGAAAATCTTATCCGGATCCTTCTTTGTTATCTTTCGAAGCTCCTTAACTATCTCCATTGTTCTGATAATAGCTCTGGATACCGACGGAGATACATACATTTCACGAAGAGTCTGTGCAATGCTGCCCGTAGGATTGATCGTATAGTACTTTTTGTTTTCTTCTTCTATAAAGCTCTTGTAGCCGTATGAATCTGACAGAATCTGCATTAGGTTGATGTTCTCAGCCCACATAAAATCTATAATGCTTCTGCCACCGATCTCACTGGTATTCGTATCAAGCTCATAACAGCCTGTAAGCAGTTTAGCTGATAATCTGCCATAGTCCTTATACGAAAGACGACTTATATATCTGATATCCTCTGCGGGTAAATCGGAATACTCGGCCTTTAGCCATGAAACAAGTCTCGGCTTATCTGTAGTAACGGTAATACGCTCAATTATTCTCTCAACATCGTTTTCTGAAAGAAATCCATTCTCGAGCAGCCTTCTGAAATCAAGATATGACTTAAGCGAAGACTTTATGTTAATATCAACTCCGCTTAACGAATCACCTTTTTCTTCGCTGAATGCACCTTTTCGCTTAAGTAATTCCGTGATTTTCTTGACCGTCACTCTTGACGTTTTCATAAACAGCTCATTGAATATATCCTGCTTCAACTCCGGTGAAATCTTTTCACCGTTGACTTTGATATTATTTATCTCATTCAAAACAGTATATTTGCTATACAGCAACGAGTATTTAGGAAGGACATCTTCACCGGCAAGATATGTGCATTTACAGGTCATTCTTCTGATAAATCCATCTTCGGATTTATCGAAATCAACCATGTTTTCAAAATTCCACGGATATATTCTTCCTTCAGCCTTGCGTACTATCCACACATTGTCGGTTTCATTTCTTTTTACCAAAGGTCCCACAAAATAAGGTATTCTGAATTTCATAAGCGTAAGAATCTTTTGCTTTACAGAAATACCATCCTCCGTCTTGTTGAGAAAATCAAGATAAGCCGATGCTTTATCAAGTATCATGCTCAGCTCATGATAATATAACTGGTACGGAATAACACGGTTTTCGTCGGTAACCTGCTTTGGACAAAGTGTTTTGCTGTTGCACTTTTCAATCAGTTCATTATATACCGCCTCGTCGTCTGATTCGGGTTTTATCTTTTCAAGCTTGCTTTTGATATATTTGCAAAATTCTTCAGAATTTTTCTTTTTAAAGTTTGACGGAAGCTGCTTTAACTTGACATCTGTTACATTATATGAGTAGCTGACATAGTTCGGCTTTTCACCGGCTGTGCGGAATATTTCATCGTACAGAGCCCTGTCGAGATATTTACGGACTATGTACTTAAGTGCCTTAAGATCCGATTTATGCTGTTCGTATTCGCACACCTTGGCATCGGAAATTGTTTTTTGACCTTTCAATACATCGATAAGCAACGACCAGTCATACATTGCTTTTACAGCAGAAAGCAGAGGAACATCGGTATCTTCCATAGAAGAAGCCAGTAAATCAATAGTGTCTGCAAAATCTGCTTTTCCGACCTCTACAGTCTGTATATCAAGTTCATCATAAGACGGATTTCTGAACAGCTTGGCGAGATTTGTTTTTCCTCCCGATATAAACTTTATAAGAACGTCAATATCTATCGGATATTCTTCGTCTTTATAGCAATCCGGTGTCTTTGTAGTTCCGAACAGCAGATTCTTGATTTCCCTCTCCTTTGCCGTTATGCCTATCTTCTTGCGGATAATAACAGAAAACTCGTTCTTTACACTTTCAGAAAAAGGATTATCCTCTATATCGTTCGATTTAAACCAATCCGTAAATTCGCAATAAGAAGAATCAAAATCAAGAACTGCCTGTACATTGTTTTCGTCAGCACCGTTAAGGAAATGTCCTCTGTGTGCCACTATAAAAGCACAGGCAAGATAAACGAGCCTTACATCATGCGGCTTATTGCTTTCAGAAAGCTCTTTTATAAGATGATGAACGGTCGGATACATTTTGAAATAGTCACTGTCTTTAAAATCCGCATCATCAAAGTATGTATTGACATTTTTGCTTGTTCTGTCTTCCGGATAAAGAGAGCTCTCCTTTAACCTCAAAAAGAAATCCGGATCGGTTTTCAGAATCTCTTTTGCAAACAGTTCACCGAGCAGTGCCACTCTTTGCTGTCTGCGGTCATATCTTCGTCTTTGCGTTCTGTGATCCCTGCGGTCCTCTGCAAGAGAGGCGGCTTCAAACAGGCTTACTCCCCACATTAAATTGTTCTTGTATCTGAGCAGTTCATACTTTTCGTTTGTAGTCGACCAGCCTACCGAATCTGTGCCGATATCAAGGCCGTAATAAATTTTTGAATTTTCTTTAAAAGACATATTGACATTCCTCCATAAATGTGTTATTATATTGCCATAGGATTTACTACCCTATAAATTTACACTACGAGTTCAAATAAAAATTATTTCAAATCGTACTTTTTAGTACATCACAAGTGTTGTGAATATTAACTCACCTTCGGGTGAGTTTTTTTATTTACCCAAATAATCAATCAGTATGCTTATTTATATATAGTATCATATCACATCAGATGACCGATTTCAACATATTTTTAAAATAATTGCCAAATATCTTTTCTGATTACTAAAAATTTTGTCGAATTTGTTGAATACCACTTGTTATATATTAATATATCATACCACAGCGGTTGTACCATAAACAGTACATTTTAATAACTAAATGTAACCGCTTCCGAAAAACAGATATTCCCGTTACGGCAAACTTTCGTTTCATCAGATTTGTTCTGCTCTTTTTATCCGCATTACAACGAAAACAATAGCAAAAGTGCCGCAATGAAAAGCAAAGCCCCTCTGCCATAAAGCCTCCGAGATTGGCGAACAGCTTTGACATTGATGGATTTTTTGAACTCCTTTTCGCCCTCAAGTTCTATCTTCAAATTTGAATTTTCTGACATTCTGCGTCACCTCGCTATTGCAGAGTAATAATGAGTGTGAGTTAAGCAATTTATGTGTACTTCCGACATACAGACACAGAAAAATCGGTCAAGAGCTGTTATTTCATGCCTTTAATACTGCCAAAAAAACAAATTGCGTAAAAATCAATATCGGAATAGTCGAGGAAAATAAAAAATTAAAAAATTGGTATGAGCAATTCGGATTTACACATACAGGAACCAAAAAATATGATTTTTTCCCTTTTACCTGTGGGTATATGGAAAAGATTTTATAATTTTTTTCAATTATAAAGCAGACTGACATAAAGGATTATGCTATAATAGTCTTGAACAAGCAGTTATTATTCCGGATAAACAGGAAATGAGAGGTTTAGAGTATGTGCTTTATATGCGACAGAATTAAAATGATCAACAATGGTACGAATCCATACTTCGTTAAAGAATTGCAAACGGGTTATGTAGTTATTGGTGATAATCAGCATTTTAAGGGCTACACATTATTTCTTTGCAAAGAACATAAAACAGAACTGTTTCAATTAAACCATTCGAAAAAGATTAAGTTTTTAGAGGAAATGTCCATAGTCGCCGAAGCAGTTTCAAACGCTTTTGGAGCAGAAAAAATGAACTATGAATTGTTAGGCAATGGCGATACACATCTGCACTGGCACCTATTCCCAAGGAAAAGCGGAGATATAGAAAACTATGGCAACAACGGAAAAGGACCTGTTTGGTGGTATCCTATGGAAAAAATGTACAATGATAATAACCGCCCTTCAAAGACAGAATTAGAAGATATGAAAGAAAAGTTACTGATAGAATTAGAAAAACTGTTGTAATCCTACTTCAAGTTTTTATTGGGTTGCTAAACCTAAGCGGGAGGCGGATATTGATGACGCTATGCCGATGGGGATTTGATTGGAGAAGTGGTTGAAAAAAGTGAAAATGCGTAGTATAATGAGTTTATAGGGTAGTTAGTCTGCCCGATAAATCGGAATTTGAGAAGGTAAGTAAATGGGATACCATGATACAAGATACCATGGAGGAATATGATAATGTCGAAAGATGAGTATTTGATAACCGATAAGCCCCTCAAAGCGTTGACGGTTTTTGCAATGCCAATGATTCTTGGAAGTTTTTTTCAGCAAATATATAATATGGCCGACTCTATTATTGTCGGCCAGTTTGTTGGTTCTTCCACACTTGCAGCTGTCGGTGCATGTGCAGCATTGACCAATGTGTTCATTTGTGTGGCACTGGGAGCCGGTGTCGGAGCCGGTGTGCTTGTGAGCCGTTATTTCGGAGCCAGGGAGTATGGCAAAATGAAAACAATCGTGTCAACCTCCTTGATTAGCTTTTTGCTTCTAAGTATAGTCCTTGGTGTTTTTGGCTTTTTCTTTGCCAACTCGATGATGAGTGGACTGCAAACCCCTGCCGACATACTGGATGATGCAGTACTGTATCTGCGGGTCTATTTTGTGGGCTTTCCGTTTCTGTTTATGTATAACATTCTTTCTACCATGTTCACCTCAATCGGCGAATCCAAAATTCCGCTGGGACTGCTGATTTTTTCGTCCATCCTGAATATTTTAATGGATCTTTGGATGGTAGCCGGGCTAGGTCTCGGTGTGTTCGGTGCGGCTATTGCAACCCTGATTGCACAGGGAATTTCCGCAGTGTTTTCGTTTTTGATTTTCTTTGCACGGATGCGGCAATATAAAAGCCCCTTTAACAGGTTTGATCGGCAGGAGCTGTATTCTATGCTTCGCATTGCGGTGCCGTCGGTTTTACAGCAGTCCACAGTGTCCATCGGTATGATGATCGTGCAGGCAGTGGTAAATCCTTTCGGTACACAGGCACTCGCAGGGTATGCAGCAACGATGAGGGTGGAAAATGTTTTTTCATTGATCTTTGTATCCATCGGCAATGCGGTTTCGCCGTATGTTTCCCAGAATCTTGGTGCAAAGAAAATTGATCGTATCAAAAAAGGCTACCATGCTGCACTGGTGCTGAATCTGTGCTTTGCGGTCATTGCGTTTGTGACCATTGAAGCGCTGCATACGCAGATTTCCTCTCTGTTCTTAGGAAAAGACGGAACGGCGTTTGCCTATCAGGTGTCTGGTGATTATATGAGGTGGCTTGGTTACTTTTTCATCTTCATGGGTATCAAGATGGCAACCGATGGAGTTCTTCGCGGTCTCGGAATTATGCGTCCGTTCCTCATTGCAAACATAGTGAATCTTGCGATTCGTCTGTCCGTTGCCCTAATCTGTGCACCACGTTTCGGCATTGCTTTTGTCTGGCTTGCGGTACCGGTTGGCTGGCTTGCAAACTTTTTAATCTCCTATGTGGCTCTTAGGAGATCATGGCCGACTGATAAAATGGCATCCATTAATTAACTTCCCATTTATCGAGCAGCTTAACACACTAAAGGAGCACCCCTCACGGTTGCTCCTTTTCCTATATCCCCCGAGCCGCAAGGCCCTTTTTTATGCGGTTTATGATGTCAGCCCAATGGCAATTTGATAGGAAAAGTGGTTGAAAAAAAGTGGTATTGCGTGATATAATGGATTTATAATGGTGGTTAACCTGCCCTACAAATCGGGATTTATCTTGCTGATTTATATATAATACTGTATGGGACGGTTTTCTGTCAAGAGTAACATGGTTTACACTTTGTGCAAGCACATGGTTTACATGTTATCAATAACAAACGAACATAAAAAATGAACTTGAAATGAGGGCGAAGTTGGCGTTTTACAAGGATATTAAGGATAAAGAGCCGATTACTCCTATTGATGAGAAGCTGTTGGAATACTATATCAAATAATACTGAGGTAATTTCAAATGAAAATAACAAAACCCGAAATGATTATTTTTGACTATGGACATACCTTGCTTTGCGAGCCTGATTGGAATTCTGACAGAGGAAACGTCGAACTTATGAAATACATAGTGAAAAATCCAAACAATTGCACGATTGAAGACATTCGGAGTGAAGTAAATAAGATATTCGGAGAAATTGAAAGTGTAAGGAATACTCTTGGATATGACATTCCGGCAAGAGTCGGAAACCGCCTTGCATTCGAACATTTGGGCATAGAATTTTCATTGACGCCTTTGGATCACGAAATAATTTTTTGGACTGCTGCTTCACAAGGATCAATTATGCCTTATGCAGATGAAATGATAGATTATCTTAATCAAGCAGGTATTCGTACTGCGGTAATCAGCAACAATGCGTGGTCAGGCGAAGCAATAAAGGAGCGTTTTGACAGATTACTCCCTAACAATCGGTTTGAATTTATAATATCTTCTTGTGATTATATGATACGAAAACCCGATAAGCGTCTATTTGAAATTGCATTGATGAAATCCGGATTGACATCTGACAAGGTGTGGTATTGCGGGGATAGCTACTCAAATGATGTTGTCGGTGCAAATAACGCAGGAATTTTTCCTGTTTATTATAGCGATACAAATAATAATGCCAATGCCGACTTTGAATATTTGAGCGTAAGGGATTGGCGGGAAATGATAGAAACTTTGGAGAATTTATAATGAATGTTAGAATAATAAACACGGTTTTGTGCCGGGTTGGGTGGAGATGACTGTAAAAGCTACAAGCTTAGTTGAGAATATGAATAAATAACAACTTCCCGTTTATCGAGCAGTTTAACACACAAAAGGAGCACCCCTCACGGTTGCCCCTTTTCCTATATTCCCCGAGCCGCAAGGCTCTTTTTTATGCGGTTTACGATGTCAGCCCAATGGCAATTTGATAGGAAAAGTGGTTGAAAAAAAGTGGTATTGCGTGATATAATGGATTTATAAGGGTGGTTAACCTGCCCTACAAATCGGAATTTACCAATTAAATTCCAGCAGACATGATATGTCTACCCATAAATTGCAACAATTCTCGCTTTGTGTCATGGTATTTATTATGAAGCTCTGTTATAATTATTGTGAAAGGAGAAACGTTAATGAATCAGCAAAAAATAGGTGAATTTCTTAAATATCTTCGCAAGAACAAAGGGTTGACTCAAGAACAACTGGCAGAGCATTTCTGTGTTTCTTCACGCACTGTTTCACGATGGGAAAACGGAAACAATATGCCGGATATAGATATTCTCATTGAACTTGCAGATTTCTATGAGGTAGATATTCGAGAACTCATTGATGGAGAAAGGAAGAGCGAGAATATGGATAAAAAAACAAAAGAAACAGTAATAAAAGCAGCAGAGTACATGAATATGGGAACAGAACAATATACAAAGCGTGTACGCTTACTTTTACAGACAGGTGCAGTATTTTGGTTTGTGGCAATTTTGATTAGCCATACAGAGCTAAGTAATGATACAGCTCTAAATGCAGTGTCAGAATTTGCCGAAGGTGCCGCAATCGGAATGATTTTATGCGGTATCATCTTTACAAGTCGTTATGGGCATAGAATAATGGCTTTTAAAGAGCGTTTATTTAAAAGGCATTGACTACTTCCAATTTATCGGGGGCATATATTCACAGTACGCCAACAAGTGCTGTGAATTTTTTCAGCCTAAAGCATCTTCATACGCATATCATATTCAAACCCTGCAAACGTTGAGTTTGTTAGCGTGTAAACCGAGTTGAACAGAGAAACCGTCAGAAACCGGTCTATCCTGCTGATTTTGTCGGGATAGCTGACAAGACTTTTCATCACATACTGAACGTGATCGAAGGTGATTTTTCTGTATGCTGCCTTTGCCGTTTCTTCCGATACCCGTTTTCCCTCCGATACCACACTTCGCTCTCCGCAGAGAACATCGACCATGAGAGCTTTAATTTCTTCTGCCATTTGGACAACAGAGCTGTCGGGGTGAGAGATAAGGCAGTCATAGTCGATCTGTTTCTTAACTTTTTCCTCAACCGTACTTCTTTCTATCGCGTCAATCAATCCGTCAGCTCCGGGCGAGAAATTTTGAATGCCTGCCTGTGACCGAGCGATAGATTGATCGTAAGTATAACTCATATCAGTATTATTTATATCAATATTATTAGAGTCCGATTTTCGGACTTCAAGAAGTCTGTTTTTCGGATTTTCAGAAGTCTGATTTTCGGACTTCTTGAAATCTGTTTTTCCGAATTCTTGAAATTCGTTTTCCGTACTTCTTGATGTCGGAACACGATCGGTATTCTGCTCACCTTTAACAATGAAGTTCTTCACATACAAAATTGACGGCAGTCCCAAACCTCGGCATTTCTTTTTAACAAGCCCGATGCCTGACTGGTCATCAAGCTCTTTGAGAAGATTGAGAGCCTTTTCGTGTCCTACATCAAGGCTTTCCTCAATTTCTTCAACAGGGAGGAAAATGATATACACCCTATTGTGCTTATCTATCCAGTTGTTCTTCCTGCTAAGGCTCATTCGTTCAAGCAACAGTCCGTACAGCAGCTTTGCTTCATTGGATAAACCACCGAAATGTTCCTTGTCAGTGAAAAGCACCTTCGGCACTCGGACAAAGGTAAATTGCTCGGCTTCAACGCCGTAATAATAGTCAAATTCAGTTTTGGGCATATAGATCACACCTCATTTGGATTTAGTGGCAACAAAAAAAGGCTTCCCTGCAATATAAACTACTCTTAATTGTAACAGCGATGAAAAGCCCTAAATAACGATTTAAGGCGACCTAACGCCAAGGAAAAGAGTGAAACAAACATTACTCTCTGTCCTCGATTTTAGTTCGCCTTAAAATTTGCTTGGATCCCCCTGCCCCGCTTGAACCAACGGCATCGTGATTAACAGTCACGCTTCCACTTGCGGTTCCCGTCTTTTTCTGCTCGTATTCTCGCAAAAAGCCGACCGCTGCGCCAAACCCTGTTTGCTTCTTCCGCCACCGGCGGCGCTTCTCAGCATTTGCCACCGACTTCGCAGTTCAGTGTTAAGCGTTTTGTGCAACAAAAAAGCACTGCCTGAGCAGTGCTAGAATGGCTCCCCCTGCCCCGATTGAACCAACGGCATCGTGAACCGTGTCACGCTTCCTCTTGCGGTTCCCGCCTTTTTCTGCTCGTATTATCACAAAAAGCCGACCGCTGTGCCAAACCCTGTTCGCTTCTTCCGCCACCGGCGGCGCTTCTCAGCCTTTGCCACCGACTTCGCAATTCAGTGTTAAGTGTTTCGGGCAACAAAAAAGCACTGCCTGAGCAGTGCTTGAATGGCTCCCCCTGCCCCGCTTGAACCAACGGCATCGTGAGCCGTGTCACGCTTCCTCTTGCGGTTCCCGTCTTTTTCTGTTCGTATTCTCGCAAAAAGCCGACCGCTGCGCCAAACCCTGTTCGCTTCTTCCGCCACCGGCGGCGCTTCACAGGCTTTGCCACCGACTTCGCAATTCAGTGTTAAGTGTTTCGGGCAACAAAAAAGCACTGCCTGAGCAGTGCTTGAATGGCTCCCCCTGCCCCGCTTGAACCAACGGCATCGTGAGCCGTGTCACGCTTCCTCTTGCGGTTCCCGTCTTTTTCTGTTCGTATTCTCGCAAAAAGCCGACCGCTGCGCCAAACCCTGTTCGCTTCTTCCGCCACCGGCGGCGCTTCACAGGCTTTGCCACCGACTTCGCCCCTCAGCTTTAAGCGTGTTTCAAGCAACAAAAAAGCACTGCCTGAGCAGTGCTTGAATGGCTCCCCCTGTTGGACTTGAACCAACGGCATCGTGATTAACAGTCACGCGCTCTACCGACTGAGCTAAGGAGGAATATATAAAGAAAGCACAGAAACTGTGCTTTCTTCTTTTATGTCGGCATCTATCTATCTTCCCAGGCAGTCACCCGCCAAGTATTTTCGACGTAAATGAGCTTAACTACTGTGTTCGGAATGGGAACAGGTGGAACCTCATCACAATCAACACCGACTTTTAAGGGATATTCCCTCAAAATTGAATAACGAACCAAAAACAAAACATATATTCTCATTAGGTTTAAGCCCTCGACCGATTAGTATCTGCTGGCTAAATTGCTCACACAACTTACACCTTAGACCTATCAACCTCGTAGTCTACAAGGGGTCTTAACTTAAAAGTGGGATATCTTATCTTAAGGACGGCTTCACGCTTAGATGCTTTCAGCGTTTATCCGATCCGCACTTAGCTGCCCAGCTGTGCCACTGGCGTGACAACTGGTGCACCAGAGGTGCGTCCATCCCGGTCCTCTCGTACTAGGGACAGCTCCTTTCAAATATCCTGCGCCCACGACAGATAGGGACCGAACTGTCTCACGACGTTCTGAACCCAGCTCGCGTGCCACTT
>OCQB01001560.1_pt1 | contig 17890 bp, 15 predicted proteins | sample 1538631 | NCBI WGS metagenome assembly OCQB01 (sample SAMN04571713, study PRJEB22368) | human gut metagenome | biome: human gut; material: stool | host: Homo sapiens | place: Luxembourg | collected 2012-10-19
AATATTCAATCACATTTCTGTAATTAATTATTACACTTTTATAGTACCAAAAAGAAGTTCATTCAATACTATTCCTTCTTTTTAGATATCTTGTCCTTTAATCTTCTGATTAGTTTTGCTCTATCGATATCACTCATGTTTACTAAGTCAATTCCGGCGTTGATAGCGTCTTGCATCGATACGATGATTCTTGTAAATGCATCTTCACTAATATTATAAGTATCGGTATCTTTTCCTTCTTTGATTTCAATCGTCAGATAAGGAGATGGTTCCCCTTCTTTGGCAAGACCTAGTACAAATTCTTTTAATTTTGGATAAGCATCGTTTCCTAAAAGTCCTACTAAAGATAAATTGCAATCTTCATTGGTTTCTAAGAATGCTGTAATCAGACCTTCTTTTTCGATGATGTAGGTTACAGTTTCTACATGTCTTACATCATATCTAGAAATTAAGATATGGTCTTCTTGTTTACTTTTATCAAATTGTTCATAAAACTTTAAACGATTCATAGTTACTCCTTTCTTGCCGTCACTGTATAGATTGGGTTCCCAAGATTTGCAAAGCGATGTTCAAATTCTGTTTCAACATTATCTTTCGAAAGTTCTTCATCTTTGTGAAGATCTAAAGAAATGTTGTACAACTTATATCCATATTGAGATAGTGACTCCAAAGAATACGTAAATAATATCGGATTGTCCGTCTTTTGAACGATTTCTTTTTGTCCTCTAAATATATAATCGTACTTTTCTAAGAAAATAGGACTCGTCAGTCTTCTTTTCGCCCATCTTTTCTTAGGCCACGGATCACTAAAATTTAAGTAAAGTCTTTCTACTTCGTGATCAAACACCTCATCAATTTCTAATGCATTCATGCGAATGATACGGATATTTGGAATATCACCGATGTGTTCTACGGCACGTGCTACAACACTATCGTACTTTTCAATTCCAATAAAATTGATATCTGGATACTTTTCGGCCATTCCTTTTAGGAAAGCCCCTTTTCCCATACCCACTTCTACATGGATTGGATTTTCATTTTGAAATTCCTCTTGCCAATGACCAATTTTATCTTTTGGATTCCATACAATGATGTTGGATACTGCCATAATACTTTCTTTGTTACGTACATTTCTAAGTCGCATTTTACCACCTTTTTTTATTATACACTGGAACCAAAAAAAATGATAGGCATATAATTAAATTGAAGGAGGACGTTATGAATAATCAAATGCCTTATCCATATCCTTCTAATATGCCAGGACCTTATATGATGCAACAACCGGGATGTCATTGCAGTGGCGAATTAAAAGGATTAGAAAATAGAATCAATAAGTTAGAAAGAAGTGTCAAACGACTAGAAGATGCTATGATGCACATGCAGAGTGCTAGTCCTTACAATAGTTCTTATGATAGCACAAATTATCAAATGATGTAGTTTGACTTTAAGTGCCCTTTTGTTTATACTTATAGGTATAAATCAGGATTAGAAAGGGTGCTTTTTTTATGCAATTTGTAAGTGACGTTAAGAAAAAAGATTTTGATTCGTTCGTTCTATCCCACAGTAATGTTAGTTTTATGCAAAGTAGCACGTGGGGAGAGTTTTGGTCTAAAGAGATGAACCGCAAGCCGTATTACGTTGGCATCGTCGATAAAAAAAAGAAATTGGTTGCAGCAGCACTTCTTTTTAAAAAAGAGCTTCCTTTCGGACTTTGTTATTTTTACAGTCCGCGTGGAATGATTTTGGATTGGGAAAACAAAGGATTAGTTGAACTGTTTACAGAAGAAATCAAAAGATTTGCTAAAAAGCAAAAAGCGATTTATATCAAGATCGATCCAGAAGTAAAGTTACACGATTTAGATCCAGATGGCAACGTTTTAGGGGGCGACCATAGTGAACTAGTAACGTTCTTAAAATCTCTCGGATATAAACACTTTGGATTCAACAAGAACTTTGAAGGAAGTGAACCGCGATACACTTACCGGTTGGACTTAAGTATTTCAGAAGATCAACTATTTCAGAACTTTCATCCGACGACAAAGAAAATATTGAAACGAGGAAATCCTTATCAATTTGAAATTTATAAAAATGAGGATGCTAAAATTGAAGACTTCTACTTTACAATGAAGGAAACAGAAAAAAGAGAAGGCATCTTATATCATTCCATCGATTATTATCGAAACTTTTATGAGTCTCTTCATCCAAAAGATATGTCGAATTTATACGTCGTCAAATTGAATATTGCCAATGCAAAAAAAATTAATTTGGATAAGCAAGAAGAATTAAAAAAACAAATCGAACAACTTAGTGATGAAAAGTATAAAAACGAGGGAAAGAACAAGAATAAAAAACAAGAATACGTCAATCAACTGACGAAGTTAGAGAAAGAGTATCAAGAATTCGATGCAATAAACGAGGAAGAAGTTGTTTTATCTTCCATTTTGACCGTTCAATTTGGGGATACTGTATGGACTGTTCACGGCGGCAATGCTAGTTTCTTACGAGGATTAAATGCCAATTATTTTATCTATTACGAAATCATTAAAGATGCACAGAAAAATGGATTTCACTACATCGATTTCTTTGGGACGACGGGAGATCCAAAACCGGAGAATCCAATTTACGGAATTCATCTGTTTAAAAAGCGTCTCGGTGGGGAATATTTAGAATACATCGGTGAATTTGATTTAATTACGAGGCCAATCTATTACCGGATATTCTGTACTTTGATTCCTTTTTACCGAAAAGTAAAACGAAACTTATTAAAAAGAAAGGAGCAGTAGAGATGAAATTTGTATCATTAGAAGAAAAAGAGTTCGATTCATTTGCCAGGCATCATCCACAGGCAAGTTTCTATCAAGCATCCACTTGGGGACATTTAAAAGAAGAGAACGGTTGGCAGATGCATTTACTAGGTGTCAAAGACGGCAAAAAAATCATTGCTGCAACTCTTTTATTAGGAAAGAAAACTCCGATTGGATACCGTATGTTCTATGCGCCAAGAGGGCTGCTCGTGGATTACGATAACTACGATGTCTTATCTTTTTTTACAGAAGAAATTAAGAAGTATGCTAAGAAAAACAAAGGTATTTTTATAAAAATCGATCCTTATCTTTCCTACCAAGAACGTGATATCAATGGCGATATCGTCAAAGACGGAAAAGATAACAAGCATGCCTTTCAAAATTTACGCAAGATGGGTTACAAACATTTTGGCTTTAACATCATGCAAGATACGTTACAACCTAGATGGATGTTTGTGACCGAAACGAAAGGCAAAACACTGGACGATATTTATGCTCATATGGATCCAAAAACGAGACAAATTTTGCATAAGGCAGAGCGACAAGGCGTCTATACTCGTGAAATTTCTTATGAGGAACTGCCTAAATTTAAAGATATCATGGCTCATACGGGTGAAAGAAGAGAGTTCATCGATCGTCCACTTTCTTACTACCAAGAGATGTACAAGCATCTTCATCCAGATGGAACGTTAAAAATACTCGTTGCCGAAATTAACATGAAAGAACTAGTTGCCAAAACAAAAAAAGAAATTGCGGACATCCAAAAAGAGATGGAAGAACGTGCTTATAAACATGATAATCAACTGATGCCAATGAATGAGAAGAAATATGCCGCTAAGCAAAAAGAGGCACAGAATAACATCGAACGATTAAAAAAGAATGTTAGAAAATACCAAACTTATTTAGAAGAAGATGGAGATGTCATCACGCTAGGAGGAATTTTATTCTTGATTCATGGCAATGAGGTACTTTCTCTAGTCGGTGGTTCCTATGCCAAATATATGGAATTTCAATCTGCTTACGTCGTTCATTTTGCCGGATTAAAATATGCGTTAGAAAATGGATTTGACCGTTATAACTTCTATGGAATTGTTGGTGACTTTGATGAGCATAAAGAACTAGGTGGTCTTTATACATTCAAGAAAAGCTTCGGTGGAACCGTTGTCGAACTAATCGGAGAATTCGATTTGATTTTAAATACACCACTTTACCACTTATATCACCTAGCATTTAACACTTATCATTTCTTAAAAAACTTAAAGGCAAAGTTGCACAAATAAAAATATCCACAAAAACTGTGGATATTTTTATTTAAGTAAATCTGCTAGGTATAATTCATTAGATTTGTTCTTTTTCATTCTTCGATATTCTTTCAAGTTATCCACCAACATCATTATGTCTCTCCTATAATAATTCCATAAAAACATACTTGATTGGTCGTATTTCATTCCATTTAACTTAATATGTTCTTTAGCAAAATCTTTCGGTCTTTTTTTACTTTTATAATATTTAGTCATTAATCCCTCATTTATAATTAAAAGAATCTCTAATTCCGGTTTAGTACAGTATCGATATATTTTTTCTTCAAACACAATATCATTCAAATCTGGTGGAATCTTCAAATGATCTTTTTGAGTGTCACCAATTCTATATATTATAACAGGTTGATTATAGTGTCGTAATTCTGTCTTAATAACTGAATTTTTTAACTGTCTAACATTCCACGGTCGCATTCCAATTAAATCATCTCTAGTTATTTTTAATAAATCATTATCCAGTAATAAATTGATTAATGTTTCTTCATTTTTTCCCTCGCACATTAATAAATATCTCATTACATTAATTCCTTCTTAAAATTCATTAATGATTCATAGTTAATATCCGTGTTGAAAGCATTTTTATAAAATTTATTACTTTTTGATAATTCGGGCCTAAAATTGTATTTTTCGTGCATATTCTCTAAAGTAATTTTATTGTCAAATTTACTAATATAGATGTTATCATTTCTGCCAAACAGATCTAGCAATTCACAATAATGCGTTGTAAATATTAAAGTTGCATTTTTTTTGTTAACGGATTTATCTTTATATAAATTCACTAAATTTTCTACTAACATTTTGTGAAAATGTGTTTCTATTTCATCGATAATCAAATCGCATCCGAATTTTAATGAAAAAACAACAAAAGTAAACAACCCTAATCCTCTTGTTGTACCGCTTGATAAAATCTCATGTAGTTCTCGATTGGTGACTTCTCTAGATTTATAATTGGTATACGTTATCTTATATTTATTATCGCTAATCATTTCAATGTTTTTAATATGTTCATCGAACATTTGTAAAATTGATTCAATGATTTTAGGACTGTTATTTAGCATTTTGTATATACTAAACACATCGGAATAATTATATATTTCAGTATTACTTGAAATATAAATTCCTCTCCTTGAAATTGTTTTTAATAATAAATATAGGATTGATGTATCATCTGGTAATTCACCTAAGAATTCCATTTCTTCATATTTATCAAAATTAAATAATTGAGTTGAATAAGATTTTTTGTATTCTCTCATATACAACTTTTGATTTTGGAATAATACCGTGTTCTCGTCTACTAAGTTTTCGTCTTTTTTTAATTCGGTTGTATAATGATACAAATATTTTTCATGATAGAAGGTAATATCTAATTCTACAGTTTTGTTCATAAATTTGAAAAGATTTGTGGCATATTTAACACGATAATTTGAAAAAATATCATATACTAGTGACAATAATTCAGTTGTTGTTGTTTTTCCAGATGCATTTTTACCAATTATTCCTAACGTTGAAAAAACATACAAATTTTCAGCAATTTCATTTAACTCAAATTCTTTATCATCTTTTGTTTTATTGGCAATTGGAACAAATGAAATGGTAAAATTATCTTCGCAAAGCTGAAAGTGACTTGCGACTATTCTCAAAATTTTCATTATATCTCTCCTCATCATTATTATAGCATTTTTATTTAAAAAAATACATTTTTTTTGTTATTTTAAGTCAAATTAAAGAAAAAGTCAACGTTCTTTGCTAGTAAACATTCAATAATTTGCAATTTTTAAAATATCTTTATTTTATCTTATTATTTATGACTTTATTAATTGCACATATTTTAATATAAAAATATCCACAAAAATTGTGGATATTATTTTTTGATTGCATGTTTAATTGTTCTTAAACCATTATAAACCGTATTAAAACTGCTAACTGGTAGCGAGAACTCGCCAATGTATTCGATTACATTGCCACCGAATCCTCGTTTGAATTCATAAACACCATAGAGAGGATTGTTCTCTTTTTGAAAGTTTCCAGAAATACCGTAGAAATTACATGCTTGATACCCTTTTTCGTAGGCATCTTTGATATGAGCATCGTACATCGCATATTTGGGAGTAAACTTTCGGTATTCTTCTAAGCCTCCGGAAGTAAGTGTTAAGTATTCTTTTCCGTTCCACATAGAAAGTAGACATGCAATATCTTTTCCGGTTGGATTTTCTTTTTTAAATTTTTTCGCATTTTCTAATTCTTCTTTTAACTTAACTAAACGATTATCACTGACTTCTTTTTGATTTTTTAACTTAGCACCGACCATATCTTTCTGCATTTTTTCTTGAATTTCTTTGTTCTTCCGTTCTTCTTCTTGTAAATTTTCTTCGGCACTTTGTAAATATTTACCCGGATCTAGATGGGCAAAATAAATGGTCATTAAGTCGTGCATGTACTTATACATTTCTTGATAGTAGTCTAATTTTCGATAGAAAAAGTCTTTTCTTGTTGCAGTTGATTCAAATAACTGTTCCATAGTTTCTAAATCTTCTTCCGTTCCTTTTCGTACCGTCAAACCATTTCTTTGTGCTTGCTCTATATTTTTTCTCGTACTTTTAGAAAACTGACTCTTCTTCTCTTCATATGGCTCATCTAGTAGCATTCGGTAAGCATACCGTACTTGTCTTGCTTCTAAGTATAAGTTGAAGCCAAAATGTTGAAATCCTAGTTTGATTAAATTATCAAAACTCTCTTGATCTGGAGTCGTTCCTTCTGGAATGCTACCGTCGGCATTTCTTACTTGATAGACGAGATTCGGATCTATGACAATTTTAAATCCTTTTCTCTTTTTTACGAACTCTTTTAAATTTTCTACAAAAAATTTCAACAGTTGAAAATTATGATAATCAATTAGAAACCCTCTCGGTGCATAGAAGATTTTTCGTCCCATTAAAACAGGTTCTTCTTCTATTAACGTAGCGGCCAATATTTTCTTTTTTTCTTTTACACCTAAGTAATGGACGGTTCTTCCAGAACTTGCCTTTAAATCACCAAGCTCAGTCGTCTGCATAAAATTTGCTTGTTCATGGGTTTTTGAAAAATTTTGAAATTCACTTTTGGTTAACGTTACAAAGTCCATAATTATCCTCTTTTCTTGATCAATTTTCCTTTGATATTTTTAATAGCATCTTTTCCGAAGATATCGTATAGTACTCCATTTTTAGCACTGACAAAGAAGTAGATAGCTGCTCCTACTAAAGCATAGAACAATACATAGAAAATACTGTTTATTCTAGTTAAGTTATTAAATGGTAAGACAAGACGAATGACAAATAAGACGATAAGCATTACAAACAAGGACATCAATGTTGGAATCAATTTGCGAAGAGTGTCTTCGTACTCGATTCCATGCTTCTTGTGTAAATATATAAGCGACATAAACGTTGCAACCATGTAACCGCACATCGTAGATGTAATAGAGCCATAATATGCTGGAAGTCCCATAGAGTTAAAGGCATATAAGAATGGAATGTTACAGATCACGTTGGTCATAAAACCACAGATTAAGATAATGAATACTTGTTTGTAATCTTTCATCATCTGAACAGTTGTAATTGTCGTCGTGAATAGGACCGTCGTTAATGCAACAAACACGAATAATTGATATACCGTTGGACCGTAATCACTAGCACCATAGAAAATCATCCATACTGGTTCTGCTAAGAAAGAAAGTCCTGCTACCATCGGTAATACTAGGAATAGAATGATTTCTAGAGCTTTGTTAATCTTACGATTTACTTCTTTCATATCTTTTTTGACGAAACTTGCTGAAATCGTAGGAATCAAACTAGATACGACACCAGTTCCTACAGAGATGACAATCATGTTCAGTTTATTTCCCCAAGTTGATACGATTCCCATGACACCTTCTGCTAATTCTGGTGTATAACCAATTCCGTTTACCAATACTTTTACAAGCATGACGACATCGATAGAGTTGTATAGTGTGCGGAATACGTCAATCATGACAAATGGAATTGCATAAGCGACTATCTGCTTGATAATTTGTTTATCTGTAACTTTTGGTTCTTCGGCATAGACAGTCTTTTCGGTTAGTTGTCTCTTATTTTTTTTCATCTTATGACGGAGGTAAAACCAAGATACTAAAGATGCTGGAAAAGCAGAAAAAACGGCAATTCCTACTGTTGCTGTCAAAGATAAGTTAAATACTTCTTTCGCAATTAATGTACCAAAAATAATGATACTGACTCGTACAATTTGTTCCAACACTTGAGAGATAGATGTTGGGACAAAAAAACGATGACCTTGTAAATAACCACGATAGACACTTAAAATCGGTACCACTAAAATCGCACAAGAAATTAGACGAATGACAAAGGTAATATCGGCAATACTGTTACCACCTTGTACATCGCCAATAATCAAATAAGCAATCGGTTCTGCAAATATCATTAGCACAATAAATGCAATGATACCAATGATGTTTAATGTCTTAATACTCAGTTTAAAGGCTCGTTCTTTTAACGAGTAATATCCTAGCGCATTGTATTCACTGATAATTTTGGAAATGGCCAAAGGAACGCCAGCAGTAGAAATTCCCAAGAAGATAGCATAGATGGAATACGCATATCCATACAAGGCTCCACCTTGATCTCCAATAATCGCATAAAAAGGAATTACGTAAATAATTCCTAGAATCTTACTTAATACAATACCCAAGGTGGCAATGAATGCACCTTGCATGAAATTTTGCTTTTTCATATGGCTTCACTTCCTGACTTTTATATTTTACCACACTTGCTTCAAATTAAAAAGATATCCACCGTTTTTGTGGATATTTTTCATCAAATCATCACTTTTATTATTTCGAAGAATCCGCTTTTGATTCATATAAAATCATGGCGCTAAAACAAAAAATTTGTTCATCGCTGTAGACTGAACAACTGACGGAAAACTTAATATCTTTTACTTCTACTCCATCACTTAAAAAGTTATTGATATCACTTTCTAAATCGTGTTCGTCTTCTTCATCAAATATTTTTACTTTCATATCATCACCCAAAAAAAGAATACCTTTTTTTAATTAGGTATTCTGTCGAATTTTAAGCAACGACGATATTTACAATTCTTCCTTTGATGACGATTACTTTCTTAATTTCTTTGCCTTCGATGTACTTTTTCACATTTTCTTGTTCGAATGCTTTTTGTTTAATGATTTCTTCTTCATCATCGGTATGGATTAAAATTGTACCACGTAGTTTTCCATTTACTTGGACGCCAATTTCTTTTTCGGAATCGATGGTCTTTGCTTCCTCGTATTTTGGCCATTCTGTTTCACAAATTGGTTTGTATCCAAGTTCTTCGTTTAATTCCTCGGTAATATGAGGAGCCATCGGATTCAATAGTTGTAGTAAGACATGGTAGTCGGCTTTGGTAATTTCTTTTTGATCATCCATCTTGTTGGCTAAAATCATCAAGGTAGAAACAGCCGTGTTGTATCCCATATTGCCATCAATATCAGTTTGAACTTTCTTGATACTCTTATGGATTAGAGACTCTAGTTCTTTTGAATACTCGTTTCCTTCTACTACTTTCTCTTTTAGACGAATTACTTTATCCAAGAATCTCTTACATCCTTTTAGAGAGTCTGTACTCCAAGGAACATCTTGTTGATAATCACCCATAAATAGTTCGTATACACGCAATGTATCAGCACCGTATTCTTTTACGATATCATCTGGATTGATGACATTTCCTTTTGATTTGCTCATCTTTTGGTTATCTGATCCCAATACCATTCCGTGACTAACTCTCGTCCATATCATTTCTTTATGTGGAACTAGTCCGATGTTATATAAGAATTGGACCCAGAATCTCGCATATAGCAAGTGTCTTGCTGTATGTTCCATCCCACCATTATACCAATCGACACGGCGCCAATATTTCATCGCATCCATCGATGCAAACTCGTGTGTATTGTGAGGATCCATAAATCTTAAGAAATACCAAGATGATCCTGCCCAGTTTGGCATCGTGTCAGTTTCCCGTTTGGCTGGTCCGCCACAATGTGGACAAGTTGTGTTCACCCAATCCGCGATTTTGGCTAATGGTGATTCACCGTTATCTGTCGGTTCATACTCGGCAACATCTGGAAGTAGCAATGGCAAATCTTCTTCTTTCATCGGTTGCCAACCACATTTTTCACAATAGATCATTGGAATTGGTTCACCCCAGAAACGTTGACGTGAGAAAATCCAGTCACGCATCTTGTAGTTTACTTTTTCTTTTCCTGCATGATTACTTTCTAAGTACTCAAGCATTTTGTGGATTGCATCTTCTTTATTTAGACCATTTAAGAAGCCCGAATTGATGTGAATTCCGTCTCCTTCCATTGCTCCTGGATGGCAAGCGTATTCGTACGTTTTCTTATGAAGTTCGTCTTTGATTTCTTTTTCTATGGTCTCTTTCGTTGCCCATTCCGCTTCAAATTGTTCGTCATCTTCTCGCTCTGGACTTACTTGTTTGTCACTCTTTAACTCAAATAGGAAACCGGTCGATTCGATATTGAAATATTTGTCTTTGTTATAAGCATAGTAATGATGATTTACTTTTGGAAGTTCATGGACTAGTTCTAAATCAGTGTAGCCCGTTTCTTCCTTTACTTCTCTTAGAGCACATTCTAATGGAGTTTCTCCTTCTTGAATGGTTCCTCCGATAAATAGACGGCCACCTTTTTCATGCCAATTGATTGTCAAATATTCCTCTTTTTCTTTGTTTCATTTTCATGCGGTTTGCCAGTGACTTCTTCTAGTACTTGAATGATTGGGATATTAAATTTAGTTGCAAATTCGTAGTCTCTTTGATCGTGTGCTGGTACAGCCATAATGGCACCAGTTCCGTAACTTGCTAGAACATAGTCACTAATGTAAATTGGCAATTTGGCACCGTTTACTGGATTGATGGCATAAGCGCCTGTAAACACACCTGTTTTGTCTTTATTTAGTTCTGTTCTTTCCATTTCATTTTTCAAAGCACACTCTTTTTTATATGCTTCTACTTCTGATTTGTGTTCTGGAGTCGTAATTTTATCAACCAATTTATGTTCTGGTGCCAAGACACAGTAAGTGGCACCGAACAACGTATCACAGCGTGTAGTAAATACTGTGAACGTATCATCGTAACCATCCACTTTGAAGTTGATTTCGGCACCTGTCGATTTTCCAATCCAGTTAATTTGACCAAGTTTTACCTTTTCAGCAAAGTTTGTGTCATCTAGTCCTTTTAACAAATCTTCTGAGTAATCGCTCATACGTAACATCCATTGTGATTTTTCTTTTTGAACGACTTTGGTACCACATCTTTCACAGACACCACCAGCGGCATCTTCATTAGAAAGTACAGTTTTACAATTTGGACACCAATTTACTGGTACGGTTGCTTTGTATGCCATGCCGTGTTTATAAAATTGTAAGAATTGCCATTGCGTCCATTTATAATAATCAGGGTCGGTCGTAGAGAACTCTCTGTCCCAATCGAATGAAAAGCCAAGAGACTCCATCTGTCGTTTGAACGTGTGAATATTTTCTTTGACTGCTTCTTTTGGATGAATGTGATTTTTGATGGCATATTGTTCAGCAGGTGCACCGAATGCATCCCATCCCATTGGGAACAATACATTGTAACCTTGCATCCGTTTCATTCTAGCGATTGCATCTTGGGCCGTATAACTTCTAACGTGTCCAACGTGAAGACCAGCACCAGAAGGATATGGGAACTCTACTAGAATGTAGTATGGTTCTTTCTTACTTCCCGTCTTTGCTTCGAATGTATTATGTTCAATCCAATAATTTTGCCATTTTTCTTCTATTTTTTTTGTGTCGTACATACTTTTGTCAGTCCTTTCTTTTGTAATCTTTTACCATAAAGCATGAAGGAAATATAAATTACAGGAATACATAAGAGTGCTGCAATCAATATTTGCCAAATTGTGCCATTTACTTGCGTTGCTAAATATGCGATGAGGGATAAATCGAATGAACATACAAGCGATATCTCACGAAGTAATGAAAAATAGTTTACTTTTTTTAAATCCAGTTGGTATCGTTTTACCAAATACATCACTTCCGCAGGATATGCCGCTTCATCCACTCTTTGGTTCTTTTTCTTCATCTTTTCTAGTCGTTTCTTCTCTTTGTTGATGACAGCAAAATTGTATATTACAAACACCAACAAGAAAATAATAACAAATATGATAATATCTGATACAACTTGTTCCATCTTTCCCTCCATTAAAAAACGCCCTTATCAATCGATAAGGACGAAATCATTCCGCGGTACCACCTTAACTTCATGAATGTTATACACTCATGCACTTAACGATGTAACGGTCTCCCTTAGCAATATACATGGCAAGTTCAGAAGTTCTATCCCTAATTTCCACCAACCATTAGGTCTCTTGCTTGATAGAAGTATCTTACTACTCCAAACATGCTTTTCAAAATTAAACTTATTATATTAAATTTCGCCAATATAATCAAGTAATTTTAAGAACAATTTTGTATGGTCTTTCGATAAGCCATCGCGTCTTAGTTTTCGAATTTCAATTCTCTTCTTACTTATTGGAAGATTAGAGAACACAATGGAAGAAATTCGTTCCTTGATAAAGGTATTGATCTTTAAGTCCATTAAGATACTGTCGATATCGTCATTAATCAAACGAACGGCACTGATTTCAATATCTTTTCCTTTGACATTTAAAACCAATTGGCCAACACTTGGAATATCTTTCAGTTCGACGATTAAGTCGTTATCATCTAGATATACGTTCGTAGATTTCTGGCTATTGTTAAACAATGCCGTGATGGAATCTGCTAACTTTGTGTTCCGGAAACGGAATTTATAATTTCTCATATCTGGTACAATTCCTTTTTTACCTTCTAACGATTTGATAATAACCGTATAATTACTTGGTGTATAGTTGAATTCAATCGAAGTCTTCAAGAAATATCCTTCTTTATAAAGAGAAGTTACACCATCATCTTCATATAAGACGTAACTGTTACTCTGCCCGGGGAAGATTTGAATTTCCATATCACTCGGATTTCCGACATTATTCAGGTTGCTTTTATTCGATAATGGAATAATCGCTCCAGAACGAACGAACACTGGATAATCATCTTCTTTAAAGAACGAAACGTACTTTTTATTCCCAATAAACGTCTTACCTGTGTTGTAATCGTACCACATACCTTCTGGGATGTAGAATCTATGAGTTGTTCGATTCATGACAGAATCTTTTTTGGTAATGATTGGTGCCACCAACAACTCTCTTCCAAAGTAATATTCATTTCGATACGATTCATCATCATATACCCAAGGAAGTTTGTAATATAACGGTTGTACGATTGGAACACCTTTTTCATAGTAATTGTATGCTTCCGTATATAAATAAGGAAGAAGGCGGTGTCTCAAGCGTAAATATTTTTCCGTTATGGCAACTGTTTTGGCATCCCAGCGCCAAGGTTCCTTCTTGTAGTATTTTCCACGTGCGGCATGGAATCGTAAGATTGGGCTAAATACCCCTAACTCGACACTTCTAATATAAAGTTCAGATTCTTCGACACCACCATGGTTTCCACCGACATCTGTACTAATCCAAGAAACTCCTGCATTGGCGGCTGTTTCGTTTAACCATGGAATTTTCTTTAAACTTTCCCATGTAATTTCCGTCTTTCCTGTATAACAAACTGGATAGCGATGTGTAGCAACACCGGCATTTCTTCCTAACAACATTCCACGTTTTGCTTTGTTTCTAGAAAGATCTAGGAAATGGTAGTGGTTTAGTACCCAAAGGGGATACTGATCTGGATCGGCAACATCGTAATCATTCCAGAAGAAATCAACTCCTTTAGTCTCCAAAGGGTGAACGAACATCTTCAAGTAAACGTCGATGTTTTTTGGATCTTTATAATCTAGATGGATTGGTTTCCCATTTTCAATTCCTAAATATTTAATGGCTTGTTCATAAAACTCTTCATGCGGGTACAGACCTTCTTTGGGATTTACTTGTAAACCGACACGAATGTTCTTGTCATGCAATTTCTTAATCATCTCATCGGGATTTGGAATTAAGAATTTATTAAACGTATACCCTGTGAATAAGTTTCTTTTCTTTCCATTTTCGTTGATTTCTCTGATATGCCAATCTTTGTCTAATAAAAAGACTGCTAATGGAATGTCTCGTTTTTCAAATTCATTGGCAACTTTTAAAATATCTTCAGTCGTATAGTTTGTATTTCGACACCACCAATTTCCTAATGCATAGCGTGGGATTAGTGGTGGTTTTCCAGTTAATTTAAAGTAGTCCTCTAAACACCCTTCGAAATCGTCTCCATACATGAATAAATAGATATCGGTATATTGCTCTCTCGGTGCAATCGTACCATCTAAGTTAATCATTTCATCTTTCGAATCATCGAGTGCTACAAATCCATCCAATGAAAACAATCCTTTTTTAAACTTCGGATCGACATCATAGGAGCCGATTGGTCCTTGATAATTTCGTACTTCTGGATGGCCGTAATACCAGTAATTTCCATTGCTTAACAAAGTTACTTTTAAATTGTTTACGGGCATGACACGCCCCGCATCGAATGCTCTTTCTTTTTGATATTCTAACTTAAAGTAACCTGTTACAATTTCCAAGTATTTTTCATCTTGTCTTACTTGAAAAACAGTTTCAGGAAATGCTCTAGAAGATACCAATCTTGTCGCACCATCATAAAATGCTCCTTCGGGATTGTATTCTAATCTAATTAAACGTTCTGAAAGAACGGTAAAACGATAGTTATTACCTGCAATTACTGATTTGGTATTTGGTTTTAAAATGCGGTAGTCCGGTTTAAATTGGTCACCCATATCATACATAGCAATCACCCTATTCTTCTATTACAATAATATCATAAGTCCACAAAAAAAGAAACATCATGTTTCTTTTTTATCGTATGTTTTTTTGTCATATTATGCGAATAAATCAGTTGTTAAACTACTATCGTTGATGGTTGCATTGTTATAAGTATAACTTTCTAATAGTGATCCGATAAGCGGGATGTTGTAAAGTGCCATTACATCTTCCTCTGTCATTTCTTCCATTGGAAGTGCATCTGCTACTACACTCGTATCAACTTCTTCACCGATACTGAACGTTGCATCCATCAAGAAATGGAATGTGTATTCTTCATCTAACGTCATCGTTGCTGTTAAATCCAATTTTGTATGATATTCACTATTAGCGGATACTTCTTCTGAAAGAACTGTACCAGTTAATTTGAATGTTAAACTTTGAATCGTAACATTTAAATCTAATGTCTTTTCTGCACCAGAACCGGTAATTGTACCAGAGACGATTGTAGTGCCATCAGATGTTACTGTAATTTCTGTCGTATTATCGTCTGTTGCAACAAATTTTAATGTAATAGTAGACGTTTCAGTCGTTCCACTTTCATTTGCTGTTGTCGTTACGCTGTAATCGCTATAATAATCATAATCATAGTCATAATTATAATCATATTCATAATCATCATAGTAATAGTCATCCAACTCATCTTCTACTACAGATGTTTGAACAATTGAGAACTCTCTCGTTTTTTCATATGTGTAATATTGGAATTTTAAGTCTTCATCCCCTAATTCTGTTAGTAACACTTCGTTAAATCCTTTGATATAAACGCTTAGTGTTGGGAATGATTCAGTTGTATTGTCATCCGTTAAATTTTCTTTTTCCGCTGTAATCTGATCATTCATACTTGCAATGATGTCTTCTTTTGTTTCTCCTGAAACATCGACTAAGATGTTCATTGCTTCTTCATTATTTTGAATTTGTTTGTAGAATTCTTCTAAAATTGCTGTTGTGTGTGCACTATCTAGAGGAACACTGTTTTTGGTTACCTTTACTTCTTCTCCATTTACTGTAATCGTCGTCTTTTCAGATGCAAAGTCATCATCCTTTAAACTATTCTTTAAAGATTCAATAAACAATTCTCTAAAAATATCGTAATTGACATATTCTACGTTAGCAAAAAAACTTTGAAATTCTTGATCTTCATAATAATATCTTTGGAATGCATCTTTGACCATCATATATGCTTTGTTATCAGCAAAAATCATAGATAATGCCATATTTTGTGCATCTAACGCGTACGTCATATCGACAGATGATTTCTGTGCCTCTTTATTTTCGGTATAATCCATATCTAGACCAATTTGACTAAAACCTAATCCTAATTTCTCATCTAGTGTGATATCAAGATCTGCTTGCATGCGAATCTTATCTGTGTTTTCCATGAAATCATAGAAAGACTCAATCGTTCCTTCTTGATTCAACCCAGAAAACAAATCTTTTGAAAGTGTATCAATCGTTGTAATTGTAATATTTTTGGGACTTCTAAATACATTGAATCCATATGCAATCAACACGCAACCGATGACTGCTATGATCAATATTGCAACAATTCCCATGACTTTCTTTTTATTCATAATCTTACCTCTCTTCTACTTTAATGATTTTATTATATCATATTATCCTTCAAGATACATCATATAATATTCATCAAATGTAATTTTTTGGTTATAAATTTCAGTTGCTACTTCTACACCTACATAACGATAATGCCATGATTCTGATGAAAATCCAGTAATATCTTCTTTTGACTTTTGATACCTTTCGATAAAGCCGTACTTATAAGCATTGTTTCGAATCCAAGTATACTCATCTGAATCAGCAAATGTAGAGGTGTCCGTCGACATCACATCGACACAAAGACCAGTCTGATGCTCTGAAAATCCCGGTTTGGCAACAAATCTATCGACGTAATTTTGGCCGTAAGTGGCAAGATACAAGTCGTACACTTCTACTTGTTCAGCATAACTTCTATAAGCTGAACGAGCTTTGATATGATAACCTTCTTTTTCGGCATCGTCTACTAGGCGCTTGAATGCTTCTGCAGCCGTTCCTGCCATCTGTTGTTCGCCGTCAATGGAATATTCTTCATCTAATGTCGTTAAATTTTCAGGTGTATAAGTAGAAGTTAAACTATGGTAGTTATTTACTAACATGGTTTCGCTATAAGTATCGGTTTCGCTTAGTGATGTATATTTTTCTAAATCCAGACCTAATCCAACATAACGAAGCGCATCTTCCCAATTACAGAAATTTTCGTATTGATATGCAATGTATCTATCAACATACTTTAATTTTGCATAATCAGTAATTAGAATTTTACTGATGTTTTCGACAAAATCGTGGTTGATAAACCCTTTCACATCATCGTTTGTTCCGTGACTAAATATGACATTGATGTCGTTATCTGTATATCCTTTGGAAACCAGTTGGTTAATGTTTGAAATATAATTTTCATGATCTACATAAGTGACATTTTTATAATGTTCATAATTTTCTTCTATGTAATCCGAGCTTACAAAAGCGGCATTTAAAGAAGCGTTTTCTCCTACTTCTTTAATCTTAGAATAGTTTCCAGAAAAGATAATTTCGTGACTTGCTTCTTTGGAATAGTTTAACTCCATTAAATTATATTCTTGTACCTTATAAATGGTGATACAAGATGCAATGACGATGATGATTGCCAATATGACACCAAATAAAATTTTAGCAGTCTTGGTGGGCTTCAACTTTCTTTTAATTCTCATGTATACCTTGTATGATATATATAGTCAGTTACAAGAGAGATATTGTATTTTATACTGACT
>OCQB01001579.1_pt1 | contig 17731 bp, 10 predicted proteins | sample 1538631 | NCBI WGS metagenome assembly OCQB01 (sample SAMN04571713, study PRJEB22368) | human gut metagenome | biome: human gut; material: stool | host: Homo sapiens | place: Luxembourg | collected 2012-10-19
TGTAAATACAAGTCTTGCAGGATCTTCTCTGTCACCCATGGAAAGCGGGCATACTTTAATGCCGATCTTACCATCTGCGACAGACGGGCATACCTCAAGCATATGAGACTGAAGGATTCCTTCTTTTCCAGGTACAAAGTTATATGTATAGTCTTCCATCATGGAAGTTCCTTTTGCATCTTTTACACCAGCTGTCATGATCTTCATCAGACGAACCATTGCAGCTGTCTTCCAGTCGCCTTCTGCACCGAATCCATAGCCTTTTTCCATAAGTCTCTGGATTGCAAGTCCGGGAAGCTGTTTAAGAGCACCCAGATCTCCAAAGTGTGTAACGATTGCCTGATAATTTTTCTCTTCCAGGAATTTCTCAAATCCGATCTCAATCTGAGCCTGAACTGCTACATGACGTTTAAATTCTTCCGGATCTCTTCCCTCAAGAAGAATATCATATTTGCTGTAGTATTCATCTACCAGCGCATCTACATCACCTTTAGCTACATCTTTTACATAATCAGCAATCTCATTTACAGGATAAGCATCAACTTCCCATCCGAATTTAATCTGTGCTTCTACTTTATCACCTTCTGTAACAGCTACGTTTCTCATGTTATCTGCTACACGACATACGCGGATATGGCTGCTCTCCATGATACCAACTGCTGTACGCATCCAGGAAGCAAGTCTTTCCTGAACATCTTTATCTGCCCAGTGTCCGACAATAACTTTTCTTTCGATTCCCATTCTTGTAACAATATGACCATATTCACGACCGCCATGAGCAGACTGGTTTTCATTCATAAAATCCATATCAATGGTATCATAAGGAATCTCCTCATTAAACTGTGTATGAAGATGGCAAAGCGGTTTTCTGTATTCTTTCAGACCAAGGATCCATGATTTTGCCGGTGAGAAAGTATGCATCCATGTGATAACACCTGCACAGTCCTCATCTGCATTTGCCTCATTAAATGTTTTACGGATCAGTTCGTTTGTGATCAGTGTTGGTTTCCATACTAATTCAAATGGAAGAACACCGCTCTTGTTTAATTCCTCAACAATGATTCTGGAATGCTCAGCAACTTTTCTTAAGCACTCATCTCCGTAAAGATCCTGTGAACCTGTACAAAACCAGAACTTATAGTTTCTTCCTGTTTTCATGATAAAATTCCTCCTGGATTTATTTTTATTTTTTATTTATTTCATTTATTTACAATATTTTTTTGCATGATCCCCGTATGATCAGTTCCGGATAAATCAGTCTTTCAACCTTACTTTCTTCTTCAGGAACTCCGTTGATCTTCTCAAGTATAAGCTCTGCTGCCATTTCTCCCAGCTTTTCCTGCGGATGAGCTATCGTTGTGATTCCGCTTCCTCGCTGAGCATACAGTGAATTGTCATAACCGGTAATGGAAATATCATCCGGTATCCTGACTCCCATTTTCTCCAGTTCTTCCATAACCTGAACAGCAATCTGATCATTGTAACAGACGATTCCATCCGGAAGCTGTCCGCTCTGTACCATTTCTTTTGCCATCAGTGCAGGTTTTACTTTCCTGTCCTCTGTATGAAACCAGACAACATCATCAGGATCATAGGCAATCCCTGACTCCTGTAAGGCCTTCACATATCCCTTGTGGCGCTCCAGTCCCTGCATATCGTCTGCCTTAAAGAAACCCTTGATCTTTTTATGTCCCAGTTCCAGCAGATATTTTGTTACAAGATAGCCTCCCTGTGCATCATCCATAAGAATATGAGGTTTATCCCTCATTTCTGAATAGATTCCCTGAATAAACACATACGGAATTTCAAATTTATCCAGATTCTGATAAAGATTTCTGTGTTTACAGATCATCTCACTTTTGCTTGGTTCAATGATCAGTCCATCAATATCTTTCTTCAGAAGTTCCTCCAGACATCTGGCCTCTTTCTGTCTGCTGTTTGCTGTGTTTTTCAGGATAATACTGTAACCGCTTTCTGAAAGGACATTATCCATTCCCTGTATCAGTCTCGGAAAAATATAATCAGAAATATATGTGGTCACTACCGCAATATTCTTTGAATTCTTTATATGGCGCATATTCTCAGAGCAATAAGTACCTCTTCCGTGAAATGCCTCTACATATCCGTCCTGCTCCAGGATTCCCAGTGCTTTACGAACTGTATGTCTACTCAGGGAATATTTCTGTGAAAGCTCGTTTTCTGAAGGAAGCTTCTCTCCCGGTCGGATAGCTCCTGACATAATATCACTTCTGAGCTGTTCCATCAGTGAGAAATATTTCGGCTTTCCATTATCTGTCATGTCTTCTTCCCTCCTGTATTTAGGATACAACTTGTACGCACGTACGAACAAGTTGTTTTTTATGCATAAATTATACAAAATATCGAGAGATTTTTCATTAGTTTTTTCCAAAACACCGCGAGGGATAGTGATATGTGAACAGTTCATCCTTTACGAAAGTTACCAATATCCGATTGATTTCAACATCACTTCGGCTCAGCTTTTTCTATACCATAACATTCATGGCAAATCCCATGTACCGCCATACGTATTTCTTTATCCAGACGTGAATTACAGGTGATCAGAGTCACCATTCTCTCCCTTTCATCAGGCTCTACTCCTGTGTCATACATGGAATTATTTTTCAATATAGATAATTGTCTCCTGTATGCAGGACTGGATAACTTGTATCCATATTCAAATGCCGGGCTTTGGGAAGATGCCTGTTCCACAGAAAAAATTTTGTACAGAAACTTTCTTTTGGGTGTTGTGATCTCAATTTCAGGACATTTTTTCAGAAATTCAGGCTGTTCATAACGGTTCAGATTTGCAAACATCATATTACCTTCTATATTATGCCCGTAAAGAATACTGTGGGAATCTGTAAAATTCTTTTTTATGTCATGTTCCAGAAAAATACATCCAAACAGATCTTCCTCTCCTCTGAAATTATGTTTCAGGTAATATTCATCATCTGCCGCCTGAACTACAGGATAAGAAATATCGGCTCCCGGGACAGTAATCCAGGCAACTGTCTGAGAGTTGATCTTTCTTAAATTTTCCCAGGAAATCCCGAAGGATTCCCTGATTTCATCTGTACAGTTTTTGTTTTTTGATTCAGAAGATCTTCTCTGTTTTTTCCTGCGTTTTTTTTCACTGTTTTTTGTACTGCTGTCTTCATCAGTTTTTTTGCCATCTGCCAATAATCCGGCACCTTCTCTGTTCTTCACCCCTGCCATTTGGGAAAGCTCTGCATATTCCTGCCTTGCTGCAAGATTCTGTTCATAACTTTTTATATAGAAGCCGGCACAATATATAAGAAGCCCAATTGCTGCTATGATCATACTTACTGCAAATGTTCTGAGTTTTTTCATTTCCGCGGCATACCCTTTATATTTCTTTTCCCGGAAACAGTTCTTCTGTAGATCACCACACCTCCTGTCAGCAGTCCCATTCCGATAAGTCCAAGAACAGCCATCATTTTAAACGGTCTGACATCTCCTGTTTTAGAACTTCCTGCCATGGAACCACCCTGATAGCTTCCGTATCCACCCGAATTTCCGTAACTGCTGCCTCCGTTTCCGGAAGTTGTGCCTCCATTATTTCCACCATTGTAAGATGCCAACGGTGCTTTCGTCGGTACAGGAGTCATTTTCGGGCAGGTTCCCGGTACAGATGGTGTTGGTGTGGCTTTTGGCTGCTCCGTCGGTTTCGGTACTTCTGTAGGTTTTGGTGTCTCTGTCGGCTTTGGTGTTTCTGTTGGTTTCGGTGTTGCAGACGGTGTTGGTGTGGCAGTGGGTTCTGCTTTTGTTTTCACATATACCTCCTGCTGCGCCGCAATTTCCGGTGAAATATCTCCTCTTGCTTTCGCTGTGTTTACAATTTTTTCAGGCTCTGTGCTTTCTGTTTTAAATACCACTTCATAGCAGACTTCAATTTTATCCATATCTGACAACGATGCTCCTGTCTGAATTACAAATCCTGTATCATCTGCCTCTATTTTGGCATCTTTCAGCTCTATGCCGTTTTTCTTCACAAAAATGCTGTCTTTTACAATAGAAGCCCCTTGGGTTTCCAGTTTATCTTCGATAACAATATTCTGATCTGTGACATCCTCACGCAGTTGTCTTACTGTCAGCTTATAGTATCCTTTCTCACCGGACGCATACTCTTTCTTATCTGATTCCTTCACAATTTCCAGAATCGGACTGTGTACCTCTGTCTCTGTTTCCCCGGTTGCAGGTATCTTTTCACTGCTGTCTGCAACTGCAGTATTGTGCACTTTCTGTCCTGCCAGGGCTGCATCAATCACTGCTGCCTGATATTCCACGATCATACTTTTCTGTTCCTGACAGTCCAGAGGATTATACATTACCTGCTCAAAAAGACCGCCTTTATCATTATCGCAGATACTATATCTGCTGTCCCTGACCAGTGTCCTGCCTGTTGACATCAGGAAAGTATTATCATCATTGATCTGTACATCAGCATCTGCCACATTTCCTTTCTCATCCATCAGAATCACCGAATCCTTCAGAAGACGTACTCCCTGAGTATCGATCACATCCTGCAGAGTAACATTACGCGCCACACATCCGGTCTGCTCCTGTGTCAGGACAATGCGGTATGTAATAATATCACCATATTTGTAAAATGGTTTGTCCGTCGTCTTCTCTACGTTAAGAACAGGCGAGTTCACCCAGATTTTTGAGGAGTCCTTTACTTTCTGTGCATTATCTGCATACGCCTGTGCTGTATTTACAATCTCCATCCCATTTACGCTTTCCTGCGCAGTACAGCGGAAATTAACAGTCACAGGTGTCTGATACGGAAGATCTGAAATCGTCACGATCCATCCGGTTCCCTGACGTGTAACCTGACAGCTGACCGGTTTTTCCACTGTTTCTTTATAATTTTCCGGATTCAGCTGATTTCCTGCATCATCAGTTCCTGCCACCGGATTCTGAATAACAGCCGGAACACCGCTTACAGTAACAGCATCTTCAGCTCCGTCCAGAGCCAGCCCTTCAGGAAGGGAAAGATCACTGATCACAAGATTTCTTGCGATAGATCCCTTCTGAAGATTATTAACCGTAACCTGATAATTCACCTGTTCTCCTACCCGAAATTCATTTTCCGCACGTCCGTCCCCGGCTGCCAGATATGGATTCTGAAAACTTTTCTCAATAGAAAGAACTGCTGTATTTACATACACTTCTGCGTCATCCTGTGAAACAGGGGCATTCTGCGCCTGCACATTGGCAACATTAATGCTTTCCATTCCATTTGCCGCTTCCGCAACTGTGCAAAGGAAAGAAATCATAACCGGAGTATTTGCCGGAAGATCTGAAATGTTCAGTCTCCATCCGCTTCCCTCCTGAAGAAATTCATAATTCACCGGTTTCTCTGATGTCTCATTATAAAATTCCGGATTGAGCTGGTTCAAAACATCTTTGGTCCCTGCTGTCAGCTGCGTAATATTCTGTGGGATTCCGCTTACCGATACATCCTCTGCCGATGAAAGCGCAAGTCCTGCCGGCATACCGGTATCCCAGACAGTTACGTTCCGGGCCACTGTACCTGCTTTTTTATTCTCCACCACCACATTGTACTGTACCTGTTCTCCGACCTGCCATTCATAATGATCTGCAGATTTCTCAATCCAGAATTCTCCTGAATTTACATATACTTCTGCATCATCAGATCTCTCATCTGTATTAGCAGCTTTTACAGTTGCTGCATTTACGCTTTCGTGTCCATTTGCCTCTTCCTGTGCGATACAATGGAAAATAATCGTTACAGGCTGACTGTATGGTACATAAGAACAATAAAAGGAAAATCCGTTCTCATCTGCATTCAACTGAGAATCCACAGATCTCGCTTCATATGCCTGTCCTGTTTTCTTATCCGGTACGGGATAGTTTACCTGTTGCTGAACTCCCAGTACTTCCATGCTCTGTGCACCACCTGCCAGAACCAGTCCCTGCGGCAGACCAATATCAGTAATAGTTACATCTTTTGCAATTGTTCCTGCCGTTACATTATTCACCACGATCCGGTAAGCTACCTGCTCTCCTGCCTGCCATTCATATTTGTCTGCTGTTTTATCAATTTCAAGCTGTGGACTGTTCGGCCATACTTCTGCCATATCCTTTCTGGATTCCTGTTCTCCTGTCTCAGGATTGATCAGATTATCCGCTGTTGCAGTCACAATATTTTCCCATTCCTGTCCATTGGAATCCGCAGATGCCTGACATTTAAAACGGATTGTGATCGTCTCCCCATACTTCAGGGACGGACACTCTGCTTTCCATCCATTTTCTCCCTGTCCGGTAAGCGTACAGTTCTCGCCTCCCTGACTTGTCTCTACAGCATACTGCCCTTCCAGAAACTGCAGACATGATGGAAGCTCGTCTGTAATAACAACATTTACTGCTTTTACATCCTGTTTTGTCTGAGAAACCAGAACCTCATAATCTATGATATCTCCCGTTTTCCATTCATACTGAGAAGTATTTTTCTTTACTTCCAGTTCCGGTGGAATCACACCCTTTACCCACACTGTTTCCGTATCCATTGTATCTCCGCTTCCGTTTGTACGTTCATAACTCATGGATGCATGGTTTGGTACAAGAATACTGTATCCATCCTCTGCAAGGTATTTTGAAATGTTAATTTCTGATTCCGGTCTCTGGCGTACTTTTAAAGTAAATGTGTAAGTCTGATTATCTGTAAATGCTTCATCCTGAAGGCTCTCTGCTTTGGCCCTGCAGGTCACTTTCTGTCCTTCAACAGCAACATCAAACCAGTCTGTCACTGTCTGCCCTGCATCATTCACAATACTGACTTTTGATGCATCCTCTATAGTAAGACAATCCTCAAGTATATCCTGTACCACAAAGGATTTCAGTCTATTGGGTGTCACCTCCGCCCGGATCATATACTGGAATTCCTGTCCCTGACGAATGCCAAAAGGTTTTTCTTTTGATGTGGCAGCTGCCTGTTCCCATGTACAGTTTGCCTCTCCCACACGTTTCTCAGGCGCTTTTTTCATCTCAACATCACCGAAACAATAGGATGTAAAATCAAAATATGCATATGCTTTGCAGTATTTCTGTCCTTTAAAGTTCGGACAATAACTGTTGCCTGATGGATCCAGATATTTATTTCTTGTAATCTCTGCCCATCTTTCCTGAGAACCGGCTTTTGCAATGGCATCTTCACGACTTTTATCCCATTTATCCAGTCTGAACTGATGACAGAATTCTACCGTAAAATTATCTGTATTATAAAAAAGATTCAGCCATCCTCTCGGATCATCCGGCTCAACGGAACCAAGGGGTGAGCTTACAGAATTCCCATCTACCGTCAGATAATCATTGTTTTTCAGAACATATGCATTATCCAGACTGCTGTCTGACGGAATACGGACTCCCTGTCCCGCATCAATATCACGTATGGTTCCATGGCCACTGATCGGCAGTGTTTCTTCTGTTCCATGCTTCAGAAACTGAAACTTAACCTTTGCGTATCCTACAGAATAAATAAATACACCGATACTGTTTTTGGAAAAGCCAACCATTGGATAAGCTTCATTATCTTTCCATGCAAACGTAGCTCCGCCTTTATTCTGAACAATCGATTCTGCAGTGCGCAGATCATAACGGGGTTCTGCATTCTCTACTCCCACAAGAATGAGTCTGACATCAACAATATTTCCATTTCCATCTTTTCCTACATTGTTATAACGCATCCCTGCGCTTCCGGCTTTATAGTCCGCTCCTACACGAACGCACTCTGTGTCACGTTCACTTTTTCCATTGTCTGAAAAAGCTTCCCTGTCCAGATTATCACACCCAAAAGATTCATATGTGGTAATTCCGGGCTGAAACTTCATGTTAAAGCGATAACCATAATCTACCACCTTGTCACTGTCCCATGTTTCTACAGTTAACGGTGCCGCCTGAGTTACGCAGACAGGCACAAGCCCCAGAATTGCCTGCAGAATAAAAAGCATTGCAAGCAGCAAAGCTCCAAGGCGTTCTTTCAGTTTGAAATTGTGTTTCATTTTCCGTCTCCTTTCCGAACAAAAAATATAAAAATGAATGTGGGATTTTTCCCTGCACCTGGCAGGATTAAAGAATAGAAATAAGTTGAGATTGTATGATTATAAATATTCAAGGGGAATTAATATCGTGAAACAAGAACGTTTACACTTAAGATTTTAAGATTCTGCGCAGGGTTTCTTTTCTGAAACCCTGCACAGATTTTCATTGATCATTTCTTTTCTTCAGCCATGAAAGAAAATAAAGAATAATTGCAAGAATAATAAAAAACGGAATCGCAACTCCGATTATCAGTATCAGTAAAACAATTATAACAGCCGCCGCTGCAATAACAACAGCCTTGCCATGCCAGGTAGAAAGATCGATTACTTTTTTCCATCTTTTCTCCTGCTGATGAGGAAGCTCTGTCTCATTGCCATAACTACTTCCGTAAGAAGAATACTCTCCGTAATCTTCCTGTGTACTTCCATCATCTGTATCGATCAGAGTTTTTGCTATCAGATGCGGGTCTCCCAGTTCCTGCAGTACTTCCTGCTCTGAACGTCCGCCACGTACCTGAGACTGTATATAATCTTCATAATACCTGATATGTGCTGCTGCTTTGCCCTCCTGCATCTGCCCGGCAAGCTGGCTTCTCAGGATTTCCAAAAATTCTTTTCTGTTCATCTTCTACACTCCATTTTGCCAGAAATACATATCAAAACTCTACTGCTCTCTCCGTTATCAGTAACGTTCGTACTCTTATTTTACCATATATACCGCAGGTAGCAACTAATATAATCATAAACTTTTTATGAAATTCTTATAAACACATATATCGTTTTGGAAATAACACTGCAAATCCACTCGGATTCTCCTGCTTTCGTCATTTTCCGACAATTTTTGCATACATCTCCGGTCTGCGGTCTCTGAAAAGTCCCCAGTTCAGTCTGTCTGCCTTTAATGCATCCAGGTCAAAAGTGCTTACAAGCACCCCCTCTTCCCCTCCGGGCAGTTCTGCACAGAGAGCACCTGTGTTGTCTGTGATAAAAGAAGAGCCGTAAAAATTAAGAGCAGATTTCTGCATTCCGTTTTCCGGACATGGCTCTACTGTTTCCTCACCGATTCTGTTGGCAGCGATCACAGGGATCAGGTTGGAGGCAGCGTGTCCCTGCATACATCTTCTCCAGTGTTCCATGCTGTCGCATTCCAGGATGGGTTCACTTCCGATGGCAGTGGGATAAAAGAGAAGCTCTGCTCCCTGCAGTGCCATACATCTTGCCGTTTCCGGGAACCACTGATCCCAGCAGATTCCAACTCCAATGGTTCCAAATCTGGTATCAAAAACCTTAAAGCCGGTATCTCCCGGTGTGAAATAGAATTTTTCCTGATAATAATGGTCATCCGGAATATGTGTTTTCCGATAAATGCCGAGATTCTTTCCATCTGCATCCAGAACCGCAACGCTGTTATAAGTATTATTGACCTCTTTTTCATAAAAGCTGACCGGAATCACAATCCCCAACTCTGCCGCTACCCTGCTGAAATGACGCACTGCAGGGTTTTCCTCTGCAGTCTGCGCATATTCATAATACTCATATCTGCGCTCCTGGCAGAAATAGGGCCGTTCAAAAAGCTCCGGCAGAAGAACAATCTCAGCTCCCTTTGCTGCTGCCTGACGCACCAGTTCCTCTGCATGGGCAATATTTTTCTCCACACTTTTACTGCATTTCATCTGAACTGCTGCCACTGTTACATTTCTCATCCTGTCTGTTCCTCCTGCTCCTGTTTACATAAGTAAGTTTTTTCATAACTTTCAGGTAATAACCCTCAAACACATGACTCTCAAAGTTTTCTGCATCAAGGTCAGATATTTTTTCCGGGAATCTGCTGGGTGATACAGTGAATATTTCCACCGCCAACAATGATGGCTCTGGCATCAATGGGATAAATCCTTCTTTCAGGAAAACACTTCTGCAGAATCTCCACTGCCCTTTTGTCATTTTCATCCCCAAATTGTGGAAGGATGATCCCTCCATTGGAAATATAGAAATTCACGTAACTGGCAGCCATCCGTTCTCCTGCTTCCCGTTCGTCTTCTCCCTCTTCAAACACAAAGCCATCCACATCTTCCTGGGTAAGGCAGACCGGTTTCTGAGGAATCGGAAGCTTATGAATCTTAAATTTTCTGCCCTTTGCATCTGTTTCCTGTTCCAGCACCTTCAGATCAGCCAAAGACATGGCATACTGCGGATCTGTCTCATCCTCTGTCCATGCAAGCACAACCTCTCCGGGCCTTACAAAAGCGCACACGTTATCCACATGCTCATTGGTTTCATCCTGATAGATTCCACATGGAAGCCAGATAATCTTGTGGACACCGAGCCAGTACTTCAACTGTTCCTCTATCTGTTCCCTGCTCATCTGAGGATTGCGTCCCTGACTCAGAAGACAGGCCTCTGTAACAATCAGAGTCCCCTCTCCGTCAGAATGGATGGAACCGCCCTCCAGCACAAAAGGTCTGGCATCCAGACATGGACAACCGAGAGTCCTGCAGATAAAGGCAGCCACCCTGTCATCCTTTTCCCAGTTCCGGTAAAGCCCGTCAAAGGTACCTCCCCAGGCATTAAACTGCCAGTCAACTCCACAGACCGCCCCTTTCTCATCCAGAACCATGGTTGCTCCCACATCTCTGGCCCAGGCGTCATCTGTCTCGCATTCCAGCAAAGTCACACCGGAAACATTCCCAAGCTGATTCTTTGCATTCTCCATCTGAGCTTTGGAAACCAGCATATACACCTTTTCGCTCACTCCAATAGCCTCTGCAACTTTCACAAATGCTTTCTGTGCTTCCCTTGCCCCATAATTCCAGGAACCGGGACGTTCCGGCCAGATCATCACACATCCCTCATGAGGCTCAAATTCTCCGGGCATACGATATTTTGTTCTGTTCTTCTCTGTAACTTCCATGTCTGTCTCCTTTTCTTTGATAGCCCGGCAGATATCAGGAAAGCCGGCTCTTAAAGTCTTCGTATCCGAAATGTCTGATAACCTCACACTCTCCGTCCTCATGCATAACCGCAATATCCGGCAGCGGCATACCGTTAAATGTATTATTCTTCACCATAGAATAAATCGCCATATCCATAAAATACAGCTTGTCCCCGATCTGGATCTCTCTGTCAAAGGAATAATCTCCGATCACATCTCCTGCCAGGCAGGTGCAGGAAGATAAGCGGTAGGTATATGCCTTCTCCCCTGCTTCCCCGCTGTCCTTAAGAGGCGGACGATAGGGCATCTCCAGCACATCCGGCATATGGCAGGCTGCAGAAGCATCCAAAATCAGCGTTCTGATCTCATTTTCCACAATGTCCATAACCTCTGTCACCAGATATCCGGCATTCAGGGCAACAGCCTCCCCGGGCTCCAGATAAATATCCAGATCATAGGTTTCCTTCATATGCTGAATACATTTTTCCAGGAGCTTTACATTATAATCCTCTCTGGTAATATGATGTCCGCCACCCATATTCAGCCAGGAAACCTCAGACAGAAATTCTCCAAACTTCTCCTCTACCGCCTGCAATGTTTTCTCCAGGTCATCCGCATTCTGTTCGCAGAGCGTATGAAAATGCAGTCCGTCGATCCATTTCAGACATTCCCCGTCAAAGTTCTCTCTGGTAACCCCCAGCCTTGAACCCGGCGCACAGGGATCATAGATCGCATGATCCCCCTGAGTGGAGCATTCCGGATTAATACGGAGTCCCAGACTGGCTCCGGTACACACTTCTTTAAATTTCTTCAGCTGTGCTGTGGAATTAAAGATAATATGGTCACAGATCCGATCCAGTTCCTCTATATCTTCTGTACGGTAAGCAGGGGAAAAAACATGATTCTCTTTCCCCATCTCTTCATATCCAAGCCTTGCCTCAAACAGACCGCTGGCAGTGGTACCTGCCAGATATTTTCCGATCATGGGATACAGAGCAAAACCGGAAAACGCTTTCTGCGCCAGCAGGACATGGCATCCCGTGTCCTGCTCCAGATTTTTCAAAATCTCCAGATTCTCCCGCATCTTCTTCTCATCGATCACATAGCAGGGAGTTTGCAGTTGATTAATCTTCATTGGCTTTCCAGACCTTTACCAGTTCAGGATCTTCGCAGACTTTCCATGGAAGTCCCCATTTGTTCAGTGCTTCCATATATGGATCCGGATCAAATTCTTCCACATTAAATACACCCGGCTTCTTCCACTGTCCGGTCACTACCATCATGGAACCGATCATAGCCGGAACACCTGTTGTATAGGAGATTGCCTGGGATTCCACCTCTTTATAGCATTCCTGATGATCACATACATTATAAATATAAATACTTTTCTCTTTTCCGTCCTTAACACCTGTGAAAATACAGCCGATATTTGTTTTACCCACTGTTCTCGGACCCAAAGATGCAGGATCCGGCAGAAGAGCTTTCAAAAACTGGATCGGCACGATCTCCTGTCCATTAAATTCCACAGGTGCGGTGGAAAGCATTCCTACATTTTCCAGACATTTCATATGTGTCAGATAGCTCTGTCCGAATGTCATAAAGAAACGGATCCTCTGTACTCCCGGAATATTTTTTGCCAGTGATTCAATCTCTTCATGATGAAGAAGATACATATCCTTCTTTCCTACCTCAGGGAAATCATAGACAGATTTAAATTCCATAGGCTCTGTTTCTACCCAATGTCCGTCTTCCCAGTAGGAACCATTTGCGGAAACCTCTCGAAGATTGATCTCCGGGTTAAAGTTTGTGGCAAAAGGATATCCATGATCACCGCCGTTACAGTCCAGAATATCAATGGTATGGATTTCATCAAAATAATGCTTCAAGGCATAGGCACTGAATACACTGGTAACACCCGGATCAAAACCGGTTCCCAGAAGAGCAGTCAGTCCTGCTTCCTTAAATTTCTCATTATAAGCCCACTGCCAGGAATAATCGAAATATGCAGTAAAGCCTTTTTCTTTACATCTCTTTTCGTAGATTGCACGCCATGTGGGATCTTCTGTATCCTCTGCTTCATAATTGGCAGTATCAATATAATCCGCACCGGCTTCCAGACATGCATCCATGATGGTAAGATCCTGATATGGAAGTGCCACATTCAGGACAGCATCCGGCTTATAGGCTCTGATCAATTCTGCGACCTCTGCTGCATTATCCGCATCTACCTTTGCTGTCTCAATTTTTGTCTTCGTTGTACTTTCAATCTTCTTTTTGAGTGCATCGCATTTTTCCTTTGTCCTGCTTGCGATCATAATCTCTGTAAAAACATCGCTGTTCTGACAGCATTTGCGAATTGCCACTGAAGCTACCCCACCACATCCGATTACCAATAATCTACTCATAAACTGTTTTCCTCCTCTTCCAGTAAATCTTCTACATATTTTGGAAGCATAAATGCTCCTCTGTGAAGGTTTGTTGTATAATACCATGTTTCTATATTAAGATTATCAAACCTCTCCGGCCTGAAATCTTCCAGTGGATGATATTTCTTTGATGCAAATCCAAAAAGCCAGTATCCCGAGGGACAGGTAGGGATATGTGCCTGATAAACCCTGCTCACCGGAAATGACCGGAAAACCTTTCTGTGCATCTTTCTGCATTCCACCTCATCCTCATCATAAAAAGGACTTCCATGCTGATAAACCATGATTCCGTCATCTCTGAGAGCCTTATAACAGCTTCCGTAGAATTCCTTTGTAAAAAGTCCCTCTGTATGTCCCAGCGGATCTGTGGAATCATTGATGATCAGGTCATATCTGGCCTTTTTATTCCGCAGGAACCGAAGGCCGTCTTCATAATAAATGTTGACTCTCTCATCCTTCAGTCCCTGGGCAATATCCGGAAACATCTCCGCACATACATCCACAAACATTTTATCGGATTCCACCACATCAATGCTCTCAATCTGTGGATAATGGATCAGTTCTCTGGCAACTCCACCGTCACCGCCACCGATAATCAGAACATTTTTTACATTGGGATGTACTGTCATTGGCACATGCGTGACCATTTCATCATAAATAAATTCATCCTTGTCAGAAAATACGATCTCACCGTCCAGAGCCACAAATCTTCCAAATTCTTCAGACTCAAACACATCGATTCTCTGAAATTCACTTTCCCCTGAAAATAACTGTCGGTTAATCCGGACAGAAAGCTTTACATTTCCTGTATGGAACTCGGAATACCATAATTCCATGATCAGATACCCCCTTTCAGAACCTGAAGATATTCTACCTTCGGATCCTCCATTCCCTGCATGGAACAGCCTTTGTCTCTTGCATAAAGAATGTATTCTACAATTTCCTGTGTCACCATTTCCCCAGGAGCAAGAATCGGGATTCCCGGAGGATAACACATAACAAATTCACCGCTGATCCTGCCTGCCGTCTGTTCCATGGGCAGAGATTCTTTCTCCGCATAAAATGCCTGCTGTGGAGACGCCACCACTGCAGGTGCGATATATTCCCCGGAAAGCATACCTGTGCTGTCCTTCTTATACAGACGTTCAATATCAGCCAATGCCCCTACCAGTCTCTCAATATCCTGAAGCCTGTCTCCAATGGAAATGTAAGCCAGAATATTACAGATATCTCCAAACTCGATCTGAATATCATATTCATCTCTGAGAAGATCATAAACTTCAATACCTGCCAGCCCATTTCCCAGTGTATAAATGGAGAGTTTTGTAACATCAAAATCAAAAACACTGGTTCCATTGATCAGATCCATACCATATGCATAATAACCGCCGATCTCATTGATCTCCTCTCTGGCATACTGCGCCATCCCTGCAACCTTTTCAAAGGATTCCTCTCCCCTGAGTGCCAGATTTCTTCTGGAGATATCCAGACTGGACAACAGAAGATAAGAAGCGCTTGTGGTCTGAGTCAGATTGATGATCTGGCGCACTTTCTCTGCATTCATACTCTTATTCAAAAGCAGCAGCGAACTCTGTGTCAGACTTCCGCCGGATTTGTGCATGGAAACTGCCGCCATGTCAGCACCTGCCGCCATTCCGGATACAGGAAGGTTTCTGCCGAAATAAAGATGGGTTCCATGAGCCTCATCTGCCAGCACCTTCATTCCTCTTGCATGAGCCTTCTTTACGATAGTCCGCAGATCCGAACAGATTCCATAATAGGTAGGGTTATTTACAAGAACTGCCACCGCATCCGGATTCTCATCCATAGCCTTCTCCACCTGACTGACTTCCATGCCAAGGGAAATGCCCAGCTGCGCATTCACCTCCGGGTTTACATAAACCGGAATTGCACCGCACAGTACCAGGGCATTGATGGCACTTTTATGTACATTTCGCGGCAGAATGATCTTATCCCCTGCCTTGCAGACAGACAGGATCATGCTCTGCACTGCAGATGTGGTTCCTCCTACCATAAGGAATGCATGCGCTGCGCCAAAAGCATCTGCTGCAAGCTCCTCCGCTTCTCTGATCACCGAAACCGGGTGGCAGAGATTGTCCAGCGGCTTCATAGAATTAACATCCAGCCCCACACATTTCTCTCCCAGCAACTGTGCAAGCTCCGGATTTCCTCTTCCTCTTTTATGTCCCGGCACATCAAAGGGAACGACTCTCTTCTTTCGGAAACGTTCCAGTGCTTCATATATGGGCGCATGCTGTTGTCTTTCATAATCCATTTGACATGTTCCTCTTTTCCTGTCGTCATGTACCGGCAAATACAGTTCTATCATTCAGCAATTGTATACTGCCTCAAACCGGCACAATGATTCAATTATTTCTCTATATATTCAAGTCGAACGCATGTGAGACACATCCTCGCAAAGCGTTTATCTCCAACCATATCCTTTATATTTGCTATATCTGCACAAAAAAAGAAGCAGATAAGTTCATTCACCATCTGCTTCTCTCATGATCTATAGAATTTCTCAGGCTCTGTCTCTTTATATACTGACCGGATTTCCCGTATAAATCCGTCTGTATCCTGTGCCTGTTCCCGTATTCTGAAATATTCATGACTGCTGTCGTCTTCAATCGCTGGCAAATATATGCTATGCTCTTATTGACCGTTTCACAAGATGATGTGTGCTTACGCACTGATTATTATAAAGTAATCAACTTATAAAATTTGAGCTTCTAACTCAATCAATAATGTGGTGTCTCCCACCCGGCAACTGCCCCGCCTGTCCGTATGGCTTAACATTCAGAAACTGTCTCTGAATGTGAGCAAATATTTGCATGAAAACGATAGTGTCTTTTCATACTAAAGATGAGAATAACATATCTTCTGAACTGTTGTCAATTCCATTTTCCATATTTTGCACAGTCTTTACCCGCTTTTTATATTTTCTTCATTTATCAGGGAAAACTATGTCTATTTTTTAACAATTTCTTTCCTTGAGAAAACGTATTTTCTTTCATTACCAGGGATTACGATTCTCTTCTCTTATCAATTTGCACAACTTTTATCCAGTTTACTCACATTTTTTGACGTTTCAACAAAAATTTTCTTGACATTTTTTTCTCAAAATGATATATTGTATTCATCAATTGAAAGAACCTTCGAGTACTGACGGAAAGAGTGGAGTGCAAACCACGTGGAGTCGGAGGTTTGTGGGAGCCGACCGTCTGGGCAGTATTTGAAATATTCAGATACTGGCCTTTTTTTATAACTTTCAGGGCAGAAATCAGGAATACCAGGCAGACCGGCCAATACTTCTTTCAATTAATAATTGTTGCTGATCGCGGAGTGAACAGCAACAGAAGTTTTTCATGTTATGCGGAAACGAAAGGAGAAAAACAATTATGGGATTCAAATCAGACATTGAAATTGCACAGGAATGCGAGATGCTTCCAATTACTCAGATCGCAGAGAAAGCAGGTATTGACGACAAATATCTGGAGCAGTACGGAAAATACAAAGCAAAAATCGACTACAATCTTCTGAAAGAAAGTGATAAGAAGGATGGAAAATTAATCCTCGTTACAGCTATCAACCCAACTCCAGCAGGAGAAGGTAAAACTACTACTACTGTAGGTCTTGCAGATGGTATGCAGAGACTTGGCAAGAGTGTTATGGTAGCTCTTCGTGAGCCATCCTTAGGACCGGTATTCGGTGTAAAAGGTGGTGCAGCAGGCGGCGGATATGCACAGGTTGTTCCTATGGAAGATATTAACCTTCACTTCACAGGTGACTTCCATGCCATTGGCGCAGCTAACAACTTACTGGCAGCTATGATCGATAACCATATCTTCCAGGGCAATGCATTAAACATCGACCCACGTAAGATCACATGGAGAAGATGTGTAGATATGAACGACCGTCAGCTTCGTAATGTAGTAGACGGACTTGGCGGAAGAACAAACGGTATGCCTCGTGAAGACGGCTATGACATCACGGTAGCTTCCGAGATCATGGCTGTTCTCTGTCTTGCAAGTGATATCAAAGACCTGAAAGAAAGACTTTCCAGAATCATCATCGGTTATACATATGGCAAACCGTCAGAGCAGAAACCGGTAACAGCTGGTGATCTTCATGCAGAGGGTGCTATGACAGCACTTCTGAAAGATGCTCTGAAACCAAACCTTGTTCAGACACTGGAGCATGTACCTGCAATCGTTCACGGCGGACCATTCGCAAACATCGCTCACGGA
>OCQB01001606.1_pt1 | contig 17475 bp, 20 predicted proteins | sample 1538631 | NCBI WGS metagenome assembly OCQB01 (sample SAMN04571713, study PRJEB22368) | human gut metagenome | biome: human gut; material: stool | host: Homo sapiens | place: Luxembourg | collected 2012-10-19
GGCGAAGATAGTACATTGTGCGAAAATAGCTCGTTGCCAGTTCCTTCTTTTTTTTATGTTTGTTAACTAAAAAAGCCTAACACAATCTGTTAGGCTTTTTAAATACATTGTTTTAATTTTTTTACAATTAGTTCTATTTTTTCACTATCTAATGAGGAATAGTTCATAACATAAATATTTTTATTTTCATCATTATTTTTGTAATATTGAGAAAGTGGACTTAACTTTATTCCTTTACTGTAGGCGTTGTTAATAATGTCTTTTTCTGCTTTTTTACTTTTTATTTTCATTAAAAAATGAACACCGGTAGTTTCATTATAAATTTCAATCTTATTATTTAGACTGCTTGTTTGGAAAGCATTTAAGATTGTATTTTGTTTTTTTAAATAATAATTTCTTAAACGATTAATATGTCTTTCAAAATGCCCGTTTTCAATAAATCTAGAAAGTGTATATTGTTCAAAATTTGAAACGGTACATGAATAAAATGAAAGACGTTTATAATATTCATCAGCTAATGATTCTGGTAATACCATATAGGACATACGGATGGTTGATGATAGAGTTTTAGTAAAGGTATTCATGTAGATGACTTTATCGGAAACATCGATACTTTGTAGGGTAGGAATTGGTTTTCCTCCTAATCTTAATTCACTATCATAATCATCTTCAATAATATAATGTTTTTCAACTTTATTTGCCCAACCTAAAAGTTCATATCTTCTTGAAATTGGTACAACAATACCTGTAGGAAAATGATGAGATGGGGATATGTGTATTACATCAATTTTCTTTTCTTCTAATTCATTTGGATCAATTCCATATTCATCCATATCCACATATTCAAAATCAACATTCATACTTTTATAAATTTGCGCAGTTTTTGGATAACCAGGATTTTCTAAGCCATATTTAACATCGTTTCCTAAAAGCTGAATAATCAAACTATATAGATATTCTGTACCTGCACCAATAATGATTTGTTCGGGTTTAACATTCATATCTCTAAAATCTTTTAAGAAATTCGCAATGTTTTTTCTTAGTTCAAGAATTCCTCCACAAGGTGAGTTGATCATTAACTCTTCTTGATTATCTCTTAGTACTTCTTTCATGGTCTTGATCCAGGTAGTAAAGGGAAAGATATCACTTTCAGTTTGATTACTAGAAAAATCAGCTAAGTAGTGATTGTGACCACTTGTTAAAATCACTTTCTCTTTATTCATTTGTTTTTTAGAAGGAATATTTTTTAGATCAGTGACATAAAAACCTTTTTTTGGTAATGAATAAATAAATCCTTCTGACATAAGTAAACTATAGGCATTTTCAACAGTAATGATACTTACCCCAAGATTTTTTGAAAAAGGTCTTTTAGATGGTAGTCTTTCTCCTGGTTTTATATTTCCTAAAATAATATCCTTTTTTATACATTTATAAAGATATTCATAAAGAGAATCTGACCCTATATTTGTAAGATTATATGTTAACATAATTGATTCCTCCTTAAACTGACCTTATTGAATATATTTAAATTGAATATTTTAATATGTTCACATTTAAGTATAATAAAAGCCATAACAAAAGTAAACAGGGGGATTAAAAAATGGCAAATGAAAGATATGCATTAAATAAACAATTAGCACAAATGTTAAAAGGTGGTGTTATTATGGATGTAACAACACCTGAACAAGCAAAAATCGCAGAAGAAGCTGGAGCATGTGCTGTTATGGCACTTGAAAGAATTCCTGCAGATATTCGTGCAGCAGGGGGAGTTGCAAGAATGTCTGATCCAAAAATGATTCAAGAAATTCAAGCAGCAGTAAGTATTCCAGTTATGGCAAAATGTCGTATTGGACACTTTGTAGAAGCACAGCTTTTACAAGCAATTGAAATTGATTATATTGATGAAAGTGAAGTTTTATCACCAGCTGATGATGTTTATCATGTCAACAAAAGAGAATTTGAAGTACCATTTGTTTGTGGAGCTAAAGATTTAGGAGAAGCACTTCGTCGTATCAATGAAGGGGCAAGCATGATTCGTACAAAAGGAGAACCAGGAACAGGAGATATCGTTCAAGCCGTTCGTCATATGAGAATGATGAATAAACAAATTGCCCAAATTTCGGCTCTTCGAAAAGATGAACTTTTCGAAGTTGCAAAACAATTACAAGTACCATATGAACTTGTAGAATATGTTCACAATCATAAAAAATTACCAGTTGTTAACTTTGCTGCTGGTGGAGTTGCAACACCTGCAGATGCCGCATTAATGATGCAATTAGGAGCAGAAGGAGTCTTTGTTGGTTCAGGAATCTTTAAATCAGGAAATTCTAAAAAACGTGCAGCAGCAATCGTTAAAGCTGTCACAAATTATACGAATGCTAAATTGATTGCAAAATTATCTGAAGATTTAGGGGAAGCAATGGTTGGTATTAATGAACAAGAAATTGAAATTTTAATGGCTGAAAGAGGTAAATAATGAAAATTGCGGTTCTTGCTTTACAAGGAGCTTTTATTGAACATGAAAAAAAGTTAGAACAATTAGGAGCGACTTGTATCGAATTAAGACAAAAAAGTGATCTTGATCAAGATTTTGATGGACTCGTATTACCTGGAGGCGAAAGTACGGTTCAAGGAAAGCTTTTAAAAGAATTAGATATGTTTGATGATTTACAAAAACGTATTCAAGATGGTTTACCAACACTTGCTACATGTGCAGGACTCATTTTATTAGCTGATAGAATTGTTAATCAGGATCAAACTTACTTTTCTACAATACCTATGACGGTTAAAAGAAATGCCTATGGTAGACAACTAGGAAGTTTTCACACCATTGAAGAAATGAAAGGAATAGGAAAAGTACCTATGACTTTTATTCGAGCACCTTATATCGAAAGTGTACAAGAGGGTGTTGATATTCTTTCTAAAGTGAATGACAATATTATTGCTGTTCAATATAAAAATCAACTAGCACTTGCATTTCATCCCGAACTTGATGAAGATGATTCAATTCATCAGTATTTTATAAATATGATCAAAAAGTCTACGATGTAGGCTTTTTTCTTATATAATAAAAAAGAGGTGAATAAAATGGATCATCATCTAGAAATCGTTAAAACAAATATTAAATATCCTATTGTTTTTTATAATCATCAATTTAATAAAAGTCGACCAGTAAGTTCCCACTATCATCAAGATATTGAAGTTGTATATGTCGTTTCAGGAAAAGTAGAAGCATGTATCGATGGAAAGAAAGAAATATTTTATCAAGGGGAAATGTTTATTATTAACTCACATAGTGTACATCAATTCAATTTTCCTGAATTTACACATTTATATACATATTTGTTGTCAGTTGATGTCTTTAAAGAATTTCAAATTCAATCTTATTTCTTTAAATTAAAAGCTCCATCAAACAAAGAATGGTTTAAACCTTGGTTAGAAATGAAATATATTCACCATCTTTTACCAATAGAACAACATATTTTAATGTATCAACTTTATCAAAAACTCATACAGGATTGTTTATTAGATAAAAAACAAGAAGAAAACACAAAAGAAATTTATAAAATAATAGAAGAAATAGAAAAAAGATATAACCAAGATTTAACACTTGAAATTATAGCTGAACAATTTCACTTTCATCCTAATTCACTGACCCGCTATTTTAAAAAACAAACAGGAACAACTTTTTATCAATATCTACAAAAAATAAGATTAAAACATGCTTATTATGATTTAATACATACTAACATGAAAATCATTGATATTGCTTTAAATCATGGATTTAAAAATGTAAAATCATTTGAAAATGTTTTTAAAAAAGAATATCATACAACACCAGCAAAATATCGAAAAGTTAATAATTGACTATAAATTGTTAAAAAAGGCAATGAATTTCCTTTATAAAAAGAGAATAATAAAAGCAGGAGGAATCAATATGGAATGGTGGAAAAAGAGTGTTGTTTATCAAATTTATGTAAAAAGCTTTCAAGATAGTAATAATGATGGTGTGGGAGATCTACAAGGTATTATTTCAAGACTTGATTATTTAAAAATATTAGGTGTTGATGTATTATGGTTAACCCCTATTTTTAAATCTCCAAATGATGATAATGGCTATGATATTTCTGATTATAGAAGTATTCAAAGTGAATTTGGAACAATGAGTGATTTTGAGGAATTATTAGATAAAGCGCATCAAAAAGATATCAAAATTATTCTTGATTTAGTTTTTAATCATACAAGTGATGAACATTTTTGGTTTCAAGAAAGTAAAAAATCTAAAAATAATCCTTATCGAGATTATTATATTTGGAAAGAAGGAAATGAGGGAGATGTTCCAAATAATTGGACAAGCTGCTTTCAAGGCTCAGCTTGGGAACTTGATGAAAAGACAAATGAGTATTATTTGCATTTATTTTCTAAAAAACAACCTGATTTAAATTGGCAAAATCCTAAGGTAAGACAAGAATGTATTGATATTATGAATTACTGGGTAGATAAAGGTGTTGATGGTTTTCGTTTAGATGTCATTAATCTTATTAGTAAGGATGAAAGTCAATACTATGTAGACAGTACTATTAATGGTCATCAAGTATGTGCAAATGGACCACATATTCATGAATATATTCAAGAAATGAATCAAAAAGTATTTTCTAGAAAAGAACTTTTAACAGTAGGAGAAACCCCTGCTGTAACAATCGAGGATGCTAAAAAATATGCTCCTTTAGATAATAAAGAATTAAGCATGGTCTTTCAGTTTGAACTAATGAATGTTGATGGTGCAGAAGTTAATAAATGGACAGATCAAAGATTTTCTTTAAAAGATTTAAAACAAATTATGTCGAGATGGCAAGTAGGAATGTATCAACAGGCTTGGAATTCTTTGTTCTGGAATAATCATGATCAACCACGATGTGTTTCAAGATTTGGTGATACTTCTTCTCCTTTGTGTCATGAAAAATCAGCAAAAATGTTGGCGATATGTTTGCATATGATGCAAGGGACACCTTATATTTATCAAGGGGAAGAATTGGGGATGACAAATGTACCTTTTAATTCACTTGATGATTATCGAGATATTGAAACATTCAATAGCTACAAACAACTTGTAGAAATAGAAAAATCGGTAAGTCATGAAGATATGTTACGCTATATGAGAAAATCAAGTAGAGATAACGCTAGAACACCAATGCAATGGAACAAAGGTAAAAATGCAGGATTTAGTAATCAAACACCATGGATCATGGTCAATCCAAATTATCAAACAATCAATGCTGAAGCAGAAATGAAAGATACAAATTCTATTTTTCATACTTATCAAAAATTAATTCAATTAAGAAAAGAATATGAAATCATTACTTTAGGTAAATATGAGTTAATAATGAAAGATGATGAAAATATCTTTGCATACAAACGACTTTATAAAGATGAAGAAATGATAGTTTATTGTAATTTTAGTAATCAAGAAGTTGGTTATGATACCTCTATTCTAAATGATGAAAAAATATTAATTAAAAACTATGAAAAGCATCAAAAGGGAACTCTTAAACCTTATGAAAGTATTGTTTTCTATCAAAAAAGCAGAGCTTAGGCTCTGCTTTTACATTAAATATGATATTCCATAGGATAAGTTAAATAATCTAAACGATCTAATTCATCAACTGTAACTACACCAGCAGGTGCAACTAAAACAGTTGGAATACGATTGACAATTGTTGCACATGTATGTTCAACCGTTGCAGGTTTTACAACATGAAACTCTGTATCTGGTTCACCTGTAATTTTCCAATCACACATATCACCATCATCTTCACCATAGACTTTACCAATACATTGTGTTTCAATAACAGGACCTTGGAAAGTTTCTGTTGTTACAACAGCAGCCATTCCAATACAGTTTCCTTTTGGAATTGTTTCACCTAAAGTTGATGAATATAAGTCTGTTTCATGGAAATAAGGAACACATTTTTGTGTTTGAGATTTAATTGTCCATCCCATGCGTGCTGCTAAGGCTTCATTTGAATTCCATACATATGAAGGTTCTAATACTTCAGGATGGGCAATACTTGCTTCAAATTCTTCAGGAGTTAAACCAACACCATGAGCTTTGGCAAGAGCTAATCCATAATCTTCAACATTATAACTTACAGCACCTTCAATCTTTTTAATGGAATGACATCCACCGGCTACTAAACCAACCATATTTACCCAGAAGACATCTTCCATACCACTACCAACAAAAGTACATCCATTTTCTTTTGCAATAACATCTAATTGATTTGTACGAACTGGATCTGTTGTCCAACTATATGTTGCTTCTTCACATGTAGAAATAACACTAATTCCTCTTGACAAACATTTTACATAATGATCGAAGCAATCACTGACTAAACTAAATAAAGTAACAACGGCAATATCAGGATCTGTTTCATCTAAAACTTTATCTGCTTGATCAGAAATGCATACTCCTGTTTTAACACCAAGTTCTGCAAAATCACCAATATCCATTCCTACAATTGCGGGATTTGTATCGATAGCACCAACAATCATAGCTCCATTTTCATAAAGATAACGGATGATGTATTTTGCCATCTTTCCACAACCATATTGTACAACTTTAATCTTTTCCATAATTCATGCCTCCTATTTCTTTCACTTACATCATAGACTCTTATCCAGGAAGAGAGTCAACTATTTTTCAAAAGAAACAGGAACTTGTAATCTTAAAAACATGGAACGTTCATGATGATCAAAAATACTGAGTTCACTTAAGACTTCACAAATATAATCCCCACATATTGTAAGATGATTCATCTTACAATAATCAAGAAGACGTTTGGCATAATTGATTTCTTGATGAAAATCATCAAGATAAATACAAGCATACATTCCATTTTCAATCACTTGTATTTCTTTTTCAGGAAAATGATCATCCACAAAAACAAAAATACGATCTGAAATAAACTCTTGTTTTAAAAATCGTTCTTTATTAAGAAAAGTTCCCGCATTACAATAATAAATTTGGGGATAATGATGTGCAATCAAATCATTTTTTAATTGGGTTAAAAGATATTCATAAACATTTAAATCATGTTCATAAAAATTAATATTAGTATGCATGACATAGATCCTTCTTCGATCAATATATTCTAAAGTAATTGTCCCGCTTGGGGGTGATTTACGATATCTTTCCAAACTATAAATCGTTCTTGAAATAGCATCTTTAGTTCTTTGTAAATCATTGATTTGTATAGAAAGTTGTTGTTTTTTTTTAATTAAAATTGCTTCAATTAAATTAATATCTTCTTTATCAAGAAGTTCCTTAATTTCTTTAAGATTCATTTGCAGTTCTTTCATATATTGAATCAAATCCAAACGTGCATTTTGTTTAATATCATAATAGCGATAATTTGTCTCAGGATTAACATAAACAGGCTTCAATAAATCAAGTTCATCATACAACCTTAATGTTGTTACCGTGATATGATTCATTTTGGCCATTTCACCAATACTTAAATAATCATTATTCATAGTATTCACCTCAAATTCATTATATCAAACTCTCATGTTACATAAGAGTTATTTTAATAATTTAGGTAAAAATAGACAAATAATCTTATATTTATAAGAGATTTCCTTTTTTACAAAAGATTATGTACAATAGAGATAGTTTTAATCTTAAGAAAATCTTTAGAAATATAAAAAGAAAATATTTATAAATCATCTCTATACTTTAAGGCAAGAGGTGAGGAAGATGGAAAGAATAAACAAAATCATTTTAATAAGCTGTGTATATGCAGGTTATATATGTATTAGTTTTGCATTGTTTTCAATGCTTAGATAAGGAGTTAAAAAGGGAATGGAAAAATATCATGTATTAGTTGTCGAAGATGACAATGAAATTGCCAATGCAATTAAAATTTATTTACAAAATCAAGGATACGATGTGTATGTTGGAAATGATGGCCTTGAAGGTTTAGAAATTGTGGAAAAAGAAACAATTCATCTTGCCATTGTTGATATTATGATGCCACGTATGGATGGTCTAACAATGGTCGCAAAGTTAAGGGAAAAATATGATTTTCCAGTGATTTTTCTTTCAGCAAAATCAGAAGATATTGATAAAATCATGGGACTTAATTTAGGTGGTGATGATTATGTTACCAAACCATTTGTACCGATGGAATTGATGGCACGTGTTCGTTCCCATCTAAGACGTTATGGACGTTATTTAGATGCGACAGCACCCAAAGAAAGTGATTCTATTTATCTTTGTGGTGGTCTTGAACTGAATGTAGATACTAAAACTGTTTCAGTTGATGGCAAAAAGGTAAAAGTAACACCAATCGAATTTAAAATCTTAGAATTATTAATGAAAAATGCGGGAAAGGTTTTTTCTGCCGATGATATTTATGAACGTGTTTGGAATGAAGAAGCCATTAATAGTGAAACAGTGATGGTTCATGTTCGTAATCTAAGAGAAAAAATAGAAATTAATCCTAAAAAACCACAATATTTAAAAGTTGTTTGGGGTGTTGGATATAAAATTGATAAACAATAGGAGGAAACATGAAAAATAAAAACAGATTACTTAAAATACTTTTATTTTCTGTATTGATTATTGCTTCATTAGTCACTTATTTAAGTTATGGTGTAAAAGAAAAAATGACTTCGACTAAACTTGATTTTGATAATAATCGAAGTAGAATTACCGAAATACTTACAAGTAAAAGTATTTTATTAGATATGAAAATTCAAAGAAGAAAAGGAAATTATGATTTACTTCATTACTATGTTGAAGGTGATGTTGACCAACTTAAGGTTTATGATGACTATCCTTTAAAAGATGCTTTTAATGATTATATTTATAATTTAGAAGATGAAAATAATCATGAAACAAAAGGAATCAAATATTATGTTTATGATAAAACAGATGAAAAAATCTTTTTCACAAATTCTAAAAAGAATTTAAAAAAAGCATTTGAAACTCAAGATAAAAAAGTATTAAATGACTATCAATGGTATGCAACCATTGATTATGATGAAAATGGAAATGTTTCTCTTGAGGGAAATCAAACCAGCGATTGGGAAGGATCCTTCTACAATACTTCCTTTGATCAACTTTTTAAAAATAATTATTTAGATGAAGGTAATAGTGATATTATTAATCAAATAACCATCAATAATCCAACAAACATTAAAGTATTGATTGCGATACCTAAAAAATTACCAACAAATTGTTATTTAGAAGAATTATGTTCTAAACAAGGATCCATTTCTGATGTTTTAGTAACCTATGTCTTTATTATTGTTGCAGCTCTTGTCATTTTTATGTTATTTGTGCCAGTCAGAAAACTGATTGAAATTGAACCTTTTAAAACAGTTGTTAAAGTTAAATTATTCTTTATGTTCTTTATTTATATTATTTTAATTGAAATGTGGCTTGCTGGCATGACAGAAGTATTAAGGGCCTCTTGGCAAGGAACTTTTGCTTGGATGCTAAGAGAAAGGGGAATGGCTGGTGCCGGTGTTGCGATTGAACCGATTATCAATGTAGGTGGTTGGTTTGTTTTCTATGCCATGATTATGTATTTTATCTTTTATATCAAATCTATTCTTGTTTTTGGTAAAGACTTTATTAAAGAACATACGCTTGTTTGTAGTGCTTATCACTATTTTAAAGATGAAATTAAAAGCTTAACACAATTTGATTTAAAGAATCAAAAAGGAAATATCATTCTTAAAATAGGTTTAATCAGTGGTATTTGTATTGAAGGAATTCTATTATTTGTTTATTTTTTTATGGGAATTATAGGAAATCTTTATTATATTAGTCCACGTATTTATCTTATTTTTACATGTTTTATTTCTTTGATTTGTGCCATCATTATTATGTTGATTTCTAAAAAGCTACTTTCAAAAGTAAGCAATGATTATCAAGTTCTTTTACAATCAGCCAATCATTTAGCTCAAGGTGAATTTAATGATAAAATCAATCAAGATCTTGGTTTATTTAATTCCTTAAAAGATGAACTTAATTGTATCAATGATGGTTTTAAAGATGCGGTAAGTAAGGAAGTCGCATCACAAAAGATGAAAACAGAATTGATTAGTAATGTTTCTCATGATTTAAAAACACCTTTAACATCTATTATTTCTTATATTGATTTATTAAAAAATGAAGATTTATCAAAAGAACAACAAGATGAATATATTGATATTTTAGATCGTAATACTAAAAGATTAAAAACACTTATTGAAGATCTATTTGAAGTATCTAAAGTCAATAGTGGTAATATTCAATTAAATCCTATAGATTTAGATATTCATGCCTTATTACAACAAGTTCTCTTTGAATATCAAGAACAATTTGAACATCATCATTTAAATCTAAAAAATGATTATGAAAATAAAAAAATCATTTGTCATTTAGACAGTGAAAAAACTTATCGTGTTTTAGAAAATTTATGTCAAAATATCTGTAAATACGCTTTAGAACATACACGAGTTTATTTACAAATCATTGAAACGAATCAACAAGTCATTGTCGTTTTCAAAAATATTTCAGCCCATGAAATATCTAATCCAGGTGATTTAACAGAAAGATTTGTACAAGGAGATGCTTCACGTAAAAGTGAAGGATCTGGTTTAGGACTTGCCATCTGCAAAAGCTTTGTGGAGGTTCAAGGTGGAACTTTTGAAGTGAATGTAGATGGTGATCTCTTTAAGACAACAATTATCTTTCCTAAGAAAATAGAAAATGATTAAAAAGGTTATTCCCTGGATCTTACTCTTTCTCCTTCTTCTTATAATCAATACAGAAATGATTTTTATGATTTATGAAGCTATCTCATTTTTGAGATAGTTTTTCATAATTTGAAAATAAAATTAAAAGATTAAAAAATAAGTATAATACTTTTGAAAGGATGAAAGTATGAAATTTAAGTTTTCAATCAAACTAGCAATTATTTCTTTAATTGGAAATATTATTATCGCTATAGGTGTTTCAACATGTCGTATATCACAAATGGGAATTGATCCATTTACCTCAATGACAACAGGGATTAGTGGTTTATTAAATATACCTTTAGGTGTTTTTCAAGGAAGTATTAATGCGGTCTTATTTTTAGTTTTAATTTTATTAAGTAGAAGTAATTTAAAATATTTAAATATTGGTGCCATTATTAATATGTTTTTACTCGGTTTCTTTGTACAATTCTTTAATAATGTTTATTGTCAATTATTTAATGTTTCTTCACCAGATGTTATACCATTTTCATTACCAATGAAATTTGTGGTTTTAGCGATTGGTATTTTATTTGTTACACTTGGATGTTCTTTATATATCACATCAGATCTTGGAACAGGATGTTATGATGCTTTATCTATTTATATGGCAGATGTGATGTCACCATCTTATTCAGTATGTCGTATTATGACAGATGTTATTTGTGTTTTAATTGGGTTTATTACAGGTGGACCATTAGGAATTGCGACAATTATTTTAATGTTTGGAACAGGTCCATTAATTAGTACATGGAATAAATTGGTATCAAAACCAATTGTTGAAAAATTTGCCTAAAATATTCCTCGGTAATTGTAGAGTTATCGAGGATTTTTTTGTATAATGGACACGTTATGAAAGAAATAAAAAGAGGAATGAAAAATGGAATACCAATTGCTTTAGGCTATTTATCTGTGTCTTTTTCTTTTGGTGCGATTGCTGTATCAATGGGATTTAGCGTGATACAAGCAGTTTTGATCTCGCTATTGAATCTTACTTCAGCAGGGCAATTTGCTTCACTAGGAATTATTGCAGGACAAGGGACCTATTTAGAAATGGCAATCGTGGAATTGACCGTGAATATTCGTTATGCGTTTATGTCACTTTCACTTTCCCAAAAAGTAGATGAAAAGTTTAAAGGAATTTATAAATGGCTCTTAAGCTTTTTTATTACCGATGAAATCTTTGCCTTATCGATGCTTGAAGAAAATGTGAGTCGGACTTACTTCTTTGGGCTTGCTTCAATTTCTACGGCAGGATGGATGCTTGGAACAACCTTAGGGGCAATGCTTGGCTCTATTGTACCTACGGTCATTAGTAATGCTTTATCAATTGCTTTATACGCAATGTTTATCGCAATTATTATTCCAGGAATGAAAAAAGATAAAAATATAATTAAAGTAGTAGCTCTTGCAATTATTATCCGTTCAGGTTTTTACTACTTACCCATCATCAATCAATTATCAAGTGGTTTTGCGATGACGATTTCAGCTCTTGCAAGTGCTTTTATAGGCGCTGTGTTATTTAATAAGGGGGAAGCACATGGATAAACAGTTTTATATTTATTTAGCGATCATGTCGCTTATTACTTATGCTATTCGTGCGATACCACTTGTCTTTATTAATAAAAAAATTACGAACCCAACCATTCAATCCTTTTTGGATTATATTCCTTATACGGTCCTTGCAGCGATGACCTTCCCAGATATTTTTTATTCAACAGGTCATTTGATTTCTGGAATCGTTGCGACAATCATTATTATTTATGCGTCTTATAAAGAATTAAGTCTTATTCAAGTCGCTTGTATTGGATGCTTTGTTGTAGTAATGATTGAACTTATTTTATAGTATTTGACGCCTTTTAAAGCGTCTTTTTTTCTATGTCAAATAATTTTGACAAGAAAAAAGTCCTATGTAAAAGATGTTTGATAGACTCTATCAATAGATTATGAAAAAATGAAAATGAAAGGAGAAAGAAAATATGGAAATAGGTAAAAAACTAAAGGAGGCACGTTTAAATAGGGATTTGACTCAAGAAGTCATTGCTGAAAAACTAAATGTTTCTCGTCAAACAATATCCAATTGGGAAAATGAAAAATCTTATCCTGATATTATAAGTGTCATTGAGTTAAGCAACCTTTATTCCATAAGTCTTGATGATTTATTGAAAGGGGACGATGCAATGATGGAACATTTACAAGAAAGCACAAACGTTGTTAAAAGTAATCAAAAACTATTAAGAGCGATTATCTTAAATATTATTGTGGTAATCTTATTGGTTACACTAGGAATGCTTTTACCAAGTAAAAGTTATTATTTAGTGATGATCTTTTGTCTTGCTATTGTGAGTTCATCATTGTTGCTTTATCAAATGATTAAACGTATTTAAGGAGGAACGGATCATGGAAGTAAAAAGTATTTTAGCGATTATATGTGCGGCTATTGCACTTGTTGGGGGAATTGAAACAGTTTATCAAATTTATCAATTAACGGTGATTGATGCCACAATTCGTGGTTTAAAACATCCTAAACTATGGGGATTACTCGCAAGTAATGGAAATAATTCAAGTGGTTTATTACTTTATTTGATAGGAAGAAGAAACTATCCTATAAATTCTATTGATTCTAATCAAAAAATAAAAATGATTCAAAGAAAAAAAGCAGCAGGAATCTCTTTATGTTTTATGGTTGTAGGAATCCTTGGGTTGATTTTAAGTATAAGTATAAGTTTATAATTTTTAGCACTCATCTATTGACAGTGCTAAAAATAAGAACTATAATGTATTTAGAAATTAGGAAAGGTATTAATAAAGAACCTAGTTTCAAGAGTTAACACCGCTTGAAGTAACGATGCTAATGACTAAGCATTTATATTGAAAGGGGAAATGACTTATGATGATGCCTAGCTTATTTACAGAAAACTTATTTGATGATTTCTTTAATGATTTCGATGAAGATTTCTTTGGAAAGAAAAATCCATTATATGGAAAACATGCAAGAAATATGATGAAGACAGATGTCAGAGAAACAGATACGACATATGAAGTAGATGTTGACTTACCAGGCTTCAAGAAAGAAGATATCAATGTCAACTATGAAAATGGATATTTGACAATATCAACAAGTAAAGGCTTGGATAAAGATGAAAAAGACAAAGATGGACATTATATCCGACAAGAAAGATATGTTGGAAATATGACGCGAAGCTTCTATTTAGGAGATATTCCAAAAGAAGATATCAAAGCTAAATATGAAGGTGGAGTACTTCGTTTATCAGTTCCTAAATCTGATATGAAACAAATTGAAAACACAAGTACAATTATGATTGAATAAAAGATGTAAGGGTGAAATCTTCAAAAGATTTCATCTTTTTTTTGTTTATAGGATATATTAAAGAAAATAAATTTTAAGAGGTGACGAAAATGTTATCGTCAAAAAGAGTCGTCCTTCCCTTAGTGGGAAGTTTCTTTTTGCCAGGAAAAGCAAAAGAAACAATTGAAGAAATAGAAGATCAAGAACTTGCACAAATTGCTTGGGCTGAGTATTATTTCTTTTCTGCAAAAGCCAAAGAATGTGTAGAAATCGTAGAAAAATACTTAAATCATGAAGATGTTATATTACGCTTATCGGCAGACATGCTCTATACATTTTCTAATTTAACTTTAGGAGATGCCTTTGCTGCACAATATGCCAGAGAAGACGTTTATCGATGTTTCGAAAAAATAATGAAAGAAAATACCCCTATAGAAGAAAAAGCTTCTTGTGTATTTGCTTATTATGCTATTAGTATTTTTATACATATTCCCCCTCAAGAAGAAATACCACCTTTAGAACAATATATTTCCTATTTAACACTTGAGGTTGAATCAGGGGATAGTATTGATAATGTTAAACAAAAAATTCAAGATAAAAAAGGTTTTCCCCCTGATCAACAATATCTCTATTTTAATGATCAACTTCTAGAAGACGGAAGAACATTAGCTGATTATAATATCCAAAAAGAAAGTAAACTGTGTTTATTATTAATGATGGTAAAAGAACCAATTTCTAATTTAAAAGAAGGTCAATATGAAGAAAATAAAACAATTCAACTTACTTCTAAAACAATAGGGGCAACGATCTATTATACGAAGGATGGAAGCATGCCAAGTAAAACAACCGGTATAAAATACACAGAGCCAATAAATCTTATAGGAGTAAGGCAAAAATACATCTATTACAATTAAAGCTATAGCTACTAAAGAAGGAATGCAAAAGAGTCAAGTAAGTACATTTGTTTATACAATAAGTATTCCTGCTGCTGATTATAGTCGAGTTAATGAAGCTATTTCTAGGGTAAATTCTATAGATAAAGAATTATATGAAAATTATAATAAAGTAGAAAAAGCGCTTTATCAAATTGATTGGAACAAAAGTAAACAAGAACAAGCAATAGTAGATAGCTATGCAGATACTATTAATAAAGCGATTGAAGGACTTGCAAAGAAAAATAAAGATTATAAAGTTACTGAAGGCGAAACTTTTGTTAAAGAAAGTGGAAAAGATATTTCAATAAGAATAGATCATGAATATACAGAAAATGTAAAAGTAGATGATCAAGAAGTTGATAAAGTACATTATAAAGTAACAAAAGGTTCTACGATCATTACTTTTGGTGATATGTATTTAAATATACTTGCTGTAGGAACACATCATGTAAAAGTATCATTTGAAGATGGCATATCTACAACAACTTTACTCATCAAAGAACAAACAAAAGATGATAATAATTGGAAAGATTCAACATCAAATAATCAAGAAACAGTAAAACCAACTATAAATGAAGAAACAAAGACAACGGTAAAAGCTGAAAATAAAGAAGAAGTTAAAAAAGTAAAAACAGGTGATGATGAAAATATTATAGGTGTTGTTTTATTATTGATAGGAAGTTTAGTTGTTTTAACTTATATTAAAAAAAAGAGAATTGAATAAAATAAATGATGGCAACTCGAATGAGTTGCTTTTTATATAAATATTTGACATTTATAAAGTTATCTATTAAAATAGTTCAAAAATAAATTATCTAAAAATGAAGGAAGTGATAATATGAATATTGATTTTGCTAGAAAATTAGAACTTGCTTATCATCAACAATGTAAAAATCTATGTAATGAATTTCATCTAAAGCAAACAGGGTTTGATATTTTGATGTTTTTGGGAAATAACCCCCAATATAAACATGCTAAAGATATTGTGGAAATAAGAAAAATCAAAGCAAACCTTGTTTCAATTCATGTGGATCAGTTAGTTGATCAAGGATATTTATCTAGGATAGATGTTCCAGGAGATCGAAGAAAAGTTGAATTAGTTTTGAACAAAAAAGCGAATGATGTTGTAAAAAAAGGAAAAGCGTTTCAAAACCATTTCTTTTCTTCACTTTTTTCAGATATTGATGAAAAGCATCAAAAGATATTTAAAGAAACATTAGAACTTATGGAAAAAAATATAGATTGTTTATTGGAGGAAAAATAAATTGGAAACAAATATTTTATTTATTATTCTTGTAACCTTTTTTGCTGGAATGGGAGCAGGTCTAGGAACAGGTTTTGCAGGAATGTCAGCGGCTGCTGTTATTAGCCCAATGCTCATTGCTTTTTTGAAAATGGACCCTTATATGGCAGTAGGTATTGCTTTGTCATCAGATGTCCTTGCCAGTGCGGTTTCAGCTTATACTTATGGAAAAAATAAAAATTTAGATATTAGAAATGGTTTATTGATGATGGTAAGTGTACTTATTTTTACGGTAGTAGGTAGTTATGCGGCAAGTCTTTTACCATCTTCAACAATGGGAAGTTTTTCAGTTTTTATGACTTTTATTTTAGGGGTTAAATTTATTGTTAGACCAGTAATGACAACGAAAGAAGCGATGAATAATGTTTCTTCTAAAAAAAGAGCAATCCAATCTATAATTTGTGGAACTTGTATAGGTTTTATTTGTGGTTTTGTTGGAGCAGGTGGAGGCATGATGATGCTTCTTATCTTAACAACAGTCATGGGATATGAACTTAAAACGGCAGTAGGTACGAGTGTTTTTATTATGACCTTTACAGCCCTTACTGGAGCTATTTCACATTTTATGATTGGCGGGTTTCCTAATTTAACAGTATGGATTTTATGTATTCTCTTTACTCTTATTTGGGCAAGAATTGCTGCTTTATTTGCGAATAAAGCAACTCCTAAAACCTTAAATAGAGCAACAGGAATTGTTCTTGTTGTTCTAGGGATTGTTATCTTTTTATTTTCATAAACTAAAATTGAGGAATGAATCCTCAATTTTTTGTGCGACAGGCAGTCGCTTATATGTCATGTTTACAGGAACATGAAATTTTCTATTTACAAATGATTGTTCAAGATAGTTAGCTATAAACTTGAAATGCGTCATGGAAGCTAGAAATCCTGTAGACGAAATATCAGGCCGAAACAAAATGTGAACTGAAGGTGCGGCTGATGTTAGTATAAAAACTGTACAAGTTAAATGGAAGAATTAAACATCATTTGGTACAATGTCATAAGTAAAAAAAGAAATAGAGAAAGACTATGACAAAACCAGTATTTGATGATGAATTTAAATAAGGAGTTGTAGATTATGCTAACCAACATCCTGAAGAATCCAAAGTTTCTATTGCTAAAAGATTTGGTATTGCAGACAG
>OCQB01001609.1_pt1 | contig 17444 bp, 12 predicted proteins | sample 1538631 | NCBI WGS metagenome assembly OCQB01 (sample SAMN04571713, study PRJEB22368) | human gut metagenome | biome: human gut; material: stool | host: Homo sapiens | place: Luxembourg | collected 2012-10-19
AAGGCAAGTTACCTTTCGGGCGACATCTTTAAATTCGCCATCATATGCACCTGCATTCATAATGGCTGCACCGCCAATGGATCCTGGGATTCCACTAGCGAATTCATACCCTGAAAGACCAGCTTCGCATGCGACCTTTGCAACTGTTTCATTGGTGGCGCCAGCTTGAACCCTAATGGTGTTGTTTTCGACGACTATCTGAGCCATTGCTTCGCCAATTTCTATTACTACGCCGCGTAATCCTTCATCAGATATCAAAAGATCGCTGCCGCAACCAATAATCCACCAGGGCATTTCTGCCTTTTGTGCTGCGGCAATTGCCGCGTGGATTTCCTGCGCGTTTTGAGGACGCACTAAATAATCGGCAGGGCCTCCAACGCGGAAGGTGGTGTGGTTAGCCATAGGCTCATCACATAATATTGCGTGGGCGCCAAAGGTGTTTTTAAGGGATTGAAAAAGGATATCGGTATTCATAATGAAATCTTTCTAATAAGGTCTTAATTATGTAGTTTAGCGTACAGAAGATAGATTGAAGTCGATCCCTAATCTCTTAACGTGTTGTTCATTTTTCAGATGGTTACCTTGATTGTTGTCCGAATTAGGTAACTTTCGAGGTCAAAGGGCTATACTGGCGGGCAGGATCTCTTTTGTACTTATCTCTTTTGTACTTTAAAGTACGCAATTTAAGAAAAATGTTTCCATATATGTTTCTATGTGTGTCAGTTGTTTTTCCCCAAAATTGGAGTAGCATACTCGAGCGGTATATCGTTTAAATTGGCTTTTTAGACAGTTTAAATAATTTTGCGGGCTGTGATTAAGGGAAGCGAACGAAGCTTCTGCGAGTTTTTACTTTTAGCTCATCGCGCTAACCTGAATATTGCAAGAGGGGATTAAATGGAAAAATACATATTCTGGGGAGCCTTCTTTTTTGCTTACCTTATTAACGGAATAACAGGTTTCGCGGGCAATATTTTTGCGATGCCAGTAGGTATGGCAACTATTGGTCACGAAACATCCATTGCGGTACTTAACTGTACTGGTCTTCTTGCAAGCATCATGATTGCGGTAACCAGTTTTAAACATATTGTTTGGCGTGAAGTGCTGAAAATGTGTTCTATTATGCTGGTGTTTATGTGTGTAGGCGCTTGGATTAACACCATAGCCCCGCTTGATTTCTTGCAGAAAATATACGGTGTTGCCATTTTGGTCATTGCTGCTCGTGGCTTGTTTTTTAATAAGAAAAACAAGCTGCTTCCAGAATGGATGCTTATCATAATTGTTGCTATTGCAGGCATTATTCAGGGTATGTTTGTATCGGGTGGATCGTTTTTGGCAATTTATGCCTTGCAAAAACTAAAAACAAAAGAAGAATTCCGTGCTACTACCACAGCAGTGTGGACCATTCTGAACGGAACTTATGGTGCGTATGGCATTATTCAGGGCGATTTATCAGGTGATGGTTGGCTTGTTCTGCTTGTATGTATTCCGCTGCTAATTCTAGCTACCTGGCTAGGTGGCAAAATTCAGCAGCGCTTTAGCCAGGAGCAGTTTATTAAGGCAAGCTACATCCTGCTTATCGTGGTAGGCGCAGTGTTGCTTTTTAAATAAGTAGCAACACTTTTCAAGTAGATCAGTGTCTATCGTCTAGTTCGTACTCGCAAGGGTTTGATGGTGGGTGTCGTTTCTGCTATCAAGCATATTGCGGCTTATTTGTATGGGTGTTATGGGTGATTGTGGGCTGTTTAGCGATTCGCCTTCAGACGAGCAAATAAGTTCGTGCTATTTTGGCGCACCCATGAAATAACAGAACTTTGCATCATAGTAAGTTGTACGTTACCCATACGAAGAGGGCAAAGTACAATGCCCATCATCTTGGTGCGCGGTTTTGCTAGTTTTAGAGCTTCACGTGCTTGAGGAGTAGAAATCATTGTGCGAATAGCAGTTCGTTTTTCTTCGGAACTAAGCGTGCAATTTTTATTCGTTACATTTTCAATACAGCCAACTAAGCGTTCGGCGTAACGACGTGCTAAAAATTCGCGAACTTCTGGAGTATCAATATTCCAATAGGAAAAGAGCTCTTTCATCCAGCGATGTTCTTCTTCTCGCTTATCGTACATATCAGCACGATATTTAGTATTTTCGCTTTCGGCGCGGGCGCGCAAGAAATGGTAATAGTGCCCATCTAAACACCCAACGCGTTCGATATTGCGCATAACATCTAAATTAAAGGGCAAGTCGTCCCAGAATGTGGTAGGGAAACGTATTTCATGTGAATTTAAATAATCGCGACGGTAAAGCTTGTTCCATGGAGCATATAACAGCTGAGCATCGAAAAGCTTATAGGCTTCGTTGCGAAATTCTTCTTGGCTGGCGAATATTTTATCAGGGGCATTACGCAGCTCACGATAATAGCTGCCTTCACTGTCGTAGTATGTATCAATAGTGAATCCTGTTACAAGTAAGTCCAAATCATGTTCGGATGCAACACGATACATATCGGCGAGCATATTTTTATCGCACCAGTCGTCACCATCCATGAAGTAGAGATACTTACCGCGTGCAATAGCAATTGCTGCATTGCGAGCACTTGCAGCGCCGCTGTTTTCCTGATGAAGTACGCGAATGCGCATGTCATCGTCGGCTAAGCGATCGCATAATGCGCCACTACCGTCGGTACTGCCGTCGTCTACCAGGAGGATTTCAAAGCTGGTAAATGATTGATTTAACAGGGAATTCACGGCACGACGAAGCCACGGTTCCACGTTATAGACCGGAATAATAATGCTTATGGATGGGCTGTGTGCCAACGATGATCTTCTCCCAGTAACGATTTTGTTACAAATTACAAGTTCAAGAAGTCATTCTATACAAATGAGGGCAGTTGAATTGTGAAGAGCGTATGTGTTCAAACTACCTCCATGTATTTACTAAGTAATTCGTATATTGCCGACTAGTACGATGAAATATAACGAATACGGTATATAATCAACTTTTGGCGTATTCAGATTCCTTAATTTGTTATTCGCCAAGGTAACGATGAAACGGACAGAACCAGGAGGGCATTCATGAATTGGCTTGAATATGCCGTGCTCTTCCTTGTTGCTGGACTTGTTACTATTGCTCTTGTCCCTGTGGCCAAGCGTCTTGCTGTTCGTTTAGATGCCATTGATTATCCCAGCGCACGTCGCGTGAACATGCTTCCGATACCCCGTTTGGGCGGTGTAGCTATCTTTGGTGGTCTGCTTGCTGCGATTGCTACACTGCATATTGGCATTTCCTGGTTTGGCTGGGAAAACCCTTTTCTTCCTAACGCAGATGTTACGCCTAATTACTTTGGGGTGTTTATTGGTATCACCTTTATGTTTGGCGTAGGGGTTGTGGATGATGTTATAGACCTTAATCCGAAGGCAAAATTTTTTGGTCAGGTCATTGCTGCTTGTATAGTGGCGGGTTCTGGGCTTCTTCTTTCTAATATCCATAATCCTATTGGTGAAGGCTATATCGAATTTGGTTGGATAGCTTATCCGCTGACGGTTTTTTATTTGGTGGCTTTCGCTAACGTCATTAACTTGATTGATGGTCTAGATGGTTTGGCAGCAGGTATTACTGCAATTTCTGCCATGACTATTTTTATATTTGCGGTGCTGACCGATCGTTCCTTTGCAGCAGTATTTGCCGTCTTATTGCTTGGTTCGTGCATTGGCTTTCTGAAAAACAACTTTTATCCAGCTTCTATTTTTATGGGTGATTCAGGAGCGCTTCTTTTAGGCTTTTCACTTGGTATTATTTCGCTTTTTGCAGTAGCGCGTTCTGCGCTGTTTGTATCGTTGTTGGTGCCCATCTTGGCAGCAGGTGTTCCTATTCTGGATACGTTCTTTGCTATTGTGCGCAGAAAGCGAGAACATCGTCCTATTGATGCTGCGGACAAAGGACACATTCATCATCGTTTAATGCGAGCTGGGTTTAGTCAACGAGCAACGGTTCTTATTATGTGGGCATGGACCATTATGCTTGCTGTGTGCGGCATGGTAGTTACGGTTGCGGATAATCTGGTTCGAATTCCTATTCTTATAGTGGCAGTAGGCGTTACCGTGTATGCCATCGTAAAATTGCGCTTGCTGGGCGATGCTTTGCGCCATCATTTCAATCCTCGCAAGAAGCCTGAACGTCACACAACTTCTGAAGTTGCAGAAGCAATAGATGTAGCTGCCGAAGCGTCCGACATAACAAAGGCTGCAAGTTCAGAAGAAGTTCATAAATAAGAACAAAGGCTGCAAGTTTAAAAGAAGCTGAGAAGTAGCAATAAGTACTACAATCTCAGAAAATACAAAAACTGCATTTACGGAATTCTTAAAGCTCCGCAATCCTTATTATTCAGTGGCATCACTCAACGCTCTTTAGTGCTTCAATCATGTCAATCTTTGCCAATGCGCGGTTGGAAAGCATGGCAACTAACCAAGCGAAGAATAATGTAAGGGCGCAGGAATATACGTAGCTTAAAGGTTCAATGGTGACTGCGAAATAAATAGAGGGCATTTTCAGTACATAGGTAAGCGACTGGCTGAAAGCGTAACCGAGCGGAATACCACATACCATGCCTAGTGCAGTAAGTAGAATAGTTTCCTTATTCACATAGTGGTTTACTTCGCGTCTACGGAATCCCAAAACTTTAATAGTCGCTAATTCTCGAATGCGCTCAGAAATATTGGTCGTCGAAAGTGTGAACAGTACAACAAATGCCAACGCTGCTGCCAATACGATAATTACATACACCACGGTGTTGATGAGCGAAAATGATTGGGAGAATTCTTCGCTCATATTTTGCGTACTGGTAACAGTCATAAACGCTTCGTTATCTACTAGTTCGTTGGCGAACGTTTCTTGGTCGGTGGCATCGCTACTTGTTAAGTTGACGAAGAATCCATTAAGTTCAACGGCTTCACCAAAGAATTCTTCGTAGGTGCTTTGGGTGATGTAGGCGGCATTGCCCAAGTAGTTATCAATAACGAACTGCACGGGAACATCTGCCTGATCAAGAGAGCTTGATTCTATATGGATGGAGTTGCCGCCAGTAACCTCAAGAAGTTCTGCCGCATTCCTGGTTAGCAGCATGCCTTCACTGCTAAGTTCACAGGGTTTGTTGTTTGAGGTTCGCGTATTTACATAATCAGTTAGTGACGCCCCGTCAGGTATGATAAACAGTTGCAAACTTTCCTTGGTTTCGTTTTTATCGGGGGCACTTACAGTAACACTGTCAACTCCTATAGGCTGAACAGAAGAAACACGACTATCGGTATCTAATGCTTCGAAGCAGGAATCGAAATCATTTTGATTTACGACAGTTAAAACGTCATAGCGATTGATATCGTTATACTGCATTACCGAAAGTGCGTGTACGGAATCGCGAATAGCAAAGCCACACACCAAAAGTGCCATACAGCCCATGATGCCAAAAATAGTCATAAGGAAACGCTTTTTGTAGCGAAAGATGTTTCGCGCAGTAACTTTGTTAAGAAACGACATGCGGCTCCAAAGAGGAGTAATGCGTTCAAGGAAAATGCGTGACCCTGCCTTTGGCGCCTTGGGGCGCATAAGGGCAGCAGGGGTTTGTTTGAGCTCAGATCTGCAGGCAAGGATGGCAGCTCCTGCGATTCCTACGATGAAGAATAAGATGCTGCCAATGCCGTAAATCGCATCGAAGGAGTATACGTACGAAGGCAACTGATACATTGCTACGAATACTACAGAAAACAGGAATGTTGGGAAAATGATAAAGCCACAAATGCCACCAAGCACGCCACCGATAAGGGAAGCGCCCAGCGCATAAACAAGATACTTCATTAGAATGCTGTGGCGGCTATAACCCAGCGATTTATACGTACCAATAAGGCTGCGTTCTTCTTCTACCATACGGGTGATAGTGGTAAGAGCAATAAGTACTGCGACGATAATAAACACGACGGGGAACACCAAACCAATAGCTTCAATAGAAGAAGCGTCGCTTTCTACGCTTGTGTAGCCAGCATTTGAATCACGATTTTGGACATACCATTGTGCCGCTTCTATATCATCCACTTCTGCGCGTGCATCAGCAATTTGTTGCAGAGCGTCTGCTTTGGTTTTCTCGTATTCTTGCCGTTGCGAGTCTAGTTCTTCTTGACCAGAGCGAAGCTCTGCTTCACCGTCTGCTATTTGTTGAGATCCGGAAACAAGTTCTTGTTCGCTTGCTGCAAGCTGCTCTTGGGCGGTGGCGAGCGCTGCTTCGCCCTGCTCAATTTGCGCTAGCTGTTCAGTGAGCATGATTTCGTTAGCGTTTATTTCTTCGAGGTTTTGTGTGAGGGGCTTCAGCTGCTTAGCGCGCTCTTCTTCAATTGCCTGAACAGCAGCTTGATACTGTTCCTCGGTTAACATGCCGCTTTCAAAAGCAAGCTTTGCTTGATGGATTTGATCGTCGCAGGCAGTATTAATCTGTTCAATGCCAGCTTCTAATTGGGCTTTGCCAGCAGCAATTTGCGAAAGACCGTCTTCTATTTGAGCACGTCCATTTGTTAGTTGATCGGCCTGAGCTTCGAGTTCGTCTTTGCCATCTGCGAGTTGTTGCTGACCGTCGGCAATTTGAGCCTTGCTGTTATTGAGTTCTGCCCAGCCGTCGTCGATTTGTTTTTGGGCATCAGCTAATTGAGCTTCAGCGTCGGCAAACCCATCTTGGGCTTCTGCTTCTTGTTCGTCGATGGTAGCATGAGCATCTTGCTTAATTTCGTCAGTGCGCGCTTGTTCTCGTTCAGCGCGCACTTCTTCGATGCGATTCGCCAGATTCTCTATCGCCGTATTGTATTCATCTGAGTAGCAGGATAGTTGTTCTGTATCTGCTGCCATTATGTAGGCGGCAGTATAGGTATCAGCAACTTCTGAATCAATAGCGTCTTGTGTTACGAAAAAGCAGCAGTCAGGTGATGCGCTTGCACGAATCGCAATAGGACCAGTGGGATTAGTTAACTCAGTGGGATCAATTACAGCAGCGGTAATGGTATATTCGGTGCGCTTAAAGATGGCGTCATCGTTTTCTTCAAGGGTGACGGTATCTCCAAGAGACATTCCAGCAGTATCAAGATAATTTTGGGTTACCGCAATTTCAGTTTCGTTTGTAGGTAAAAATCCTGAAACTACATAGGGTTGGTTAATCTCTTCATTTAAAAGTGTTTTTACGGCAACACTTAAGCGTTGCGAACCCGCATCGGTATAGGTGTTTTCTTCCCAAGTGCCCTCTACCTTTTCGACTCCCTCAATAGCGGCAAGCGCATCTATATCGGCTTCGGTAAGGCCAAGGGTTGACTGAACGGAAAGATCATAGAGCTGTTGCGAATCAAAGAAGGTATCAGCGGAATTGCGCAAGTCGAAGCAGGAAGCGCGTAATCCGGTAACCATCGTTACGCCGAGCACGCAAATTACCAAAATGGAGATAAAGCGCTTGCGGCTTTGGATAATGGTTCGCCAAATATCTTTTCGAAACGCGTGTGCCATGATGAATTCCTATTTGCTTACCATTCAATTTCTGCAATAGGCACAGGAAATTCATTAATTACTATATCGGTAACGCGTCCGCTATTAACGCGGATGACGCGATCTGCCATGGGGGCAAGGGCAGCATTGTGCGTAATAATGAGAGTGGTCATGCCGCCATTACGACACATATCTTGCAGAAGTTGCAAAATTTGCTTACCTGTTTTGTAGTCAAGTGCCCCTGTGGGTTCGTCACACAAAAGCAACTTGGGATTTTTAGCTAGTGCACGGGCAATGGCTACGCGCTGTTGCTCGCCGCCTGAAAGCTGGGTAGGAAAATTATTAAGGCGCTTGCCCAGACCAACGCGCTGAAGTGTTTCGGTGGCGTCAAGTGAATCAGGGCAAATTTGCGCTGCTAATTCCACGTTTTCTTTGGCGGTAAGCGTAGGAATTAAATTGTAGAACTGAAACACAAAGCCAACTGCAGAACGCCGATATTCAACAAGTTGCGATTCGCTGCATTGCGCTATATCGTTTTTGTCCACTATTACTTCGCCCGATGTGGCGCTATCCATGCCACCCAAAATATTAAGTGCTGTTGTTTTGCCAGCTCCCGAAGCTCCCAAGATAATGGCAAGTTCACCTTGTTCAACACAAAATGATGCACCATCAAGTGCACGGATTTCTGTTGCGCCAGATCCGTAGCATTTCACTACATTGTTAAATTCAATGTAAGACATAGTGTTCTCCCTTGTGGCGACATGCTGTTTGCTGAAGTTAGGCTAAGGCGCAAAGGCTCAATACTGCATCCGAAACAATGCGGCCAAAACGGCTCAAGCAATCCAGTCGGCTCAAGCTGCTCAAGTAATTCAAGAAGCGTGTTCTGCCTGCGTTTCTATGCTGTTCCTACTATGAGTATAGGAGAAAACAGGTTTCATTAAAGAGACAGTTCATTCGCTTTTGTAGTAAGAACACAACAAGCCCGCAAACGCGGGCTTGTTATTAGAGGATGCGCAAAGTTTAAAGGGAATGCGCAGGAGGAAAGAGATGGCTTAAATTGCGTTACTGCTCTAATCGATAAGGGGCTTTAGCTGATAGGTTAAAGCGCTTGTCAATAGGCGAATACTCTAGTTGATAGAAGAACACTCTAGTCGATAGAGATTAAACGCTTGCGATCCTCAGGTTTCGGCAATTCTTTCTTAGGAACATTAATCTTTAAGATGCCGTTGTCGAATTTAGCGGAAATGTCTTCTTCAGAAATGTCATCGCCAACATAGAAGCTACGGCGACAAGAACCTACGAAACGCTCCTTGCGCAAGTAAGATCCGTTTTCGTCCTTATCTTCGGTCTTTTGCTCTGTGTGAGCATTGATGGTCAGGTAGCCTTCATCAAGTGCAATTTCTACGTTTTCTTTCTTAAACCCTGGCAAATCAATGTCAAGTTCGTAAGCTTGAGGGGTTTCCTTAATATCGGTTTTCATTAAAGATGCCGCTGAGGTTTTTGGAGCAGCGTCAGTGCCGAAGAATCCAAAGTCAAACGGATCGCTCAAAAAGTCATTAAAGAAATTTCTACGTGCCAACATGATTATCATCCTCTTTCGTGTGTGTGCGACGGTTGGCAAATTGTCTTAGGTTTTGCTGTCCATCGCGAGCCTTTGTTCACTTGCTATAGTACTGCGCTTTTAGCACTCTAAGCCTGAGAGTGCTAATTTGGTACCGTTTCGTAATAGTTCGTCAAAAAAGGAAAAAATGTGGAAAAGATATGTCTTCTTGTGAGTATGGAAAAACGGGATATATTACGTAGTTGCAAGTATAAAAAGTAACGAACTGTTACCATATGCGTATGGATGACCGAGGCCGATCATATTCTTATAGATCTCGTACATCATCTTCTCGAAGAGAAGATGATTTTTCTGCGCCCACAGACAATAGAAGAACAGAGGCTCGCATTGCTAGAGATTCTCGAACCTCTTCTCGATCTTCTAGGTATAGCCATTCAAGAAACTATGATTACGGTGAGAACGAATTAAATTCTGATTCGCGAATATCTTCCCGTCGCAGAAGAGATGATATGGGTCGTGAAACTAGAAGACGCACCCCTTCAGAAAGCGGCAGAGCTTCAGAGAGAAGACGTTTTTCGGAAGGTGTCCGTGCTTCTGAGAGAAGACGCTTCTCGGAAGATCAGCATGTCTCTGGGAGAAGACGCTCCTCTTTGGATAGGCGGCTGGAGGACAGGTACTCAGAGCAAAAGCAAATGCGCCGCGAATCCGCCGTGCATGCTTCTCATCAAAAAAGAAGTTCTTCATCGGTAAGATCAAGTTACGGACGCGCTTCGGATTACGCACAGCATGCAGATATCGGGAGTCTCGATGGGCGCGCGTACGACAGTCGCCGCTCTTATGGCGCTCATGCATACGATAGGCGCGATTATGATGAGTATGACTATGGCGACCGCAATGAATATGACGACGGTTTATCCCGTCGCGGGGAACACGCTCGCCATTCATCGCCTGATATATATGTACGCTCAAACAACAACAACAGGGGAATTTTTAGTGGAGCACATTTCTCCCTTCCTTTTGGTATAGGAAGCTCTTCGGGATATAGCAGAGGCTATCGCGGTAACCACGGTGGTGCTTCAATCATTTCTTCACTACCGCTTCCTGTAGCATATGCTATTCCTGTAGTTGTTCTTGTTCTTATTATTGCGCTTCTTATTTTTGTTGTTTCATCTGTCCAGTCGTGCGCTGCTGGGGGACAAAATGATCAGCTTGACGTGCAAGAAGTTCAACCTATGAATTTAAGCTATCAGGCTTCGGTTTCGGGTATAGATGCCATCGCGGATCCGGGGGCAACTGTTACGGGCTTCACCTTAGCGAACGAAGGACAAAACTATACTCCAGCGCTTTCCGAAGAAGGCTCAAATTCTATACAGACAGCACTTGCACCTTTTGTGGATAACGGATACGACATCGGTTTTCTTTTGATGGATCTACAAACAGGAAGCGGGTACGTATATAACCCCGATTTGGAAGTTTATGGCGCTTCGTCATTTAAGGGTCCTGTGCTTATTTATGGGTGTCAAGAATCGCTTGAGCCAGGGATTTTGTCTATCGATAGCGTAAATGATTCGGCATCTAATGCCATTATTTATTCGGATAATCGCTCGTACTACACCATGCGTGCTACTTTTGAAGAATATAGCGAAATTGGTCTGGTTAATTGGCTTGCTAATTTGGGTCTTGATTCTAGTTTGGAGTCCGATTCTTCCTTCCCGCATTACTCCACACGTGAATCGGCGAAGCTTTGGATGAATGCATATTTGTATTTTACTTCGGCAGGCTCTGATCCTGAAATTGTTTCATGGGCACAAGATTTATTCTCTCAAACGGAAGTTTCTATGATTCGCGCTGGCGTGGATCCTGCGTTTCCTTTGGTCTTGGATAGTGGGGAAGTGTATATACATCAGACCACTCAAAATGACCAATCATCCGATCAGGGTGGAGATCAAAATGGAGAAAATACCGAAGGGAATTCAGGCGATCAGCAGACTGGTCAATCCGGCGATCAGCAAGCCGATCAATTCGGTGATCAGAATAATCAGAATGAGCAGCAAACAGACGGGCAAACCGATCAGCCTCAAAATTTGACTGCTGCCGATATGGCAGACCCAAGCTCTAACTTAATTGTGTACGACAAAGCCGGCTGGCTTAACGGCGAAACGGATGATGGTCTGTGTGATGCGGGCATAATTTACGATGGCGATAAAGCCTATCTTATTTCTGTGATGTCAGGTGTGCCTGATGGCGATGATGCTCGCCAAGATCTTGCCAGATTAGTTGCAGCTCTTTGGGGTCAGCGTAGTACTCTTGCGCCAAGACAGGGGTATGTATTGGTTGATCCGGCAGCAACTGCCGATCAATCGAATCAGACGCAGCAGAGTCAATAAACGCTGAGTTGTTCAACTAAGTTCTTTAAATCCGTAGAAAACGTGAATTTTTGTGCTCTTAGAAACTTCAAATCTCATATACGATTGACTTCCTTCGCGCGCGCGTTATACACTGCAAAAGTTCGCTTTCAAAAGCCCCGTGCGAGCTTGAGATTCGAACTTCAATACGGAAACTGTTTTGTGGCGCTAGCTTGTTAGTCCAGAAGCAAGCTAGTTGGCAACATTTCAGGGGATGTTTGAAGATGGTGGAGTAGGATCCCGCCGCTTCGAATCGGCAGCAACTTTTGAAAACCGACACTTGTTACTTTATTGGAGGAACACTGTGAAGACCTATTACGCAAAGCCCAACGAAGTTGAGCGCGAATGGCTTCTGATCGACGCAGAAGATCAGGTTCTTGGTCGCGTTGCATCAAAGGCAGCTCAGATCTTGAAGGGCAAGCATAAGCCCCAGTACACCCCTCATGTTGACACGGGTGACTTTGTAGTAGTTATCAATGCTGACAAAATCCGTGTTACTGGTGTAAAGGCTACGGACAAGGAATACTATCGTCACAGCGGTTATCCCGGAGGACTGAAGTGCGAAACGTTCCAGGAAGCAATGGAAAAGCATCCTGAGCGCGTTATCGAGCACGCAGTTAAGGGTATGCTGCCAAAGAACACGCTTGGCCGCGCAATGGCTAAGAAGTTGAAGGTGTACGCTGGTAGCGAGCATCCACACATGGCTCAGCAGCCTCGTGAGATCAAGATGGAGGATAACTAATGGCAGGCACTGGTCGTAGGAAGAACGCAGTAGCTCGCGTTCGTATCGTTCCTGGTACCGGCAAGGTTACGGTTAATGGTCGCGATGGCGTAGAATTCTTCGGTCGCCAGGCACTCGTTGACTATGCAACCACCCCATTCGTAGTTACTGACACCAAGGGTCACTTCGACGTTATTGCTCGTTGCAATGGTGGCGGCGTATCTGGTCAGGCTGGCGCTCTTCGTCACGGTATTGCTCGTGCTCTTCTTGAAGCAGGCGACTATCGTGCAGAACTCAAGCGCGCTGGTTATCTGACTCGTGACTCTCGTATGGTTGAACGTAAGAAGTACGGCCTGAAGAAGGCTCGTAAGCGCCCTCAGTTCTCAAAGCGCTAGTCGGCTTGTTCTGGCTGGTATCTTGCCGTTCCAAACTTTGCTCACGTACCTAAGTACGCTACGCAAATCCTTCACGGCAATCTACTCATCCGGAAACAACCCTTTGTAGCTCTTTGCGCTCAAGCGCTAAACCTGATGGTTTCTTCCGGAGGCTATCAAAACGTTCAAACTCCAATGCCCGTTTCTGTTTCGGCAGAAGCGGGCATTTTGTTTCTTGTAGGTTCTGTTTTTGGATGAAATTATTCGTTTGTTACTGAATTTTGCAAGTTGGGTGACAGTGAGAACTCTTTTCCTCGGATTGAGAATAATTAAGCTGTATTTTCGCTGAACTAGTTCAAAACGGGTTCAAAACCCGTTCATCCTAAAATTTAGTCTTTGAAACATGTTCACACGTTGCAAAAAGAATTGCGCTCTATAGAATGGGCAGCACTTCGAGGCAATCTTATTGCACAGGGGTATCGGGCAAAAAGATTCAACTTGAAGGCGTAAGGTTCGGCGGAAACCTAAGACTTAATAAAAGCAACGGTGTCGACTTACGTAAGGGAAATATTTGGGATAGGGACCTGTGACACGAAAGTGTTCAGGTCCCTATTTGTTTTGCGAAAGGTTGTGGTTTTGGAACAGGAAGAATTTATTTTATAGCACAGCATTCGCCCATATGCTGTGCTCCTTATGCGCAGTATTCCGTACGTGTTGGTAATAAGCAGTTATGAACCGCAGCAGGGTAATACAAAGTGGTTTTTATTACTGCTTCGAGAGAGAAAAGTAGATGGCTTCGGCAAAAGGTGCCGAAAACGAATCTTGGAGGTTAGATTCAAATGATGTATGTAGCAGCAATCACCGTAGTATTCCTCGCAGCAGGTCTCGCTATGCTCTCTAAGCTTGGAAAGGGTAACTCTGCAGCTTTGGAACTTGCTGTGGCTCGTAAGGTTCAGCTTGGCGTACAGGCACCTCGTGATTTTTATATGCAGCAGTACGAAGAGGCTGTATCTAGCCGCCACTAAGCAATGTAATTTAGAGAACTGCCTCTCCTCTTGCTCCTAAATTGTGCAGTTTGCAAATAAGCAATGCTTTCAAGAAGAGCTCTGGTAAATTACCAGAGCTCTTCTGCTAATAAAAACTCTTCGAATAAAAGGCATATAGGACACAAATTTTGTCCTATAAACCGAATAAAAAGGCCCCGCGACCTGTGGAAATCGCGGGGCTGGAGGCAAGGAATTATGCAAGTTGTATGCATTGCGGATCTAGTTTTTGGTGTCGTGTTTTGTGCTATAAAACGCGACACGTGTAATGCGTTCTAAACCGCAATGGCTTATTTATTCTCTTCGTGTTCAGCTTTAGCCTTGGCCATACGTTCTTCCAAAGCTTTGAGCTGTTTAGCGGTTTCCTCTTCTTCAAGACGAAGCTCTTCTTTGCTTGTTGCATAGTCGATGCGGATCTTGCGATTGTTGCAAAGCAACAGGTAAAGAATGATAGAAGCAGGAAGACCAATGGAAGCACCGCGAGCAACGATGAAGCCTGCGGACATACCGGCAATACCACGGTCCATATCGTCGCGAAGCAGGTTGATAGCAATCTGTGCGCAAACGAAGCCCTGAACAACCATGATAACAACCAGCAACGCGCCAGATGCAGCCAAAGAAACTTCGTAGAGTGGGTAAAAGAATAAGCCAACTACGGTGAAGATAAGGTTCGTACCAGTGCCGTCATAAATGGAGTTCATGCCTTCGCGGCCAGATTCCTTATAACGAGCAAAAGTAGCGATTGCATAAGGAGGGCTGAAAGGACCAGCCAATGCAGGATAAGGAGCGAACAGAGAAAGAACTACGTTACGGATACCGCAAACGATGTTGGTGCGGTTTACGTTGAACTCAATGTATTCGTCATCACGAGCAGAATTGATGCAAAGCTGCTGAACGGTGATGAAGTCGCCATAAGCAATAATCCATGCAGTAAGTGCATATGGGATACCGGAGATCCAAATAGTAGGATCAGTGCAGAATCCAATAAAGAAGGGCGAAACAGCTGCAAATAATGCGCCGAAGTCGGGCATTACGATGAACTGACCTGAGAATTCATATTGGAAGTCGCCCGAAACGCCACCAACAATGAACAGGAATAAAACGCCCCACAAGAAGCTGTAGTTGCCAAGCAATGCCAAGATTTTATGCTCTGACATCTTTTCGCGAATACGCTGACTGAACATAAACAAGCAAACTACTACCAGACCGCCAAGGCAAGCAATAGTTGCGGTATCAAGTGCGCCGCCTTCAGACATACGAGCAACAACGGAGTTGATACCTGCGCCTAAAACAATGCCGCCTTTCAAGGCTGGAGGCAAAATCATGTTGAGTTTCTTGGATAACCCTGTAGCGCCTAAAACAATGAATAGAATTCCGAGCTCTAACTGTATAACAGTAAGTGCTTGGAATCTTATTACGCCTTCTGGAAGGGTTTCCAGATAGAGCACAATTACCGCCATCGCCGCCGTAATCCAACCGCAAACTGCCGGTTCACCTAAGAACCAGCTCAAGGTATAACAAGCGGTCTCAAATATTACGAGTGCGTATGCAGTGTTGGGATCCAAGCCCAACGTAGAAATAAGAACAGCCAATGCACCGTATGAAGTACATGCGTTCATGAGGCCTGTAATAACTTCAGGACCAGAAATATTAAAGTGAATAAAGGGAATACGAATGCGGAATATTCCCAGTCGAATACATGGCTGAATGCCACCGTATTCACGCTTTAAAGCCATATGACCCTCCTCTAGATAATCAGATTCCGCAAAAGCGAATGGGGATTAACTTTTTTATTAATTCCTTTCTCTAACTTGAAATGCCTCCAATTTTTGAGCGCACAAAACTAAGCCTCTTCCACAGAGAGTTTTTCGCTTATGTTTTTGTGGTTCAAACGGGAACCAATTCGTCTGGAGCTCTAGCGGGAATCAAGAAATAAGCGCCAGATGGGGGCGAATTGGATAGTCCGCTTCAGTAACTATAGTCTTTCCCAATAATAGAATTACTAATGTCTATGATGTGAACCCATTCATCAGAATCTATGGATGCGTTTAAAAAAATTAAACCAATGGACATAAGAATTGAAAATGTAGAGAAAAAATTGATGAACGTGTTATAAATTTATTAAATTACATTATTTAATAAATTTATCGAAATGAATTGCGATTTCTTATAGGATTGCCCTCTATGAATTCTATTTAATAGTTGGTATTTTGAACCCATGCAGAATACAAAGAATATACGAGGCATTATTTTTGCGCTTTTAAGCGGCATTTGTTGGGGTTTTTCTGGAGCTTGTGCTCAGTATTTATTTTCTCATTACGGGCTAGATCCGCTTTGGGTTTCTTCGGTTCGAATGCTGTTTGCTGGCATTATTTTGTCACTGTTTGCTTTGATTGCGTTTCGAGGGCAATACCTTACACTCTGGAGAACGCCAAGAATTTTGGGTCGAATGGTGGTGTTTGCCATATGTGGTTTGGCGTTCTGTCAAATGACCTATCTTTTGGCAATTCAATATTCAAATGCAGGCACAGCAACCATTATTCAATATATCGGTCCTGTTCTTACAGTATTCTTCCTATGTTTTCTAGCGCGTAGACTTCCTAATGGTCGCGAATGGTTAGCTCTTATCTGCGTGGTGGTGGGAGTTTTTTTGCTTGCTACCCATGGAAACCCGGCGGTAATGGTGCTCTCTCCAGAGGCGTTATTTTGGGGGCTGGTTTCGGCATTTGCTTACATGATCTATTCGCTTTTGCCTCGAAAGCTAATGTTTCGTTTCGGAAGTGTTCCAGTGGTGGCAGCAGCACTTCTTATCAGCGGAATAATATTTAGTCTTTTGCTGCAGTCGTGGACAAACATTCCTTCTATGGAAGTGTCGGGTTATGTGGTGCTTTTTGTAGGCTTAGTCTTTTTTGGTACCGTAGTAGGATTTTCGCTGTTCTTCCAATCGATAAATGATATTGGCGCCGCAAAAGCGGGGCTTATGGCAAGTATCGAAACGGTATCCGCAACAGCTTTTGCGGTGCTTTGGCTAGGAACGTCATTTGTGTGGATTGATATCGTGGGCTTTCTGCTTATTGTAGCTACGGTATTTATTCTTGCGAAACATCCTGGTGACCCTGATATGCAGAAGTCAACGACCAACTAAAACTTGGTAGTACAAAACAGGGCAGACTTACTTGAGATACAGGTAAATTCTTCATGAAAATAGTTAATAGAAACTAAGTTACTGCTTATCTGGCATATTCGCAAAAACCATGGTCAATCTGGGCTTATTAAGATTCTCAATCCTAATTTGATAATAGATAGTATATCTATTAGATTTTTCTTATCAAAAGTATCAATATCAAATCTATAAAGCCATGTTGCGTCTTATGCTTGTGGAGGTATAGACGCAGCCCTTATGAAATCTTGCAACACTTTGGGGGATGTTGTTGTAAGAGGCTCAGCCTGGTGCGAATGAGGGGTTTCGCACAATGTGGCGGCGGAAAAAGACTCACAAGGAGAAAAAGGGGATCTATGAAACCGGTAAAGCTTGCAGTTCTTGGTTTGAACCAAGGCGCAAAAATAGTACGCGACGCTTTAAAACACGATGAAGTTGAGCTTGTTGCGGTAGCCGGATTTGGAGAACAGGCGGAATCGGTAGCGAGCGAATTAGGGTTAAAGCGCTACGAAGATTACCGCCTGTTGCTGCGGCAGGAAGATCTTGATGCAATTGCAATTGCGCTTCCTAATGGGTTGCATGTAGAAGCGGTAGAAGAGTCGCTTGCGGCGGGAATTCGCAACATTCTTTTGGAAAAACCTATTGCTAATACCATTGAGGAAGCTCAGCACATTATAGAT
>OCQB01001618.1_pt1 | contig 17380 bp, 17 predicted proteins | sample 1538631 | NCBI WGS metagenome assembly OCQB01 (sample SAMN04571713, study PRJEB22368) | human gut metagenome | biome: human gut; material: stool | host: Homo sapiens | place: Luxembourg | collected 2012-10-19
CCGCCGGAGCCCATGCCCGCCACAGCCTGATTCTCCCTTTTTCCCCTGCCTGCTTTTCCCCCATTGCGCCCCGGTTCCCTTTCTGCTATAATATTATTATGTAGCCCTTCAGCCCCCAGGTCCCGCGTTCCCCGCGGCCCTGGCCGGGCTGAAAAATAGAACAGCAATGTTATTATATCATAGATTGCGGGAGATTCCTATGAAAAAATATCGCTTTTTCTCACTGCTGCTGGCCGCGGCCCTGGCCCTGTCCCTCTCCGTCCCCGCCATGGCCCTGGACGACCCCCAGCCCAACTGCAGCGCGGCCATCCTGGTGGACGGCGACCACGGCGAGGTGCTCTATGAGCAGAACGGCTATGAGCGCATCTACCCCGCCTCCATCACCAAGATCATGACCTCCCTGGTGGTGCTGGAGGCCATTGAGGCCGGTGAGCTCAGCCTGGACGACCAGATCACCGCCTCCCAGCAGGCGGTGACCCTGCCCGAGGGCAGCTCCAACGCCAATCCCCCCATCCAGGCCGGGGAGATCCTCACCGTGGAGCAGCTGCTCTACTGCGACCTGCTCCCCTCCGCCAACGAGGCCTGCAACATCCTGGCCGAGGCGGTGGCCGGCTCCAACGAGGCCTTTGTGGAGCGGATGAACGCCAAGGCCCGGGAGCTGGGCATGGAGAACACCCACTTCACCAACCCCCACGGCCTGCACGACCCGGACCACTATACCACCGCCTATGAGATCTACATCATGGCCCAGGCCGCCATGGAGCACGAGCTGTTCCGCACCATCGTCTCCACCCCCACCTACACCATCCCCGCCACCAATATGAACGAGGAGCGGGTGCTCCACTCCACCAACGGTCTGATCAGCAACTGGTACGTCATCGGCAATACATACTCCAAGGCCATCGGCATCAAGACCGGCAGCACCGGGGAGGCGGGCCGCTGCGTGGCCGCCGCCGCGGTGGACGAGGAGGGGCGCACCTTCTACTGCGTCATCCTGGGCTCCGAGGTGGCCGACACGGAGCAGGGCAACCGCTTTGCCGAGGCCTCCCGCCTGCTGGAATGGGGCTTTGACAACTTCCAGCGCACCACCCTGCTGGACGAGAATACGGAGGACGTGATCCGGGAGGTGGCCGTCACCCTGTCCGACGAGGCGGACTTCGTGCTGGCCCAGCCCGTGGGCTCCATCGAGGCCACCATGCCCACCGACTACGACCCCGCCCAGGCTGAGCTCATCATCGACCTGCCCCAGAGCATCGAGGCCCCGGTCACCGCCGGGCAGGAGCTGGGCACCATCTCCCTGGTCTATGACGGGGTCACCTACGGCACCCTGCCCATGGTGGCCGCCGATTCCGTGGTCCGCTCCGACTTCCTCTATACCGTGCAGCTCATCCAGCACTACTGGGACCAGTGGTGGGTCAAGGCCCTGGTCATCCTGGCCGTGGTGCTGATCCTGGCGCTCATCCTCTACCTGGCCCTCATCCGGCCCCGCCGCCGCAGGGGCGGACGGCGGTACAGCTACTCCGGCAGCGGGCGGCGCAGAACCACCACCTACCGCGGCCGCCGCAGACGATAACGGGTCCCGCCCCCCGGCCGCGTCCCCCGCGGCCGGGTTTCCCTCTGCCGGGCCGGGTTTTCGCCCTCCTCCCGGCCCGTTTTTCCCAGCGGGACGGGGAAATCCCTCCCATTCATAAAAACTTCATAAAAGGTTCTTAAATTGTCCAACATTCCCCCCGCTTCCTCTGGTATGATCATCTCGTCAGGATGAAGAAGCCAGACAAATCTTTGAATCCTCCCTCTCTCTTTTCTCAAGACCGGGGCGCCCCAGCGGGTGCTGGGGCCTCCCGGACCAAAACCTCCGAAGCCTCCTACAGGCTCCGTTTTGCCGCCCGCAAGGGCGGCTTTGTTTTTGTCTCTACAGGGCAGATCAAATCGCAAAAGCAGGACGGGCAAGCGGTTGGCTTGTCCGTCCTGTGCGTTATGCGCTTTTTGAGCGATTTGCAGGCCTTGCCCGCAGGATAGCCCAGGCGATCCCCATGCCGATCACCATGCCGAGGAAATTGCAGATCAGATCATCCACATCCAGGCTCCTGCCAAAAATCAGCTGGGCCACCTCAAAGCAGGCCGGCACGAAAACGGCGGCCAGCACCAGCCTTTTCCCGCCCTTTATCCCCGTGACCAGGGGGAGGAGCAGGCCGAAGGGCACAAACATGGCCACGTTGCCGATCAGCATCGTCCTCATCCAGCTGCCCAGGGAGAGCTCACCGGTCAGGCATTGCAGGAGGGTGGGGACAAGATTGACCCCGCCGAGCTGGAAGACCGGCCCCATCTCCTCCCACCAGCCGAAGAAGATCCCGTCATAGACATACAGCCAGAAGTTGGCAGGAAGGACGACCAGGCTGATCAGCCCGGTGAGATAGCAGACAAAGATCACCCGCAGGATCTCCTGTCCCCACTTGATTCGCCTGTTCTCCCTCCGCCGGAGGACAAGCCGGATGATCAAAAATACCACGCCCACGATACTGGCGATGGGGAGGGCCTGCAAAAAGTAGCCTAGGATGGTCCCGCTGTTCATCTCCATCCGAACGGAGTTGTATAGCGCTAAAAGCATGGCCTGTTTCCTCCAAATTTGTATTGATCAATTGGCTTGTCCCTGAGGCTGATACCTCTCCCGCTCACAAGTCCCGGAAGGCCCGGAAGGAGTACAGGGTCATCCCCCGGCGGAGATAAAACCGCAGCAGCGGCCCCTGGGCCCGGTTTGCCCCAGTGAGCATCAGGCGCTTGACCCCCTCATTTCGCAGCTCCCCCTCCACATAGTCCAGCAGCCGGCCTCCCAGGCCGTTGTCCCGAAAGGGGCGGGCCACATACACTTCCTCCAGCTCGAACCACCGGTCCCCCGCCTTTTGGATGCTGCTGGACCGAGAGGCGGTCTCCATCTGTCCGGTGGCGTAGCCGGCCACTTGGCCGTCTGCCTCCGCCACCCAGCAGCGGTAGCCGTCCAGCTCTTTCTCCCCGTTGGCAAAGTAGCCGTAGGTGATGTCCTCTTCCGCCCAGGCCCGGGACAGGACCAGCACCGCCTGCCGGTCCCTGTCCTCCATGGGCCGCAACACCGCATCTCCACTCCGCATCATATCTGTCGCCGCCCTCCATTCCTTTTACTGGCCCTCGTCCGGCACCGCCAGCCGCTCCATGATCCACACGGCATCGGCCTGGCCGGAGAGGGCCTCCCCCTTCCGCAGGTCCCGGAATCCCAGGGTCTCCCAGAAGCGGTGGCCGTTCCCGTTGTGCTCCAGACAGGCCAGGCGGAGGCTGTCCATCCCCCCGTCCCAGGCCGCACCGGGCAGGGCGGACATCAGCCGCTTCCCGACGCCCTGGCCTTGCAGGGATTTCTCCACCAGGAACAGGCCAACCCACAGGGTCTGCTCCCGGGGATAGCCCTCCACCCAGTCCAGCACCGCCCGCGGCTTTCCGTCCCGCCAGAAGGCCACATAATGCTTCTGCTCTGGGGCGCACCGGGGGGGCAGGGCGGTCAGGCTCGCCCGGAGGCCGTCCAGGTCGGGCTGCCTGCCATCCAGGTCAAAGTAGTCCGGATCGGTGCGGAGCAGGGCCAGCACGGGATCCAAATCGGCCTCCTCCACCGGGCGGATGTCCCACTCCGGCAGGCGGCGGCGCAGTCCCTCCAGGATGGGCACGTCGGGCAGGGCCGCCTTGGTGCCCACGCACCGGTTGATGGGGGTACCCAGGGCATGGAACTTCTCCTCATAGTCGGTCATGATTCCCTGGACGCCGTGGGCGTGGAGGTCCCGGGTGACCTGGGACAGCTCGTATCCCGCCTTGGGGAACTGGAACAGGGACCACTCGAACAGGTCCCGGTTGTCCGTCTTGAACTCGATGCGCCCCCCGTCGGCCAGCACCTTCCGATAGCTGCGCAGGAAGGTCTCGGCGGTGAGGCGGCGGCGGGCGTGCTTCACCGACGGCCAGGGGTCGCAGAAGTTGATGTAGAGCAGGTCCACCTCGCCGGGGGCGAAGTAGCGGTCCAGCTCGGCCGCGTCCCCGTCGATGAACAGCACGTTGGTCAGCCCCAGGTCCCGGCACCGCTCCATGGCGGTGACCATGGCGTCTGGCACCCGCTCCACCGCCACATACAGGTCCTCCGGGTGGGCGGCAGCGGTCCCGGCGGTGAAGCGGCCCTTGCCGCAGCCCAGCTCCAGCCGGAGCAGCCGGGCGTCCGGCTTTCTCTCCCGCCACCGGCCCCGCACGGCCGCCGGGTCCTTCACCCACAGGGCGGCGCAGGCCTCCATCCGAGTCTCCAGGTTTTTCTTCTTTCTCATCCGCATGGTATCGGCTCACCCTCTCCAAACGATTGCCTATCAGTATACTATAAAGGCTTGCAAAGGGCAAGTTTATCCGGTATAATAGATAAGCCGTTCTCCCCGCGAGGGGTATGTTTCCCCCGGCGGGCGGCAAAAGCAGCATATCCGGGTGTAGCGCAGTTGGTAGCGCGCCAGCTTTGGGAGCGTGAGGCCGGAGTTCGAGCCGCACTTTCCTAAAATCCCGGAAAGCTCTGGGACGCTGAGGCTGACGGAGTTTTGCCCCTCGCCGGGAACTGGTCAAAAACCGGCGTTGACCCCATATTTGACCACAATCAGAAAATTCCATAACCGGGTGTAGCGCAGTTGGTAGCGCGCTTGCTTTGGGAGCAAGATGCCGGGAGTTCGAGTCTCCCCACTCGGACCAAAAATCGCCTCAAAACATCAGTTTTGAGGCGATTTTCATAACTTTTTCGACAATAATTTGTTTGGCGTTCTGCATAAATAAGGCCTCAAATGTGGTCAACTCACTTTTGCGGATTTGTTTTGGATTTTCGTTGTAAATATAGTTTCTTGTCCGTCTCCGCCACAATTCGTTCCGAAAAGAGGCAAAGACAAACTGCACAATTTTTGAAATATGGGGTCATGACCACCTATTCACGATCAGTTCACGCTACCGCAGCCTTATCTTTGTTTCTTGCGTCGCAAAATCTGATAGGCCCATCGCGTTTCCTGGCCTTGTTCCTCTCGGCGGGGCCGTGTATAATGGCAGTGGAAAGCAGGAAAAGAAGCGAGTAAGGAGCGGGGCCATGCGGATCCTCATGCTGGGTAACAGCTTTACATTTACCAACAATATGCCACAGATGCTTGCCGGTCTGACCGGGGCGGAGGTGGTCCACCACACCCGGGGCGGGGCGCGGCTGTCGGAACAGCTGAACCCCAACACCAGGCTGGGCGGCCGGACCCAGGCGGTGCTTCAAAAGGAGAAGTGGGACTATGTGGTGCTCCAGGAGATGAGTCACGGCCCCATCACTTTCCCCAAGAGTTTCTTTTCCAGCGTGGAGCAGCTTTGCCGGCAGATCCGGGCAAACGGAGCGGTCCCCATTTTGTTTGCTACCTGGGCCTATCAGAGGGGCGGAGCCAAGCTGACGGATAAGGGCTGGGACTACGACGAGATGGCCCAAAAGCTGTCCGAGGCCTGCCACAAAGCGGCACAGGAAAATGACGCCTTGATCGCCGACGTGGGCCGACGGTTTTATGAATGGTCCGTTCCTCAGGACCTCTATGCTGCCGATGGCATTCATCCCAGTGAGCTGGGCTCTCATATTGCGGCGGAGACCATTGCGGCAGTGATCCGGCAGTGGGAGGGTGCGGTGCAATGACGGCAGAGACAAAACCCCGCCGCAAAAAGTGGAAGATCGCCGTCAGCATTTTGCTGGCGGTTCTGGTTCTGCTGGCGGGCGGCTTTTTCTGGTATGTGTCCGACTACTATCGGGCGGAGGACGTGGCCCTGGAGGTACTGGCAAGCGGAGAGCATCTGGAGGTCCGGGATCATCTGACCATCCTATCCCCATCCTATCCCACGGACACCGCGATCATCTTCTACCCCGGAGCCAAGGTGGAGGCCGCAGCCTATCTGCCCCTGTTGAACCAGCTCCGGCAGACCGGCCTCACCTGCATCCTGGTGGAGATGCCCTTCCACCTGGCTATTTTCGACGTGAACGCAGCGGAAGATGTGATGTCCCAGTTCCCGGATATCCGGCACTGGTACATCGCCGGCCACTCCATGGGCGGGGCCATGGCTTCCCAGTTCGCTTCGGAGCATCCGGACGAGGTGGACGGCCTGATCCTGCTGGGAGCCTACTCTACGGCGACTATCCGCCTGCCGATCCCAGCTTTGCCCGGCCTGCCCGCTGGCGGGGCTCCACCCTGGGGAACGGCTACGGCCCGGAGGCGGTGCAGGCTGTCATCGACGGCACAGCCCCGGTGCGTACTCCGGCCACCGACCGCGCCCGTCCCACCCCCAGGCGGCTCAATCTAATTATCGACATCCAGCAGCGCATGGCACAGGGCAAGGGTCCTGGCTATGAGCGGTGGGCCAAGATTTACAACCTGAAACAGATGGCCGCCGCCCTGCAATTCCTCCAGGAGAACGGCCTGACCGGCTATAACGAACTGGCGGCCAAGGCGGACGCGGCGGTGGATCGTGCCCACGCCCTGGCCGGGGAGCTCCGGGCCGTCCAGGAGGAGTTGACCCATACTGCCGCCCTCATGGGGGCCGTGGTGCAGTATGCGAAAACCCGGCCCGTGTTCGACGGCTACAAGGCGTCCAAGTACAGCAAGAAATATCTGGCCCAGCATGAGGCGGAGCTGGCCGACTACCGGGAGGCCAAGGCCACCATGAACGATCTTTTGGACGGAGCCAAGCTCCCCAAAATGGACGCCTTGAAACAAAAGCGCCGGGAGTTGACTGAGCGCAAAAAAGCCCTCACCGCACAATACCGCGCCGCGCAAAAGGAAATGCGGGAGTTGGTGACGGCGAAGGGCAACATTGACCACCTTATCAATCTCACCGGCGAACGCGCCGATAAGGAACAGACCCGTTAGGGGCGGTTCCGCAGACAGACCTATGGGACACTTTGTCCCATAGCGGTGTCCCCGCGCAAACATGGTTTGCGTGGGGAGAGGAGGCGCAGCGGAATGAGTAAGCCCTGCCGTTTACGGCGGGGCGCGGGATATGGAGCCTGCGCCGACGACGGGGTTTGGGGAGGCTCCCCAACAAGCACTTTCGCGGGGCCCTCGGCGGCGCGAAAATTGCAAGTGTGTCCACACTTGCCTTGCTTGCCATTACGCGCTCCCCAGAACTATGTAGATATCAAAGCCGCTTGCATGGCAGGAAGGATTTGAGTTGAAGCAGCGTTTATGATATAATAAAAAATATCCATTTTGTCGTGTAGGAGGTGGCATTATGGCGGAACAGTCGGACAACCACACCCTTTGGAATCTTACCCGTGATCAGTGGTACCAGGCCGTCTGCTTCGCCCTGTGCTTCCTGGCTTTCATGCTGGCGGAGGCGGCGGTGAACACCCGCGCGGCGGTTCTCCTGGGCCCGGAGCGGGTGAACGTCGTCTACGCGCTGGGCCTGGTGTGCACCGGTCTGGGCTTTCTGTCCTTCGCTCTGCTGCGCAAATTGATCCAGGGGGAGCGGGGGCGGAAATACGCCGCCTTCCTGGCGGGGGCGCTGTGCGTGATCTCTGCCATTCTGTTCCTGACCACCGATCAGGCCGCGCTGTTTTCCCTGGGCGCCGCACTGTGCCTGCTCTCCTGCGGCCACATCGGCGGCTGCGTTTACTACAACCACGCCATGACCTTCCAGGGCAGCCGCTGTACCGGCCGGGTCACCGGCATCGGGATGGGCCTGGCCGTGCTGCTCCAGTTCCTGATCCAGAGCGTCATCCCCCTGGATGTCATTTTCCTCATCAGCATGATCGGCAGCATTTTCCTGGTGGTGTTCCTGATGTCCAGGGCGCCCCGGGACTGGGTGCTGGCCGACCCGCTGCCCTATTCCGCGGAGAATGAGACGCCCCGGCGCACGGCCCTGATCCTGCTCACCGCCGTGACGCTGATGAGCCTGGTGTCCGGCCTCATCGACGGGGTGATCACCGCCTTCGACAGCGCCGGGCAGTTTGACATCTACCACGGGGTGCGCCTGTTCTACGCCCTGGGCCTTGTGCTGGCGGGCGGAGCAGCGGACCTGCGGCAGCGGCGGCTTCTGCCGCTGGCCACAGCCTGCTTTATCCTCCTGTCCTCGATTTCCACGGCGCTGCTGTCCACCCCCGCGGGGTACTTTGCCGGCGTGGCGCTGATGTATGTGTACAGCGGCTTTTATATCATTTTCCTCACCGTCCTGTTCTGCGATTTTGCCCCCAGGACCGCTCGGCCGGAGCTGTGGGCGGGGCTGGGCCGAGTGGTGCGGTGCTTCGCCGCGGCGGCGGTGGTGCCGTCCACGCCCTGGCTCTATAACGCCTGGGGCAGCACCGTGCTGACGGTGGCAAGCTGCCTGCTGTCCGTGGCGGTGCTGCTGGTGCTGCTGCCCTGGATCGTCCGGGGCGGAAAGAGCGAGCAGCCCCTCTCGCCCGAGCAGGCGCTGGAGCGGTTCTGCCGGAGCTGCCGCCTGACGCCCCGAGAGACCGAGGTGCTGCAAAAGCTGCTGGAGAGCGATGACAGCCTTCAGATCATTGCCACTGACTTGGCTATCTCGGTGCGGATGGTGCAGCGATATGTGACCTCTATTTATGAAAAGACAGGGGCCAAGTCCCGCACGGGGCTGCACCAGTTGTACACCCGGCATATGATGGAAAATCGCTGAGCGTCCATAAAATAGAACATTTCCACTGGAAAACCAGGGGGTTCGTAAATACGAACCCCCTGGTTTTCTATTTTGGCGGGAGTACGGCCTGCACAAACCGGCCCCGGTAGTCTACAATGGCGGCAGCAAACCGAGGAGATTTGCAAGAAAGGAGGACTCCATGAGCGAGCATAGCGTATACCGTATGCTGCCCTACGCCCGGCAGCTGGTGAAGCTGGCCGTGTGCGACGTGCTGGAGCAGGAGGGCTGCCTGGACTTCGTCCGGGACGGGCCGGACGGGACTGTTGTGGCCGACGTCACGGTCTACGACAACCCGGGGCAGTTTTCCATCGCCGTCTGGGACGGTCCGGTGGGAACGGAACTGTCCGTATCCATCACCAAGCCCCGGCCAGGCCTGTCACCGGATGGGCGGCGCCGGGCGGAAAATTACCTGGCCGACCGGGTGGAACAGCTGCTGGAAAACGAGTTGCGGCTGGAGCCGCTGGCCCGGTCCGGCTGAGGACAGGCCAAGCACCACAGTTATCACTCACAGGAGGGAACCGAACATGAAACGAAACATCAAACGCCTGCCGGCCCTGCTGCTGGCGGTCATTCTCTGCCTGAGCCTGCTGCCGGGAACGGCGCTGGCATGGGAATTCAGCGGAGAGGATTGGGAGTTTGACTTAACAGACATGAGCAAACCTACACTGGTCATCAAAAGCGACGATGGTATGACCGATTGGATCGCCAACGGCGGCTCATACAGAGGCATCGTGCTTGCCGTGGATCTGGCCGATGGCATCACCGAGATCCCCTACCACGCCTTTTACAAATGCAGCCAACTGACCACCGTTGAGATCCCGGCCTCCGTCATCGAGATGGGTAAAAACGACGTCTTTGAGGGCTGCACCGCACTGACGTCCATCACCGTGGCGGATGGCAATGATAAATTCTTCGTCGAGGACGGTACTGTACGGGTATGCGAAAGACGACGATGGGAATAAGATCGACGATGAATTTATCGCCCTCATCTGCCCGCCGGGCATGAGCGGTTCGGTCACCCTGAAGGCTGGCACCGTGGAGATCGAGTCCTCCGCCTTTGAGGGCTGCACCAAGCTCACCGGCGTGACCCTGAACGAGGGTTTAACGCGCATCGGCAGCAACGCCTTCGGGGGATGCACCAGTCTGCAGAATGTGACCCTGCCCGCCTCCCTCACCAGCCTGGGCAACGGTGTGTTCGACGGCTGCAGCGGTCTGACCAGCCTGAACGTGGCCGATGGGAACACCGAATTCAGCGCCCAGGACGGCGTGCTGTATGACATAGGCAAGACCGAACTGCTGCTTTACCCCGCGGCAAAACCGGATGAGACCTTTGCGATCCCCGATTCCGTGACCTACATTGACAGCTATGCCTTCCAAGGAGCTCGCTATCTGAAGAACGTCACGGCGGGTGATCTCACCAGCATCGAAAGCAGCGCGTTTATGAACTGCGAGTCGCTGACCAGCTTCTCGGCGAAGTCGCTGGGTGAGGTGAAGCTCCAGGCCTTTTATCAGTGCGCCAAGCTGGAAACCTTCACGCTGGAGGACGAAGACTCCCTGACGACCATTGGCGGCAGCGCGTTTAACCGCTGCAGCAGCCTGACCGCCGCCCCGCTGGCCGGTGCCACCAGCATCGAGGAAGGCGCCTTCCAGAACTGCACGGCTCTGACCAGCCTTTCTTTCTGTGAAACCGGCAATGTGTCCATCGGCAAGAACGCCTTCTCCGGCTGCATCGGCCTGACGAAGCTGACCTTCCCGGCAAGTGTCACGTCCATCGGCTACAGCGCCTTTGGAGGCTGCAACCAGGTGACCGTGATCACCTTTGAAAGCAAAACTCCGCCGACTTGTGACTCTAACAGTTTCAGCATCGGCGACCCCAATAACTTCCAGATCGTTGTGCCGAACGACTCGGAGAATGCGTATATTGAGGCGCTGGGCAGCACGCTGGGCAGCTACGTGGGGGACACGCTGGTGAGAAAATACCCCCTGTTTGTCAACGGACAGCAGCTCACCAGTGAGAATACTACCATCACCTGCGACAGCGGCACCGCTTCTTTTGACGTGACAACCAACACCCTGACCCTCACCGACGCCACCATCGAAAACATGGGTGGTCACTATGGCTACGGCGGCGCCATCAACTCCGGCCTGGCGGAGCTGACCATCAAGCTGGTGGGGAACAATACCATCCACGCTGAAAAGGAGCAGTGGGGCACCACCTATCGGGACAGCATCAACTCCGGCACCAACTGCGATGTCAAAATCGTGAGCGGTGCGACGGACGGCACGACCCCCACCCTCATCTGCGACCTGATCGACATGGGCCGGGGCGGTTCGGGCTTCACCGGCGGAGCGGGCGAAGGCAACCTCACGGTGGACGGTGTGAATCTGACGGTCAATGACAGGATCTTCGTCCACCACAACACCACCTTCCAAAACGGGGCGCAGGTGAATGTCACCGGCGGCCTGACTGTCAACAACAGCGCCACGGTCAAAGTGACGGGGGAGACTACGGCGGTCACGGTCAAGTACATCGCCTTGGGCAACGACTTGCCGGGACAGACCAATCAGTTGGTGCTGGATTCCGGCACCCTCACCATCACCGGCAGCGTGGCTTATCCCGGTGCCCCGGACGGAGATACGAATCCCTATGCCATCCGCTTTGACCCCGTTTCCTCCGGCAGCATCGCCATCAACGGCGGTATGTTTGAGAAACAGGCCTCCTGCGCGGGCACCAATATTGACAAGGCCCAAATCACCCAGGCGGAAAATCTCCCTGTCCAGGGCAGCTGGGACAGCGAGACCCTCGTCATCGGGCCGGCGGACGACGGCAAATACTTGGTCACTGTAAAGTCCGATCCGACGGAGGGCGGCGTGGCCTACGGCGGCGGGCGATATGCCGAGGATGAAACGGCCATCCTCACCTTCGCCGCCCAACCGGGCTGGTTCTTCATCGGCTGGTATCGGGACAGTGGAGATGCCGCCGTCAGCGTCAGCAAGTCCTATAATTACACTGTAGAGACTGCCAACGTCATCTTCACCGCCAGGTTCATCGAGGATAAGCTCTATCAGGCGGAGCAGGCCAAGGAGGCGTTCGACGAGGCGCAGAAAAAGGACAGCCTCACCTGGGACATCCTCACCGACGCTGTGGACGCCTATGAGGCGGTACTGGCCTACCTGGAGCAGGTCAAGGTCATCAGCGGCCTGCTGACCGACGAGGAGAAAACAGACCTGGATACCCGCTATACCACCCTGACTAACGATTACAAGAGCGTCACCGCACTCAACCTGTCCAATCAGAACCTCAGCAGCGCCGACCTTACGAAGCTGTACCTCTTCACCGGCCTCACCGACCTGAACCTCAGCGACAACAAGGGTGTCACCAGCCTGGAGGGCCTGCCGAACATGGCGAACCTGGAAACCCTGAACCTGAGCGGCACGGGCGTCTCCGACCTGAGCAGTCTGACCGGCCTGACTGCGCTGGAAACCCTGGACATCTCCGGCACCGGCGTGACCGCGTTTGATACGCTGGTGAACGATAGCGGCAAGATCGCGCTCTCCAGCCTCACAACCCTTACGGCCCAAAATCTGACCCTCACTTCCATCTCCGATCTGGCGACGTTCATAAGCGAGGATTCCTATTTATATATGCACGTCAAAAGTTGGGACTTCACCGGCAGCACCCTCCCTCCCAAAGATCAAAACCGGACCAATGTGGCAACCATTCAGGAGAAACTGGGCAATAAGTTCATCCCGCCGACAACACCTATATCATTTCCGCGTCCCCGGCGACGCTGAACTTTGGCAGCGTCTATCCCAACTACACCCAGCCCGCCGCGCGGACGGTGACGATCGAGAACACGGGCAACCAGACTGTGACGGTAACTTTACCGACCAGCACCAATTACATCATCACAGCAGGGACGGGCTTTACCAACGGAAGCTCCTCCATCAACCCCAACGGCACGGCCACCTTCACGGTGCAGCCCAAGGCTGGACTTGCCGTGGGTACATACAGTGAAAATATCACTGTTTCCGGCGCTGGTGGTGCAACTGTGACTATCACCGCCAACTTCACCGTGAAACAGTACAGCAGCGGCGGCGGTACCCCCACCAAGACCCCCAGCCAACAGGCCGTGGACAAGATCGAGAGTGCCAAGGACGGCAGCACCGTGGAGATCAAACTCTCCACCGGCAGCACCAAGCTGGACAAAGAAGTGTTCGAGGAGCTGGCAGGCCGGGATGTGACCCTGGAGATCAGCCTGAGCAATGGCGTCACCTGGACCGTCAACGGCCAGGACATCCCGGAGAACGCCGACCTGACCGACCTTGACATGGGTGTGAGCCTGAATACCAGCACCATCCCGGTGAATCTCATCAATTCCGTCACAGGCGAGGCAGGCACGGTGCAGCTCACTCTCAAGCACAATGGTGAGTTTGGCTTCAAGATGATGCTGACGGCTCCGGTAGGCGTGAAAAACTCCGGTCTGTGGGCCAACCTCTACCACTATGACGAGGACGCCGGGAAGATGGTCTATCAGGCCGCCGCCCTGGTGGACGAGGACGGCAATGTGGCCCTGCCCTTTGACCATGCCAGCCAGTACGCCCTTGTGCTGGACAGCAAGAGCCACGACCTGCCTTTCACCGATTTGGCAGCGGACGCATGGTACACCGACGCCGTGGCTTATGTCTACCGCCACGACCTCATGGCCGGGTATGGAGAAAACCTCTTTGGCCCCGATGACCACCTGTCCCGCGCCCAGCTCTGCCAGATCCTCTACAACAAGGAGGGTAGGCCCGCTGTCACCGGCAGCAGCGTCTTTACCGATGTGGCCGGCACCGCGTGGTATGCCGATGCGGTCATCTGGGCCAATACCAATGGCATCGTGGGCGGCTACGGTAACGGCCTGTTCGGGCCGGAGGATAATATTACCCGCGAGCAGCTGGCGGCGATCCTCTATCGCTACGCCCAGGCCAAGGGCTATGATGTGTCCGTGGGCGAGGACACCAACATCCTCAGCTACGCTGATGCGCTGGATGTGAGCGAGTGGGCCATTCCCGCCATGCAGTGGGCCTGCGGCAGCGGCGTCATCAACGGCGTAACGGACTCCACTTTGGTACCTCAAGGCAACGCCACCAGAGCGCAGGCCGCAACTATGCTCATGCGGTTTTGCAGCTACTGCATTGATGCCAAATAAGTGTTTGTCTGTTCCAACCGCTTCTGCCTATGGGACAAAATGTCCCATAGCAGATAGTCATACCAAGACAAAAGCGGCATCACAAAGGAGGTCATGATTGAGGTACATCTATCCCTTTTGATCTGACCTCCACCTGGGGGGATCGAAAAAAATACATCCCACCGCCTGTTTTTGGGGCGTGGATAGCCAAGCCGCTATCCACGCCCCATTTTTAGTCGACATCGTTCTCCGGCGTTTGCTATCACAATTTAGCAAACATCGGAGAATGCTGTCGAGCGTTTCGGCAACATTCCGGTTCCTTTGGCAGGAATGGCGCTGATTTTCTCAAAATCAGCATTATTCATAAGAAAAAATTTGATTTTTCCCCCGGCTGCCGCTCCCCGCCGCTCCTCCGTTCAGAACGCTGCAACTCACCATCTGAACGGAGGAATTACAAATGACGATCATCAACTTGAAAGAGTTTTTTTATTGGTACAAGACCGATGAATACATAGAGGTGACGGACGAGGTGGCCGAGGAACTGCGGGCCGACAAGCGGTATGAAGTCACCCATCACCGGCGTATGAAGCGCAACAAGGCCAACTACTCCCTGGACGCGGATGACGGCATTGAATATGCTGCCTGCGAGTTTGAGCCATCCCCGGAGGTGGCCCTGGACCTGATGGAGCAGTACCGGCGGTTGTGCTGTGCGCTCAACCAACTGCCGCTGTTCCAGGGACAGCGGATTGACGCATATTATTTACAAGGCTGGACTGTCCAGGAAATTGCCAAGTTCTATGGCGTGAGTGGTCGGGCAGTGAGAATTTCGATTGATCGGGGCCTTGACACCTTGAGAAAAATTTTCTAAAAAATTTTGATTTTCGGTTTCCTTTTTGCCTTCAAAGTGACCTGGGTAAGTAGAGGGAAATCTTTTCTTCCTCTGCGCGGCATTGGGATGGGAACCAGGCCATCTGCGGGGAGCCGGGCGGCGGGTGCGCGGTGACTTCTCTCCACGGGGAACGAGCGAATAAACACCACCGCCGCAAGTGGGACAGGCCGCCCCACGGCCACGATCCGCAGGCGGACAAGCTGGCCGCCGTCCCCTCGGGTCCCATTCCGAACTGCGCGGGAGTGCCGTGACAAAAACTGCTGTCTGATGACGGGCCGAACATATCGCACGGCGCTCCCATACCTTAAAAAGTCGAGGAGGTAAACCATGAACAATGATGTGAGGCTTGCGGTCATGCTCTCCGAACCGTGGAATAACAACGCCTGCCGTGGCTATGTCATCTATGCTATGGAGGACTGCGGTTTTTCCTCTAAGGACATCCAGCGCGTAGTGAGGGCGCTCCACTCCGTCTTTGACATTACCAGTGTGGAGGAGGCCCGGCAGCACTTTGAGAATGGCCCATATTGACCCGTGTATTGTCCTTTGATAAGGCGCAAGGCCACCACCCGGAAATGGGTGGTGGCCTTGCGCGTTCTCGCATAGGACAAACTATCCAGCGCATATATCTTGCAGAAAGGAGGCGCATGGTCTATGCAAAAACAGATCGATCTCACAGAACTGGCAAGCGTGGATATTCAAAAGGTCAGCAAGGAAGAACTGGTCGATGCCAGCGGTTTGTGTTTTGATCCCCAGGTCCCCCAGGAATTGCGGGCGGCCTATCTTCTTAACGCCATCGGAAATCCCTATTGTTTTCGCGTGGGCGAGCTCGGTGTCAAGCTGGAGTTTGCGGACAATGCGCCGTCTCTGCAAGATACAATTCTTGACTTCCTCCAGCGGAAAAAGAGCGGTCTTTGACCCTATCGCTCACCTTTAGGACACTTTGTCCCTACGGAGGCATCCTTGATGATACCCCCGGAAAGCGGTATAATATAGGTGTAATGTGATAGGGAAGGAGGCTAACATGGCACGGAAAAGCCGGGCTGTGGTTGAAACTGTCAAAGCAAAATTCAGAGTTTGGAGAATTGCAATTTACATCCGTCTTTCCAAAGAGGACGCCCGTTGCCTGGACGAGTCCGAAAGTGTCACCAATCAGCGGGCAATCATAGAGGATCATACCATTTTACTTTTGGATAACATCGGTATCGGAGGAATATCCTTTTTATACTCTGGATAGTACCTGGATACAAGGCACGAAGAGAGCGTATCAATTTATAATATCCCTCTTTATGCCTCAACCCGCCCCAGCATCTCCCGCATCATCTCATACCACTTTGCCGCCGTATGCCGAGTCACCCCGGCGCCTCTGGCGATGGCCCGGTAGCCGGTCACATCGGGGTGGAACTTCATGTACGTCCAGATCTTCTTCTGCGTTTTGGTGAGCTTATCCGGCGGAGTGATGCCCCGTGCTTGGTCCCGCAGGGCCTGCCGCTCCGCATTCATCTGCTGGATCTGCACCTTCAGCTTCGCCTCGCATTCCTCTCGGGTGTGGGCGTAGGCGCATTTGGAATGCTTGGTGCCGTCCGGCCAGGTGGGGGAGTAGCGTCCCTCAAACAGGTGGTCATTGATCTGGGTGATGCACCCGGTGCCGGGCTTCCGGGTCTTTCTCAGCACCGGCTGGAAATCTTCGACTGAACCCTGCTCTGCCTGAGCAGGATTCTCCAGCACCTCGTTGCCCAGCCCACGGTCGATCTTGGTAGCGGCTTCACTAAACATATCGCCGGTGATATGGGTGTAGATGTCCAGGGTGGTGGCCGCCGACACATGGCCCAGCATGGCGGAGAGGGTCTTCACATCCATGCCGTTTTCCAGGGATAAGGTGGCGAAAGTGTGCCGCAGATCGTGAAATCTGATTCTCTTACACCCGGCCCGCTCCAGAATGATCTGGAGCCGTCGGCGCACCGCTCCCGGCGTCATGGGCATATCCTCTTTGACAGGCGAGGGGAACATCCACCGGGAGTCCACCGTCTCCCGGTATTGCCGCAGCACCTCCATCACGCCGGGCGGCAGGACCAGCCTGCGGATGGAGGCGCGGGTCTTCGGGACGCTCACCTGGAGCTGTCCCTTCACCTCGTAGACCTGCTTATTCACGGTCAGGGTCCCGGTTTTGAAATCCAGGTCATCCCACTGGAGGGCCAGCAGTTCGCCCCGCCGCAGGCCGGTACATAAGTCCAGAAGGAACAACTCGTAGTAGCCCTCCGCCTGGGCCTGGATGAGGAACCGCTGGAGCTCTTCCCGGCCCAATACCTGCATTTCCCGGCCCCGCTTGGGCGGCAGCTTGCAGCCCACCGCCGGGTTGGTGCGGATCAGTTCCTCCTGCACCGCCTTCTCCAGAGCAGACCGGCAGGCGGCGTGGAGGCCGCGCACCATGGAGTCGGACAGCCCCTTGCCGAACTGCTCCGTACGGATGAGCCGTCCACCCGTTTTCATCCGGGCATAGAACTGCTGGAGGTCCTTCTGGGCCAGCTGGTTCAGGGGGATTTTCCCCAGCTCCGGGATGATGTGCTGATAGATCTTCGCCTCGTAGTTGGCCTGGGTGGTGGGGCGGATCTGAGGCTTGACG
>OCQB01001627.1_pt1 | contig 17331 bp, 10 predicted proteins | sample 1538631 | NCBI WGS metagenome assembly OCQB01 (sample SAMN04571713, study PRJEB22368) | human gut metagenome | biome: human gut; material: stool | host: Homo sapiens | place: Luxembourg | collected 2012-10-19
CGGCGGCCCCTACTGGGACAAGGAGAACGCCGTGGCACAGCGTTCCTACGCCCACTCGCCGCACCGCTTCGTACAGAACTGGGATACTCCTATCCTCATCATCACGGGCCTTAACGACTTCCGTATCCCCTATACCCAGAGCCTGGAGGCCTTCACGGGCGCACGGGTACAGGGCATACCGGCCCGCTTCGTAGCGTTCGAAAACGAAAACCATCAGGTTTTCCAGCCCCAGAACTCGCTCGTATGGAACCGCGAATTCTTCGGCTGGCTCGACAAATACGTCAAGGGAGAGCAATAGAGCGCCTCGCGGTCAAAGCCGCAGGACTGATTCCGGAGCGGGCGGACCTTATGGTCCGCCCGCTCTTTTTCCGTCTCCGGAGAGTGTTCCGGAGGGCCCGACGGCCCCTATTGGTAAGCCGCAAAAAATCGCTAACTTTGCGGCGCGGAAAACCGCCTTCCGCAAAGGCGGTACCGCATACGAGAAACGGACATGGCAGACAACAACATACTGAACAGGCTCGACGGCCTGAAACTGAAATTCGAGGAGATAGGGCAGCAGATGACCGACCCCGAAGTGATAGGCGACATGAAGAAATTCGTGCAGCTCAACAAGGAGTACAAGGAGCTGAAGCCCATCATCGAGACGAGCGAACGGTACCGCACGGCGGTGAACAACCTGCGCGAGGCGAAGGACATCCTCGCCAACGAAAAGGATGAAGACTTGCGCGAAATGGCCCGCGAGGAGGTGGCGGAACTCGAACCCGCCATCGACCGGCTCGAAGAGGAAATCAAACTGCTGCTCATTCCCAAAGACCCGCAGGACGAGAAGAACGCTATCGTGGAGATACGCGGCGGCACGGGAGGCGACGAGGCGGCCCTCTTCGCCGGCGACTTGCTGCGCATGTACACCAAATATGCGGAAAGCAAAGGCTGGAAATACGAGATAAACAGCGCTTCGGAGGGAAGTTCGGGCGGTTACAAGGAGGTCGTGATGAAGGTCACGGGCGACAACGTTTACGGAACTCTCAAGTACGAATCGGGCGTACACCGCGTGCAGCGCGTGCCGCAGACCGAAACGCAGGGCCGCGTCCACACATCGGCCGCATCGGTAGCGGTGCTGCCGGAAGCGGAGGAGTTCGACATCGAGCTGAACATGAACGACATCCGCAAGGACACGTTCTGCTCGTCGGGCCCCGGCGGCCAGTCGGTCAATACCACCTACTCGGCCATCCGCCTGACACACATCCCTACGGGCATCGTCGTACAGTGCCAGGACCAGAAGTCGCAGCTCAAGAACTTCGACAAGGCCCTCGAAGAGCTGCGCACGCGCATCTTCAACCTCGAATACCAGAAGTATCTCGACGAGATAGCAGGCAAGCGCAAAACGATGGTTTCGACGGGTGACCGAAGCGCCAAGATACGCACCTACAACTACCCGCAGGGCCGCGTCACCGACCACCGCATCAACTATACGATATACAACCTCTCGTCGTTCATGGACGGCGACATACAGGATGTCATCGACCACCTGATAGTGGCCGAAAATGCGGAGCGTCTGAAAGAGAGCGAACTCTGACGCTCCGGACAAAGGCGGGAACGGCATGACGGTAAAGCGGACGGCGGCGTCCGCTTTTTATCGTTCGGACAGCACGAAAGGGCAGGGAAAGCCGGCCGGGACATGCCCCGCCGAAGCCCGGCCAAAGCCGCCCGCAACGGTTTATTACCGCTTCGGGCACGCTAAAGCGGCACTCGGTACGTTATTTGATAAACTCCAGGCAATTCGCCACGCTATACTCTGGTATGGAATACACCGAAACAGCGACGATAACAACAGCAGTACAGGGAACGGAGAGGTATGCCGGCTTCCTCGACCTCCTCGGACGCACCTTCAACGAACAGAGCCGGCAGGCCGTCATGGAAGCGTTCGAGATGGCCCGCACCGCCCTCGACGGCATGGTGCGCTACGACGGAACTCCGCTGTTCGACCACTCGGTACGCACGGCCGAAATCGTCATCTCCGAAATAGGGCTCGGACGCAATTCCACCATCTCCACCCTGCTGCACGATGTGGCACGACTGGGACTGGCCGATGCCGACGAGATAGAGAAACGGTTCGGCAGTATCCCGGTCAGCATCCTTGAAGGGCTCAACCTCATCTCGAAGGTACACACCAAGGTGTCCATGTCGCAGGCCGACAACTTCCGCGACCTCATCGTCTCCTACTCCACCGACCCGCGCATCATCCTCATCAAGCTGGCCGACCGGCTGGAGGTCATGCGTTCGCTCGCCATGTTCCCCGAAGGGAAACAGCGGAAGAAGAGTTGGGAGAGCATGAACCTCTACGCACAGATAGCCCACAAACTGGGACTCTATTCCATCAAAAGCGAACTGGAGGACATCGCACTGAAATACCTCGAACCGGAAGATTACGCCTACATCAGCCGCAGGCTGGAAGAGACCGCGGCCGAACGCGACGAATTCATCGCAGGATTCGTCGCCCCGATACGGGAAAGGCTCGACGCGCAAGGTATCCAATACCACATCAAGGGACGCACCAAATCGGTCTACTCCATCTGGCGGAAGATGAAACGCACGGGAGTATCTTTCGACGAAGTGTACGACATCTTCGCCATCCGCATCATCGTGGAGTGTCCGACCGAGAGCGAAAAGCAGCTCTGCTGGAGCATCTACTCGATAGTCACGGACTTCTATACCCCCAATCCCGACCGGATGCGGGACTGGATATCCATCCCCAAATCGAACGGCTACGAATCGCTCCACACCACGGTTGTCACCAAAGATGGCCATTGGGTGGAGATACAGATACGCTCGGAACGCATGGACGAGGTGGCCGAACGGGGCATCGCAGCGCACTGGCGTTACAAAGGGGTGCACGGAAGCGGCAGCCGCAACGACGAATGGCTCGCCCGCCTGCGAGAAATCATGGAGGAAAGCACCAACAAAAGCCAGATAGCGAACAAAATCGACACGGAAAGCACCTCGGAGGAGGTCTTCGTCTTCACCCCTGCCGGCGACCTGCGCAAACTGCCCAAGGGAGCCACGGTGCTCGATTTCGCATTCGACATCCACACCCATGTGGGAGCCGCCTGTACCGGTGCGAAGATAGGCGGACGCAACGTCTCCATCAAGGAGGAGCTGCACAACGGCGACATCGTAAACATCATCACCGCCAAAACGCAGAAGCCCAAAGCCGATTGGCTCAATTACGTCGTGACGGCAAAGGCCCGCAACAAAATCAAGGCGTGCCTGCGCGAAGAGGAGGCCAAAGTGGCCCGGTTCGGACGCGAGGAGCTCGAACGCAAACTGAAAAACTGGAAACTCAGCATTCCGATTGACGATGCGGTCATCGCCCTGACCAAATACTACAAATACAAGACGGGAACGGAGTTCTACGGCGCAATAGCCGACGGGACGATAGACATCGCCGATACGAAAGAGGTCATCGCACGCTACCTCGCCGGGGAGCTTTTCGAACCCAAGGCCAAACCGGCACAGCCCGCAGCCAAACCCGCTCCCGAAAAGGAACAGGAGGGCGATGCGCTGGTCATCGACGAGTCCATCCAGGGGCTCGACTACAAACTGGCCAAGTGCTGCAACCCCATTTTCGGCGACGACATCTTCGGATTCACCACCGTCTCGTCCGGCATCACCATCCACCGCAGCGACTGCCCCAACGCCCGCCGACTGAAGCAGCAGTATCCCTACCGCGTTCTCGAAGCGCGATGGCGGAGCACCGCCGGACGGAACAGTTTTCTGGCTTCGGTGCGCATCGTGGCGGAAGATACGACCGGCATGGTGAACCGGATTACGGAGGTCGTCTCGGGCGAACTGAAAATCAACATCCGCTCCATGAGTCTGAGCCCGATGCGGGACGGCAAGATTGGCGGGACGATAAACATCGAGGTACCCAGCACGGCCGTCGTCGATATGGTGGCGGCCAACCTGATGAGAATAAAAGGGGTAGAGAAGGCTTACCGCGTCACGCAACAGTGACCGCCTCGCCGAAAATCCCGGCATCTTCCCGTATGTTTCCATATCTACGGGAGAATGCTTATTTTTGTTTGCCGTACCGACAGCGTGCGGCAGAAACAAATTATTGAGAATACGGCAACGGTCCGACCGCTACCCGGCGAGGCATAACACTCCCCGGGTACGGACCGAAACGGCCGAAGACATGACATTAACTTTACCGAAACCGACATCGCCTTATGTGTGGAATAGTAGGATACGTGGGAAGCAAGGACGCTTACCCCATACTGATAAAGGGGCTCCACCGGCTCGAATACCGCGGGTACGACAGTGCCGGCATCGCACTGATAAATCCGGCGGGAAAGCTCAACGTCTACAAATCGAAAGGAAAGGTAGCCGAACTCGAACACTTCGTGGAGGACAAGGATATTTCCGGTACGATAGGCATCGCCCATACGCGCTGGGCCACGCACGGAGAGCCCAACGATGTGAACGCCCATCCCCACTATTCGGAGAACGGCTCGATAGCGCTCATTCACAACGGCATCATCGAAAACTACGGGGTACTGAAAGCCATGCTCGCGGAGAAAGGCTACACCTTCCGCAGCGAAACCGACACCGAGGTACTCGTACAGTTCATCGAATACCTGCACACGGAGAACCGGTGCACGCTGTTCGAGGCGGTACAGGCGGCACTGAACCAGGTCATCGGAGCCTATGCCATCGCAGTGCTCGACCGCACCAACAACGATGAAATAATCGCGGCACGCAAGAGCAGCCCGCTCGTGGTAGGCATCGGCGAAGGCGAATACTTCCTCGCCTCGGACGCCACGCCGATTGTGGAGTACGTGAAGGACGTGGTGTATCTCAACGACGGCGAAATCGCGGTCATCAATCGCCACAAACCACTCAAAGTAGTGAATCTCAACAATATCGAATCAAAAATCGATATCCGCAAGCTGGAGATGAACATCTCGGAGCTCGAAAAGGGCGGTTACCCGCACTTCATGCTCAAGGAAATCTTCGAACAGCCGCGTACCATTACCGACTGCATCCGGGGCCGCATCAACGTGGAGGGCACGAACGTGGTGCTGTCGGGCATCCTCGACAACAAGGAGCGGTTCCTCAATGCCCGGAGAATCATCTTCGTGGCGTGCGGTACGTCGTGGCACGCGGGCCTCATCGGCGAATACCTCTTCGAAGACCTCTGCGGCATCGAGGTAAAGGTCGAATATGCGTCGGAATTCCGCTACCGGAATCCGGTCATCCATTCCGACGACGTGGTGATAGCCATCTCGCAGTCCGGAGAAACGGCAGATACGCTGGCCGCCATCGAGCTGGCCAAAAGCAAGGGGGCTTTCGTCTACGGCATATGCAACGTGGTCGGCTCTTCGATAGCCCGTGCGACACACTCCGGAACCTACATCCACGTCGGACCGGAGATAGGCGTAGCCTCCACCAAAGCCTTTACCGGACAGGTCACCGTACTAGTCATGATGGCGATGATGCTGGCCAAGATGAAAGGACTCATCGACGAGGAGAAGTATCGGGAAGTGCTGCGCGGTCTGATAACCATGCCCGACAATATCAAGGAGGTACTCGACCAGCACGAACACATCCAATCGGTGGCTTCGATATTCACCTATGCCCGTAACTTCCTCTACCTCGGTCGAGGCTGCAACTATCCCACGGCCATGGAGGGGGCACTGAAACTGAAGGAGATTTCCTACATCCATGCGGAGGGGTGCCCCGCCGCCGAGATGAAGCACGGCACCATCGCGCTCATCGACCAAGAGATGCCCACCATCGTCATCGCGACCAACGGCAGCGTGTACGAAAAGACCATCAGCAATATCCAGGAGATAAAGGCACGCGGCGGCAAGGTCATCGTTGTCGTCACCGAGGGCGACTGCATCGTGGCTGAGATGGCGGACTACTGCATCTGGATACCGAAAACCGCCGAATGCCTCACGCCGCTGCTCTCCTCGATACCGCTGCAACTCTTCGCCTACTACATCGCAGTAAACAAGGGGCGCAACGTAGACCAGCCGCGCAACCTGGCCAAATCCGTGACGGTAGAGTGACGACCGCTGCGGACAACCGAAAGAATCGACTATGGAAACAACCGGAAAAGAAGCGATACAGCCTGAACGGGCCGTCCTCGTGGCGGTCGTCCGGGAGAGGCAGGAGGTGAGCCAGAGCGAGGAGTACCTCGACGAGCTGGAGTTCCTCGCCGAAACGGCCGGCATCACCACCGTGAAACGTTTCATGCAGAAACTCCCCTCCCCCAATTCGCGTACCTACGTGGGTCCCGGCAAGCTGGAGGAGATAGCTGCCTGGACGGCGGAGAACGAAATCGACGTTGTCATCTTCGACGACGAACTGTCGCCCTCGCAGACGCACAACATCGAGAAGGCACTCGGCCGCCGCATCACCGACCGCACGCGGCTCATTCTGGACATCTTCGTCCAGCGGGCACAGACGGCCTATGCCAAGACACAGGTGAAGCTGGCACAGTACGAATACATGCTGCCACGCCTGACAGGCATGTGGACACACCTGGAACGGCAGCGAGGCGGTACCGGAACACGAGGCGGAGCGGGCGAACGAGACCGACCGCCGCGTCATCCGCAACAACATCGCCAAACTGAAGGAGGACCTGAAGAAAATCGACCGCCAGATGGCCGTCCAGCGCAGCAACCGCGGCAGCCTGGTACGGGTTTCGCTCGTAGGATACACCAACGTCGGGAAATCCACGCTGATGAACCTGATAAGCAAAAGCGACGTATTCGCCGAGAACAAACTCTTCGCCACGCTCGACACGACCGTACGCAAGGTGGTGCTCGACAACCTCCCTTTCCTGCTCTCCGACACGGTGGGCTTCATCCGCAAGCTGCCGACACAATTGGTGGAGTCGTTCAAATCGACGCTGGACGAGGTACGCGAGGCCGACCTGCTGCTCCACGTGGTGGACATTTCGCACCCCAATTTCGAAGAACAGATAGCGGTGGTACGGGAGACGCTGCGAGAAATAGGGGCCGGCGACAAACCGGTCTTCATGGTTTTCAACAAGGTGGACGCTTTCCGTTATAAACCGAAAGAGGAGGACGACCTCACGCCCGCCACGCGCGAGAACCTGTCGCTCGACGAGATTAAGCGCAGTTGGATGGCCAAGGGGGACACTCCGTGCATCTTCATCTCAGCCAAAGAGCGGCTCAACATCGACAAGCTGCGGACAGACCTCTACGGTATGGTAAGGGAAATCCATGCGGGACGCTATCCGTTCAACAACTTTTTGTATTAACTTTACCACGACGGTGTTCCGTTCCTGCCGGGACATGCAACACGCTCCCGGCAGACGGAAGCCGGCACTTCACACTCCCGCTTAAAACAGAACGGCCATGGTACACATCCTTGACAGAGAGAACACGATACTCAACCGCTTCATCGCGGAGATACGCGATTCCCGTATCCAGAAAGACCGGATGCGGTTCCGCCGCAACCTCGAACGGTTCGGCGAAGTGATGGCTTACGAAATCAGCAAGAGTTTCCACTATTCGCCTCGGACGGTGGAGACGCCGCTCGGCGAAGCCGAAGTGATGCTGCCCGACGAGGAAATCGTACTCGCCACCATCCTCCGTGCCGGCATTCCCTTCCATCAGGGATTCCTCAACTATTTCGACGACGCCTCCTGCGCCTTCGTATCGGCCTACCGCCGGTACAGCAAAGACGGCACGTTCAACATCCGCGTGGAATACGTCTCGGCCGGCGACCTCACCGACAAGACGCTGCTGCTCGTAGACCCCATGCTGGCCACGGGGTCTTCGCTCGTGCTCGCCTACGAGGCGCTCGTGGAGCGCAAGGGAAGGCCGGCGAAACTGCACGTCGCCGCAGGGATAGCGAGCGAGGAGGGCGTCGAGTACGCTCTCAGACACTTGCCTGCCGCCGATACCACCATCTGGTGCGGGTCGGTAGACCAGGAACTCACGGTACACTCCTACATCGTACCGGGATTGGGCGATGCGGGCGACCTCGCATATGGAGCTAAACAGGATGAACTGCAATAGCGGCCTGCCGGTAGCCATCCGCCGGGCAAGACCCGAAGAGCTCGGACAAATCATGGAAATCGTGGCGGATGCCGCCGCTTTCATGCACGCCAACGGCAATCCCGGCCAATGGCGCGACGGCTATCCCGGCCGCGAACGAATCGCCGCCGACATCGCGGGAGGATACTCCCATGCAGCCATCGACGCGACAGGCACGATGGTCGCCACATTCTGTTTCATGCCCTCGCCGGAACCCAACTATGCGACCATCCGCGACGGCGCCTGGCAGGACGGAAGTCCCTACCATGTCATCCACCGCATGGCCTGTGCGGTACGGGGCCAGGGCATCGCCGCCCGATGCATGGCGTGGTGTCTGGAACAGGACCGTCACCTGCGTGTGGATACCCACCGCGACAACATCCCGATGCAGCGTCTGCTGCTTCGGTTCGGTTTCCGTCCGGTCGGCACCGTCTTCGTGGAGGACGGCACACCGCGCATCGCTTTCGAACACAGCGACAGCTTCTCTACAAAACAGTAGACAACAGACGTTTCCGTCCCATTCACCGCCCTTTTCTTCTCCATCCGTGACGCCAGCGTCTCCGCAACCGTTGCGCTTTCCGGCACCGACCGACGCGTCGAAAGGTACCGGAGCAAATTCATCGCACTCCTTCCCCCGACAAGCGGACACGGAACGGCCGAGACAACGCGCCGTTGCCATTCTCTGCAATTTTATATAACTTTGTGGTTTCAAAGATTCGTAGCATATATGAGCAGCAGAAAATTCAACGAGTACAAGGGGCTCGACCTGCCGCAACTGGGCAGGGAAGTCCTCGAAGTGTGGGACAGAGAGAACACGTTCGGACGCAGCATCACCGAACGCGAAGGAGCACCGGCTTTCATCTTCTACGAAGGGCCGCCCTCGGCCAACGGCCTCCCCGGCATCCACCACGTCCTCTCGCGTACCATCAAGGATACTATCTGCCGCTACAAAACCCAGCAGGGCTATCTCGTCCGCCGGAAGGCGGGGTGGGATACCCACGGCCTGCCTGTCGAACTGGGCGTGGAGAAGAAGCTCGGCATCACGAAAGAGGACATCGGCCACAAGATATCCATCGAGGAGTACAACCGTACCTGCCGTGAAGCGGTGATGGAGTTCACCGGCGTCTGGGAGGAGCTCACCCGCAAAATGGGATATTGGGTGGACATGAAACACCCCTACATCACCTACGAAAACAAATATATCGAAACGCTGTGGTGGATGCTGAAACAGCTTTTCGATAAGGGCCTGCTCTACAAGGGATATACGATACAACCTTACTCGCCCGCCGCGGGTACGGGCCTCAGCAACCACGAGCTCAACCAGCCGGGATGCTACCGCGACGTGAAGGACACGACCTGCACGGCGCAGTTCGAAATCATCCGCGACGAGCGGAGCGAATTCCTGTTCGATGACGCACAGGGTACGCTCTACTTCCTCGCATGGACCACGACGCCCTGGACGCTGCCCTCCAACACGGCGCTCGCCGTGGGCGACAACATCGAATACGTGCGTGTGAAATGCCTCAATCCCTACACGCAGCAGCCCCAGACGGTCATTCTCGCCAAAGAACTGCTTCCAGCCTATTTCACTCCGAAAATGGAGGGAACGTACAGCATCGGGGAACGGATTTACAAGGGTTCGGAACTGGTCGGAATACGCTACCGGCAGCTTATCGACTGGGTGAAGCCGATGGGCGACGCCTTCCGCGTCATCTCCGGCGACTACGTGACCACGGTGGACGGTACGGGCATCGTACATATCGCCCCCACGTTCGGCGCCGACGACGACCGCGTAGGTAAACAGGCGGGCATCGTGCCGATGTATGTCGTAGACAGGGCGGGCAAGAACCAGCCCATGGTGGACCGCCGCGGCCGTCTGTTCCGCATCGAGGACATGGACCCCGACTTCGTTGCGAAATACGTCGATGCGGAACGCTACCGCGAATGGGCCGGCCGTTTCGTGAAGAACGCCTACGACCCGTCCCTCGGTCCGGACGACCCCACGCTCGACATCGACATAGCCGTCATGCTCAAGGGCGAAGGCAAGGCGTTCAAGATAGAAAAACACACCCACTCCTATCCGCACTGCTGGCGCACGGACAAACCCGTGCTTTACTACCCGCTGGATTCGTGGTTCATCCGGACGACGGCCCTGCGGGAAAGGCTCATGGAGCTCAATGATGCCATCGACTGGAAACCCGCCTCGACCGGGACGGGCCGTTTCGGGAAGTGGCTCGAAGGGCTCGTGGACTGGAACCTCTCCCGTTCCCGCTTTTGGGGCACGCCGCTGCCGATATGGGCGACGGAAGACCGCTCCGAACTCAAATGCATCGGTTCGGTAGCGGAGCTGCGCGCGGAAGCGGAGAAAGCCGTAGCCGCGGGAGTCATGAAAAGCAACCCGCTGGCGGCGTTCCGCGAAGGAGACTTCTCGGAGGAGAACTACAACATCTTCGACCTGCACCGTCCCTATGTGGACGACATCGTCCTTGTATCGGACAAGGGCGAACCCATGCGGCGCGAAAGCGACCTCATCGACGTCTGGTTCGACAGCGGCGCCATGCCCTATGCCCAGGTGCATTATCCGTTTGAAATCAGCCGCGAAGAGTTCCTGAAACGCTTCCCGGCGGACTTCATCGCCGAAGGAGTGGACCAGACGCGGGGATGGTTCTTCACGCTGCATGCTCTGGCCGCCATGCTCTTCGATTCGGTCGCCTTCCGGAACATCATCTCCAACGGTCTGGTGCTCGACAAAAACGGCAACAAAATGAGCAAGCGGCTCGGCAACGCCGTAGACCCGTTCGACATAATGGACAAATACGGGCCGGACGCCGTGCGCTGGTACATGATATCCAATTCGCAGCCGTGGGACAACCTCAAGTTCGACCCGGAAGGGGTGGATGAAGTACGGCGCAAATTTTTCGGTACGCTCTACAACACCTACAGTTTCTTCGCCCTCTACGCCAACGTAGACGGCTTCAACGGTCAGGAACCGGAAATACCCGTGGCCGAACGCCCCGAAATTGACCGGTGGATAATCTCGCTGCTCAACACGCTCGTGCGGGAGGTGAGCGACAGACTGGAGGATTTCGACCCCACGCCTGCAGCACGCCTCATTCAGGAGTTCGTCGGCGAGAACCTCTCCAACTGGTATGTACGACTGAACCGCAAACGCTTTTGGGGCGGCGGCATGAGCACCGACAAACTGGCCGCCTACCAGACGCTCTACACCTGCCTCGAAACCGTTGCCCGGCTCATGGCACCCTTTGCGCCCTTCATGGCCGACCGGCTGTTCGGCGACCTGAATGCCGTGAGCGGAAGATACCGGGATTCCGTACACCTGTGCGCTTTCCCCACGGCCGACGCCTCCATGATAGACGGAGAACTGGAGGATACGATGTCCATCGCCCAGCGCGTCTCTTCGATGGTGCTCGCCCTGCGCCGCAAGGTGAACATCAAGGTACGCCAGCCGCTGACCAAGATTCTGATACCGGTGCTCGACGAAAAGACGGGACGGCACATCGAGAAGGTCCGTAGCCTCATCATGAACGAGGTGAATGTCAAGGAAGTAGAGCTCATTACCAACACCATGGGCCTCATCACCAAACGCATCAAACCCAACTTCAAGACACTCGGCCCGCGTTACGGCAAGCAGATGAAACAGATAGCCGCACTCGTGGCATCATTTTCGCAGGAACGGATTGCGGCCATCGAGGCGAGCGACAGCTTCTTCCTCGAAATAGACGGCCGGCAGTTGCCCGTGACGCGCGAAGACTTCGAGATAACCTCCGAGGATATGCCCGGATGGCTCGTGGCAACGGAAGGAAAGCTGACGGTGGCACTGGACGTAACCGTAACCGAAACGCTGCTCCGCGAAGGTATCGCCCGCGAACTCATCAACCGCATCCAGAACATCCGCAAAGAGAGCGGCTTCGAAGTGACGGACAAGATTCGCGCGGAGATAGGCCGATGCGACCTCGTAGAGGGGGCCGTCACGGATTTCGGCACCTACATCGCCTCGCAGACGCTCGCAGTGGAATTGAAACTAGCCGATACGCCGGCGGGCGACTTCGTTCACGACGTGGACATCGACGAGCATCCGGTCACGATAGCGGTTACGAAAGCCACCGCCTGACGGCCGGCACACAACGGCTTCTGCCGGATACCCGGTCGCGCGGAGGTGCACCGCAATAATAATGCGATGCAGAAAAGCGTTATGGCAAGGATATAGGAGATAATTTCACGCACCGGCTTGCATTTATGCCCGGAAGTGGTTATCTTTATAATATCGGAATTAAAAACCAAATAAGATACGGATATGTCAGAAGTCGAAAAAACCAGATACTCGGACGAGGAACTTGCCGAATTCAAGGCCATCATCCTCGACAAGCTCGAAAAGGCGAAAGCCGACTACGAATTGTTGCGTTCGTCCATCACCCACACGATGAGCAACGATACGGAAGATACGTCGCCCACCTTTAAAGTGTTGGAAGAAGGGGCCGCTACCCTCTCGAAAGAGGAGTCGGGCAGGCTCGCCCAGCGACAGCTCAAATTCATACAGCATCTCGAAGCGGCTCTCGTGCGTATCGAGAACAAGACCTACGGAATATGCCGCGAAACGGGCAAACTGATTCCGAAAGAGAGACTCAAAATCGTACCGCACGCTACGCTGAGCATCGAGGCCAAAGAGAGCCACAACAAATAGGAGAGCAAACGCACGGAAACCGTGTACGCAGCTCGTTGCCCGACAGGAACAAGGGATGGAAAACAATCCCCTGTTCCTGTTTTCATCTGCAGCGACCGCCCGCCATAGGAAAGTATCGCTTCCGGGATGCCGCCGGAAACAAGACGCGGCATTCCACACGCATACCATACGAAACGCCTCATCCGAGGCTGTCCATCCACAGGGAGAACCTCTCTGTTGTTTCCGAATATCCTCAACCGCTTCGCCCCGTTACACGAACGGAACAACCTCTCTTGCCCGAGCCTCCCGAAGGCGGGAAGAGAACGCCAAAACTCTCGGGACAATCCGCCCCACCCCCTTCGAGAGCAGAAACGCCTTTTCGCTCCCGCCCTTTCGCTTCCCTCTTTTTACGAGCAGGAAACGGGCCATGCACGGCAACGGCATTTTTATCGTATCTTTGCCGGACGACCGCAACAGGCGGAACGACGATTGACATGGCGAACAACAAGATAACCATCTATACCGACGGGGCGGCACAGGGCAATCCCGGCAGAGGAGGGTACGGTGTGGTACTGCTTTCTCCGCCCTATCGGAAAGAGCTCAGCGAAGGATTCCGTCTTACCACGAACAACCGCATGGAGCTGCTGGCCGTCATCAAAGGATTGGAGACCCTCAAATTCGACGGCTGCGAAGTCACCGTCTTTTCCGATTCCCGCTACGTGGTCGATGCCGTCACCAAAGGATGGGTGTTCGGCTGGGAAAAGAAAGGTTATAAAGACAAGAAGAATCCGGACCTGTGGCGGCGGTTCATGGTGCTTTACCGCAAACACCATGTACGGTTCGTATGGGTGAAGGGACACGACGGCAATCCGGAAAACGAACGCTGCGACCGGCTGGCCGTGGCAGCCGCCAACAGCGGCGACCTGAAAGAAGACGCAGGCTATACAGGGAAAGAGGAGAGATAGCAAACGGGGCGCTCCGCAGCCATCGCTCCGGTCCATCTTCCCGGCACTACATGCCGACAGGAAACACGGATAGGATACGGTTCCCGCCCCAGATAAAGCCGAGCATGGCTCCGGAGCCATGCTTCCCTGCGCTGCACCGGGACACGGATTATCCGCCACAAAACAAACGCGATTTTCGATGCCCTATCACCCCGGCTCTCTGAGAATGCCACAGCAGGCTCGGAAACGGCGAGCTCCAATCTAAACCGATGATTTCTCACCTGTTCGGCAGAATCACAGCCGAGCAACCAAATACCGCATCAAAGTTCAGCTCGCTCATGACAGAAAAACCCTACATGTTTTCTGTCCATTCTCCCGGCCTCTACGGTTGTATTATACAAGCTTCTACCACAACATCCGAACGTTTCATCTTATAAGCGGCGAATGTTATAGATCGTCCTTCTACATCAAAACACAACTCTGGAGCAAAGCGGAGTGCAACACGGTATGTTGCATCCTCTTTCTACATCAAACCACAACACTACTTTCGTGATGCTAACTTAGATACTGGTTGTATTGCATCCTCTTTCTACATCAAACCACAACAGCTGCGACGCTCATGTCCAACATGTATTGTTGTATTGCATCCTCTTTCTACATCAAACCACAACTATTACAACGCGTTTTCTCCTCAGACGGCCGTTGTATTGCATCCTCTTTTCTACATCAAAACCTGCATCATTCCGGCTTCCCCGGCCTGTCATGCGCCGTTCGTACCGTTCATTCGGCCACATAACCGAATGACAATCAACAAATCGCATATCCGAGGGTTGTGGTTTGATGTAGAATTGAAATAAGAAACAACGCAGTTTATCTACAAACCGAGCTTCTTTAGTTGTGGTTTGATGTAGAATTGAAATAAGAAACAACAACAAAGACTACGTTCGCGGGGCGGGCTAGTTGTGGTTTGATGTAGAATTGAAATAAGAAACAACAACTTACGAGCAAGATGCCAGTAATCAAGCGTTGTGGTTTGATGTAGAATTGAAATAAATTTGCCAATACGGGCGGAGGAAAGGTGTGCGGTGTGAAGACAGTAGGGGGACAAACGAGATTTCGCTCCGAAAGCAGACAATATATTCCGAACGGTACAAAGAAATCTCCTGCTTTTCGGAAGGATATATGTCTTAAGTCATCCTGCAAGAGTGTAAGTTTAGTTACCGCAAGCTTCTGTCATATCGAACGTCTCCGACAATACAAACAGATACAAGAACACGTTTGGAGACAAATCTACTGTCAAAACAGACGCCGATACTGAGAAGTCGTTAACGGTGACAGAAAAAGACGCCCCCCTGCACCTCTTGATATCGAAAAAACTCCGACAGAAACACCACCCAAAAACGACAGAAAATACCGATGCCGAGCAAAAGCCATCAACGGTGACAAAAAGAGGACGAACGGCCACAATAGCCAGCACATTCTGGTATCGAAAAAACTACGCAGGCCCCCATCGTCAAACGATAATTAGCCGACACTGAGAAATCATGAGCGCTAACAGAGAAGAAACCAACCGGACACGGAGGCCACACTCATCCCCATCCGCCCGGGCACATCGTCTCAGGCGATGATAAGGCCGTCGCTCATCACTATTTTGCGGTCGCTCATCTCCGCCAAGCCGTCGTCGTGCGTCACGATGACGACCGTCTGTCCCAGCCGGTCGCGCAGCTCGAAAAAGAGCCGGTGAATCTCCTCGCGGTTTTTCGAATCGAGGTTGCCCGAAGGCTCATCGGCCAACAGTACGGAAGGCGAGTTCACCAATGCCCGCGCGATGGCCACCCGCTGCTGCTCCCCTCCGGAGAGTTCGGCAGGCTTGTGGTGCCCCCGACTTCCAAGCCCGAGCATCAGGAGAAGTTCCCGTGCCTGCTTCTCCACCTCCACCCGGTCGCGACGCCCTATATAACCCGGCATGCAGACATTCTCGAAAGCGGTAAACTCGGGAAGCAGGTGGTGGAACTGAAAGACGAATCCTATCCGGCGGTTGCGAAAATCGGAGAGTTCCCGGTCGGAGAGCCTTTCGACCGGAATACCGTCTATGCGTATACGACCGCTGTCGGCCGCACTGAGCGTACCGAGTATCTGGAGCAGCGTAGTCTTGCCCGCACCGCTCGCCCCGACAATACACACCACCTCGCCCCGGCATACGGTCAGCGAAACCCCTTTCAGCACCTCCAGCGAGCCGTAACTTTTATGCACGTCGGCAGCCTCTATCATCCTATATCCGTCCATGTTCCCTGTAGAAATTAAAGAGCCGCACAGCCTCTGCGGCCGGAGCAACATCGTGTACCCGCAATATGTCGGCCCCCTGCCGGAGGCACTCCCAGTTGAGCGCCGTCGTACCATTCAGTGAATCGTCGGGCGTCACGCCGAGCACCTTATAAATCATAGACTTGCGTGAGACACCGGCAAGTACGGGACAACCGAGTTCCGCAATTCCGCCCATTCCGGCAAGCAGTTCGTAATTCTGGGCGGTCGTTTTAGCGAAACCGAAACCGGGGTCGAGCACCACATCGCGTATGCCTGCCCGGCGGGCCGCTTCCAGCCTCCCGGCCAGATACTCCACGACCTCCCGGGTTATGTCGCCGTAAACGGTACGCCCCTGCATGTCGGCGGGCGTGCCCCGCATGTGCATGGCGATGTAGGGTACACCGTAGCGGGCAGCGACCCCCATGATGTCCGCATCGAGCTCACCGGCGGATATGTCGTTCACGATACACGGTCCGAAACGGGAAATCACCCCTTCCGCCACACTCGCCCGGAAAGTATCGACCGAGACCGCCATCTCCGGATGCTCGTTGCGGATGACCTCCACGGCGAGCGACACCCTGCGTAGCTCCTCCGCAGGCGGTACGTCGGCCGCCCCCCGCCGCGACGAATAACCGCCCACGTCGATTATCGAAGCGCCCTCGGCAACGGCCTTGTGGACACGTTCCCTGACAGCCCGGACCTCAGGTGTCCGGCTGCCGGCGAAAAACGAATCCGGCGTCACATTGATAATGGCCATCACCACAGGCCGCTGCAGGTCGAGCAGCCGGCTCCCTACTCTTATCGTTTTCATCATGATTGCTGTATAAACCAATCTACCCTTAATTCCGCAACACTATTATAAAATATTTTTTTTAAGTACCTGAGCAACAAAAAGTTGCTCAGGATTTTGCCATGTCAGAGGATTCACTTAACTTAGTGTTGCAAAAAAATAATCAAACAAAACCTCATCAGGCATGGCAAAAATACAAATAAAATCCGAGAAGCTCACTCCTTTTGGAGGAATATTTTCAATCATGGAGCAATTTGACTCCACATTGTCATCTGTAATCGACTCGACACTCGGTCTAAGGTGTAGCTCGTTCGGTTATCAGTACAGTGAAATCGTCCGTTCCCTCATGAGTATCTACTTCTGTGGTGGCTCATGCATTGAGGATGTCACTACTCATTTGATGAACCATCTCTCGCTCCATCCGACACTTCGTACTTGTAGTTCTGATACTATCCTCAGAGCGATAAAGGAACTGACGCAAGGAAACATCTCATACACATCAGATACGGGTAAGAACTACGATTTCAACACGGCTGA
>OCQB01001629.1_pt1 | contig 17320 bp, 10 predicted proteins | sample 1538631 | NCBI WGS metagenome assembly OCQB01 (sample SAMN04571713, study PRJEB22368) | human gut metagenome | biome: human gut; material: stool | host: Homo sapiens | place: Luxembourg | collected 2012-10-19
CGCCCGCCGCTTTCGCGTTTTATTCACAATTTTTTTCGTCAGTATCGGTATCCGGCACGCACTTTTCCGCCGCGCGTTTTCCTGCGGCCAAAAGTTTTATAAGGCCCTCCGGCACAGGTGCGCCCATGGCTGCGGCATTCTCGGCAATACTGCCAAGCTCGGTAAAAATGTACCATACCAGCACCACCGGCAAAATCAGCACGGTGTATTGTATGCCCAATACGGGCAGGTTTTCCACCGCCACGCCCAGCACGCCGTCGGCCATGGCGGCTACAATCACTACAACCACCATCCCGGCCTTGTGCCAGATGCCTGCGCGCGCCACAGCGCTTGACCACTCGCCTTTGGACGCCGCAGCCGCGCTGCCACTGATCCAGTCGATCACCATGCACACAGCCCAGGCCAGCACCAGCCACCCCAGCCAGCCAAAGGCCGCCGAAAACGCCGCGCACAGCGCCGTCACCGCCGCCTTGATCCACAAAAACATATTTTGCTCTTCCATTTTTTCTACCCCTCCACGATCCTGATCCCGTATTCTTCCGCCGCCAGGTGCTCCATGCGGCACCCGCGCGCCGTTTCCCAGCCGGGCGCAAAAATCACCGCGTCCGCTTCGGCCAGCTTCCCCAGCGCCCGCGCCAGCAGGGCCAGCGGCGTGGCATCGGTGTCGTCAAACAGGGTATCCAGCACCGCGATCTCGTCCTCCTGCAGCGCCACCGCCGCGTCGGCCACCAGCGTTTTGCGCTCCCGCACAATGTCGGCCATCCTGCGCCCGCGCATCGGCTGGCTGATAAACAGCTTTGTCATGCCTGTTCCCTCCTTCTTATGCTGCCGTACTGGCGGCCTTGTCCGCGGCCCCCAGCTCGGTCAGCTTGTCCATCAGCGCCTTGGCGTCCCCGGCGCTCACCGGGCCAATGCGCAGGTTCTGCTTTGTGTGCGCCGCGTCGGCGTACTCGGCGCTGTACAGGCCCAGCCCCACCAGGCCCAGCGCCAGCGCCAGGCTGTACACGCTCATGGCCTCAGCGTTCGTCAGGCCGTTGGCCTGCACCGTTTGCAGGGCATTCGCGGCGGGTTCGGCATCCGCCGGGCGGGCAACGCTGGTATAGCTGCCCAGGTGCCTGCGCACCGCCGCGCTGGCGGGCGTAAAGTCAGCGTCCAGCCAGTTCAGCGGGTTCACCCGCCTGCCCTTGTACAGCACCTCAAAATGCAGGTGCGCGCCGTAGCAGTTGCCGCTTGCGCCGCTGTACCCGATCAGCTGGCCCTCCGTTACCGCGTCGCCCAGCTCCACAACACGCTTCAGCAGGTGCGCGTACCGCGTTTGCAGCTTTTTCCCGTTGTAATCGGCATGGCGCAGCCGCACCATGTTGCCGTAGCTCTGCATCCCCGTGCAGGTCTTGCCGTCCCAGGTCTGCGCCTGGTCTACCGTGCCGTCCTCGGCGGCATACACCGGCCGCACGCAACTGGTGCCGCTCTGGGTGCGCAGGTCAATGGCATTGTGTGCCGCGCCGCTGGTGTACGTCCAGCCGGCCGTGATGACGTGCTGTGCCAGCGGCCAGGCCAGCAGTACATCGCCGTTTTGTAATCTCATTGGGGTTACACCTCCGTTGTCGTTCAGACATTTTATACTTCAACAAACACCACATTGATTTTGTACCTGTATCCGGCAGGGATAGCTTCTTTTGCTTTTATCATTAGTGCGCCGGTTGAGATATTAGTTGCTTCAAGTATATATTGTTCCCCGTCGCTGCTTCTGATGGCGATGAAATCCCCATCGTCGTCATTCTGGCTCCCATAGCTGGTGTGAATTGATTTTGGCACCCCTTCCACATAAAAAAGTGTTTTGCCTGCTGCAATAGCCGTGCCGCTGGTACTATCTCCGGTCTTAAATGTTATACTTAAAAATCCCAGTTTTCCTACTGTATAGCAATAGCACTTGTCCTTTCCGATGCCGTTCGGTATAGTTATGCCTGTTGCAATGTTTGAAAAGGTTATTTCGTGATCTTCTCCAATCGGTATCCCCAGCGCCGTAATGTCGCTCTTGGTCACAGCCGTCGCCGCGCTCACATGGCCGGTGCTGTCCACCGTCACCTTGTACAGCCCGCTGGCCCTTGCCGTGTAGCTGGGGTGGGTGTATGTGGTATCCTGCGCAGGCACACCCAGCGCGGTAATATCACTTTTGTCCACAGCTGCCACCGCACTTACATGCCCTGTGCTGTCCACTGTCACCTTGTACAGCCCGCTGGCCCTTGCCGTGTAGCTGGGGTGGGTGTATGTGGTATCCTGCGCAGGCACACCCAGCGCGGTAATATCACTTTTGTCCACAGCTGCCACCGCACTTACATGCCCTGTGCTGTCCACTGTCACCTTGTACAGCCCGCTGGCCCTTGCCGTGTAGCTGGGGTGGGTGTATTTGTTTGCCCCGGCTGTTACCCCGTCCAGCTTTGTTTTATCCGCCGCGCTCATCAGGCCCTCTGCGCTTGTTGTGGCGGCGCTGTATGTGGTATCGCTTTCCGGTATTCCCAGCGCCGTAATGTCACTTTTGTCCACAGCTGTCGCCGCGCTCACATGGCCGGTGCCGTCCACCGTCACCTTGTACAGCCCGCTGGCCCTTGCCGTGTAGCTGGGGTGGGTGTAGTTGTTGGCGTTTTCGGCAATGCCGTCCAGCTTCGTTTTGTCCGCCGCGCTCATCAGGCCGTTTGTGCTTTGCGTTGCCACATCGCTCGGCTTTGCTTCAATGGCACTTTTGGCTGCCGCTTCTGCGCTGGCTGCCGCCGCCTCCGCCTTGCTTACGGCGGTTTGGCTGGCTGTTTCCGCGGCGGCCCTGTCTGCCGCTGCGGCTGTCGCGCTGGTTTTGGCCTGCCCGGCATAGTATTCGGCGTTGTCCGCATCCTCTCCGGTTCGGGTCCCTGTTCCGCCCGCCGCCCAGCTTTCGGCGCGCACCGCTGCGTTCCCTGCGCTTTTGGCGTCCGCGTCTGCCTGCACGGCACTCTGGGCGGCCTGCACGGCATAGGCCTGTGCCTGCCGCCTGTCGTCGCCGCTGTCCAGCCCGCAGCCCAAAACCTCGCTCAGCGGGTCCGGCACACTGCTGGTCAATCCGTCTGCTTGTGTTGCCATATCATATACCTCTTGTTACAATCGCGTTGATCGCCGTCAAACCACTCGGCAGGCCAGTCAGTTTTCCGTTGCTGATGCTTAGGCTCAAACTGGTACTGCTTGGGCTGCCATATATAGCGCCCTTGTGGTACTTGTCGCCCTCAAACGCGACCAGGCTCGTAGTCTGCTGGCCCCAGCCGCCGGAACTGGTCATGGTGCCGTAGCCCCAGATCTTGATTGCCCCGTCAGTGCGCTTAAAACTAACGCTGGGGTTGGTGTTCGTAATGGCATAAGCCTCAACGTTGTTATTGCTGCTGCCGCTGCTGGACGATACGTTCACCGTCACCTTGCCGCTGCCGTTATGGTAGCCCGCCGGGATGGTATAGCTGCCGTTGGCCGTCATGGTCTTGGCAACCGCCCCGTTGTTGGTCATGGTGCCGGTCAGCTTTGCCCCGTCAACATAAGCGGTTTTACCGCTCAGAATGTTGGCGGCGGTGGCGGTCGCATCGCTGGTATCTGTGCCGTTTACTGTTAAGGCGGCATTTCCCCCAACACGCGAAATATATACGCCCACCTCTGCGAGCACTTCCGCGGAGGCAGTTGCCGTTACTTTTATACTCGGCATATCGTCCGTCCCAGCATATAGATGAATTGACTTTAATTTTGTCCCTTCAGCGGTTTGATTGAGTATTCCGTTTCCAGCGTCCCAATTTGTATAAGATAGCGTCCCATCATCAGCTTTTTTATCAAGCTCAGAGCATAGAATCCCGATTGTTGCAGTAGATTTATAACTGTACGGCTTGACAAATACCGAAATAGCATAATCTGCTTCCGGCAGCACATACGATGCAATATCGTTGCTCCCGCTCGCCAGGGTCTTGGTGTACGATATAGCCTTTCGGTATGAGACACCAGTAACGGTGCCTTCACCCGAATGATACCCCTCAGGAATGGTGTAGGTCTGTCCGGGAACAAGATTGGCTGTTATCTTGCCCTTGTTTGTCATCGTCCCCGTTACCTTGCACCCGTCAACATACGCAGTCTTACCGCTCAGGATTTCCCCGGCTGTCGCCGTAGCATCGCTGGTATCCACCCCCGTGTCGATCTGCTCCACCAGCGCGGCGTACCCGTCCAGCGTTGTGTCATCCGGCACCGTTACGCCCTTGGCGGTGATCGCCGTGGCAAGGTCGCTTTTCGCCCCGCTTAAGCGGCTGATCTGCGTTTTAATGTTCGTGTCCGCCATGCGCTTCTCCTTTCAGCAGCATCAGATCGCCGCCAGCGCGTCGTAAATATCATCCGTCAGGCTCACGGTGCCGCCGCTCGTGTACCCCGCGGGCACAGCCACGCTCAGGGTCGTCAGGCCGTCAATGGTCAGGCTGGTGGCCCCGTTGTTGGCCATGGTGCCCGTCACCTGGCTGCCGTTCACCCAGGCTTTTTTGCCGCTCAGGATGTTGGCTGCGCTCGCCGCGTCGGTCGTGCTCTCCGTCGTGTCCACATACAGCGCGGGAATGGCCGCCACGCTCACGCTGGAAAGCACCTTGCCGCTGGTCGGGGTCACGGTCTGGGCGCTCTTGGTGGGCGTCACGCTCTTGCTCTCTTTGGTAATGCTCACCTTGCCGCTGCCGCTGTGGTAGCCCTTGTCGATGGTGTAGCTGGTGGTCGTGGTGTCCAGCGTCTTGGTCACAGCGCCGTTGTTGGCCATCGTGCCAGTCAGGGTCTTGCCGGTGCTGTCCACCACGATCTTGCCGGACAGCACATCCGCCGCCGTCGCCGTCACGCTCGAAACGTCCTGGTAGTTGGACGGGATCGCCGCCACCGTCACATCGGACAGGCCATAATAGCCGCTGTCCGGCGTCACGCTCTGCTGGCTCTTGGTCGGCGTCACCTTCTTGCTTTGCAGGTTGTAATTGCCGCCGCCGGAAACGCCGGAAACCGTGCCGCTGCCGTTGTGGTAGCCCTTGGGGATAGTGTAGGTGTCGCCCTCCTGCACCGTCGCGCTCACTGCGCCCTGGTTGGTGATTCCGCTGATGGCGGTGGCCAGCGCGTCCAGGTTGGCCGTGCTCTCCGCCATGCCCAGCTCCACCAGCTTGGTGCGTATGGTGTTGCGGTCGTTCTGGATGCGGGTGATCTCGGTCGCAATGTTGGTCTGTGTCGTGTCTGGCATGTTCTATCCTCCTCAAATGGTGCCCAGAAGCACCGCGATGTTGCCCACCTCCACCGCCACGGCGGCGCTGGTCACGGGCAGGGTATTGTCGGTTTCCACGGCGTCGGCGCAGTCCACGCACAAAGCGCCGCTCTTCCATTTCAGGCCGTGGCCAATGCTCAGGCTTCCGCCGGTCTGCACGGCGCCGGTTTTCAGGCTCAGGCTTACCGCCTCGCCGCCGCTCATGCTCATCTGCACGGTTTCACTGCTGTTCAGCAAACTCAGCTTCATGTGATCACCCCGCCCAGCAGTATCCGCTCCACCGGCAGCGCCACAATGTTGCTGGCCAGCGCCGCGCCGGTCGTTGTCACGGCCCGCAGCTGTATTTCCACGTTGCCGCCCTCCTCAAATTTTAAGGTTTCTTCCTGTGTCAGCGTCACCGTCAGGGTCTTGGCGTCATTGTCGGCGGTAATGCTGTCCTCCCGCCGGGTCACTTCCCTCCCGTATCCCTGCCGGAACGTCAAATACAGGCTTACCAGCGTTCCCGTCTCTATGTCCAGCTCAAACACCAGCGTCGGGGTCGTTCCCTGGGTCATACCATACCCTCCTTGCCGGGCTGTTTTTCCGGCTTTTGCGCCGGTGCGCCCGCTTCTGCCTTTATTTTGCCATGCCGCCGTATCCGGGCGCGCCCCCACTTGTCCCGTAAAATCCAAAACGCCCCCGGTTGCCGCTCTCACACGGCCCGCCGGGGGCATCTTTATGCGTTATTGGTTCAGGAGCTTCATTCCCATTTCTTAAAATAGTCCGCCTCGTACACCGTCAGCCCGTCCACCTTCAGCCTGCACAGCATCTCGGCGATCTCCTGCCGCCCGGCCGTGTCCGCCGCCTGGTATCTCGGCTTCATCTCTTTTGTTATGGCGCTGCGGATCGCTGTGCGCAGTTCCTTGGCGTCTCTGGCGCTGTCCAGCACGCTGTCATATTCCTCGCGGGTCAGGGTCCCGGCCTCCATCATCCGGCTTGCCTGCGTCGCCGCTTCCTCGTCGGCCCGCTCCAGCTGCCGCACCCTCTCGTCGATCATCTCCTGCACCGCGTCTGCGTCCGCCGTGTCCAGCGCCGCCGTAATGTCGGCGCTGCCCACCGTCACGCCCCAGCCGGTCACGGTGTCCAAATCGTACACCCGCTCCCCGCCGTATTCCAGCCCCATCAGGGCGTCCAGCATCTCGGCGCGTTCCTCGCTGTCCGCCTGCTGGTACGCCTTGCTGTACAGCTTCGTCACGGTGCTGCGGGCGGCGGTCACGGCGTCGGCGGGGTCGGTGCCGCTCTTTACCTTGGCGTCCACCTGCCCGGCAAACAGCCGGCTCGCCTTGTCAGCGTCGCCGCCGTCCAGCGCCAGGGCAATGCGGTTCAGGTCCTTGTCCATCCCCAGCGGGTCGTCGGCGCCGGCAAGGCCGGTCAGCGTGTCGTATACGCCCTTCACGTCGCGCAGGGCTGCGCTCACCGCCACGCCGGTAACATTGCTCACCGCGTTGGCCGTGCGGTACAGCACCTGGTACAGGCTCGTTGTTTTGCCCGTCAGGTACTTGTTCCACACACTCACCGCGTCCATCACGTCGCCGATCCACTCCACGTCGTTGCGCTTTATGGTATAGGTCGCGTTCCCGTCCGCGCGCTCGGTGATAAACCCGATGATGTCCTGCAAAAGCGGCAGGTTCCCCGGCAAATTCACCCCGTCCGCAAAGTTTTCCAGCACGTTCTGGGCATATACCTTGGCCAGGCTCGCCGCCGTCAGGCGTTCGTCGTCGTCCTCGTCGTCGCCGCGCGGGTGCCGCAGGGTGTCCACGGCGGCCGCAGCCGCGGCGGTCGCCATCGCCGTTGCCACATAGGTAACGCCCACACGGGCAAACCTTGCCCGCGCGGCCTTGTCCTTCGGGTTCTGCGCCAGGTTCACCGCCGCCTGGGCCACCATGGCATAGCTTTTAATGGGTTCCGCCATAAAGTTTGTCAGCACCTTCGTCCACACATCTGTGCTCCGCATGATCTGGCTGCGGTGCAGCACGCTGTCCACCACCTGCGTCTTGTCCACAATCTCGCTCAGCCGCGCGGCGCACTGCCGGTTAAATTCTTCGCTGTCATATTCAAGCTCCGGGTGCTTGTCCAGCGTTTCCAGCTCGCAGGCGTTCCACAAAGCGCCCCAGGTGGTTTTGTCGCCCCACTCCGCCATCGCGGTGCTGGCGCTCCGCACCCGCTCAAGCGCCGTTTCCTCGTCCAGCGCCATGGCGCGCACGTCCTTGCCCAGGTTGGTTTCAAAATATCCCTGGCTTTTCCACCAGGCAATGGCGCAGTATTTTTCGGCTTTCGCCATGCCGCCCTCAAAGGTCTGGCCCTTGGCCCTGGCCGCCAGCCCTTTGCCCAGGTTGGCCGCGCCGCGCCCCAAAGCGCCCCGCAGGTATTTGGGCGCGATCTCCGCCCCCGCGCGGAAGTACGCCGTCGGCTGCTGCACCGCCACGCGCAGGTTCGCGCCCACCTTGGCAACCTTCCAGTTGCGCGTCACGGTGTTCATCAGGCGCTCGCCGCCGCTGGCGGTTTCGGCGCGGCCCTGGCCGTTAATGTCCCGCATCAGCGTTTCAAAATAGTCCTTGCCCTTGCGCCCCAGCAGGTTGTCAATGCCCTCCTTCACACTCACGGCGCTTTCCGGTGCGCGCCAGTTGTACCACTTCATCATGTCGCTTAACGGGATGCACCACCCGTAATAGGTCGCCATCTCCGTCGTGTGCCCAAAAAACGTGTCAAAGGCGTCGCCCACCACCAGCGGGTTGTTGGCGCCCTTCACCAGCGCCTTGGTCATGCCGGCGTTTTTAATGCCGTTCAGCCCAGCCTGCCTGCTGCTGGCTGCCGTTGTGGCGGTAAAGTCGTTGCTGCTGCTCATCGGCCAGTAGTGCGTTTCGGTAAATTTGTCGTACCCGTACAGCGTGTTGCTCACCTCGTTGCCCCACGCCGCCGCGGTCGTGCTCAGGTATTCCTGCATGGCGCGTGCCGTCTGCACCTGCTCGGTCGTCAGGCTGCCGGTAATCTCCGCCAGCTGCCCCGGCGTCAGCTTCACCCGCCGCCCCGGCTTGCCCTTGGCGTCCTTCAGCTGGATGCCGCCGATCATCAAATGCTCCTTTGCCGCCGCGCGCTGGCTCAGGCAGTACAGCTCCATGGCCTGCCCCGGTGTCAGCTCCAGCACGGTGTCCGCCATGCTGGCCGCGTCGGTCACGGTAAATTTGCGCTTTTCGGCCTTGCGCCCCGTCCACTTGTCCACGTCCGTTTTGTCTTTCAGCAGGGCCTGCGTCCACTCCACCGTTTCGCGCAGCTTCCACGCCCGCTTGTCAAACCCTTCGCGTATGGGCCGGTACATCTGCTCTGCCGTGTCGCCCAGGGCGGCAAAATACCGCCCTGCGTCCATCATATCCACGCCAAGCAGCTGCCCCAGGGCGTCGCCCGCCGTGGTGTCGGCGGCGGCCTTCACCGCCTTGCCCAACAGGTTGTTTTTGTTCTTTACCTGTTGCTTTTCCCGCGCGGCCATCTCGGCCACACTCGCGTCGCCCGCGGCGGCAATGGTTTCCCTGCTGCCCTCGGCCAGCAGCTTGTTGGCCTGCGTGATGCTCTTGGTCATGCTTTTCAAAATCACATCCAGCTGCCGCATCTGCTCGCCGCTGAACTGCCCAATCCCCGTCTTTCCGCCGGTCTGCTGCAACAGCGTGTCAATGTATCCCGGCAGGCTGGGGTCAAAATCGGCATAGTCGCCCGCGCCTGCGCCCATGTGTTCCAGCGCCTCGGCGTCCTTGGCCATCAGGGCAATGTCCTTCATGGTTTCCTGCCACCGCTGCGCCGTCGCCGTGCCCGCGTTGCTGGTGTTCCAGTCAAACAGGTTCAGCACGTTCAGCACGGCGGTGCGCATCTTCTTGGGCACATGTTTGGTGTCCGTCGGCTCCCGCAGCCAGGCCGCCAGGGTGCGCACCTGCTTCTGGGCACTGTCCCGGCTTTTGCGGTACAAAAGCCCGTCGTTGCGCCGTTGCATCCGCGTGGCAAACTCCGCCTGCTGGCGCACCAGCTTTTTGTCCCGCGTCTGCACCCATTTCAGCTTTTGCATCCGCTCCCGCATCACGGCGTCGTCCTTGGCGTTCTGTGCCTTCTGCTTGTAAACCTCCAGCATGGCGTCAAACCGCTCTTTCCGGTTGGCGTATGCCTGGTCGTACAGGGCCTTCATCTCGGCCTGCGCGTCCCGCCGCCCCTTGCGGTACTCGGCGCGCGCGGCCTTCTGCGCGTCCTGCGCCGCGCGGTCTGCCATGGTGCGGCGTGTCGGGCTGTTCAGGTATCCCTCCACCGCCTCGTTGGCCAGGTCAAGCGCCAGTGTTTCCATGTCCATGCCATACGGGTTCTCCACCACCGGCACGCTTGCCTCATACACCCCCAGCACCGCGTCGGTAAATGCGGTAATGTCGGTGTTCTCCGCGTCAAAGGTTCCCGGCCAGCTCTCGGCCAGCTCGGCCTGCATCGTGTCCCAGTTTCCGGCCCCGTCGGTCAGCCGCACGTTCAGCCGGCCAAACAGCGCCTTGCGCACGTTGCCCCACTGCCGCCCGTTTTTGCCGTCGCCGTAGGCGTTCATCAGCTCGGCAAACTCCGCGCTGCCCTGGCGCACCTCCAGCGTCGTGCCGCGCAGGGTTTCGCGCAGCGGTTTATAGTATTCCCGCAGCTCGGTGTTTTTCTGCTCGCTCTCGTTCAGCACCCCGCGCATCACGTCGGTCAGGGCGTCCATCGCGTCGGCGTTCAGCGTCGGCTCGCCGTTGCCTTCCACGTTAAACACCCGCCACAAATCGCCGCTCAGCCTGTCCACGCCGTACTTGCTGCCCGTCAGCTTCAAAATGCGCTGGGCAATGCCCCGCGCGCTCGCCCGGCTTACGCTGTGCCCGCCCGATGCCTTAAACTCCTGCCGCAGCACCTCCATCTGCTGTTCCATGTACAGGTTTTTCTGCGCCAGCTCCCGGTTCTGCGCCCGCAGGTCGTCATAGTCCGCCTCCGTCGGGGCGCTGTACCGCAGTCCTTCGCCAAAGCCAGCCGTTGTTTCCGTGTCCATGCCAAAGGCATATTTTACATTCGCAGATAAATTTTCGCCCAGTTCCTCCTTGACGCTGCCCAAAAAATCTTCTATACTGATGTTGGAACCGTACAGAGCAACGGCATTCGTGCTGACCTCTCGCCCCTTGAGGGATTCGGTTCCATTTTTAATTTGTCTGCCTGTATGGGCGTACAGGCTTCCCCGCAAGGGTTCCATGCTGTCGGCATCCAGCACCTTCTGGCCGTCCTCGTACATATTTACAACAAAGCGGACCCCCATCAGGCTGCCGTCGCTCATGCGTGCCGCCCCAAGGTACAAATCACTTCGCACCTCCTTGCCGCGCGCTTCCAGCTCGTTCACCTTTACGGCGTTCTCCAAAATCGGCCCGATCTGCCCCACATACGGGGCATTTTTTTGTATCTGGGCCGCGTTCAAAAGCCCGTGCCGCAGCCCAGCCCTCGTCACAACAATGGTATCTCCCGTGTATCGGTTTACCACGCTCCCGCTGTTTTTGCCCGGTATGCGCTGCGTGCTCGCCAGGCCCGCATCCAAAATTTCCTTTACGGGCTTGTCGGCCAGGTCGTTTTCCTCCACCTCGGTGATCTCCATATCCGGCAGTTCCCGCAGGGTTTCAAAGCTCACCTGTTCTTCGCCCGTTTTCCTTCTCTGCGGGTGTTTCTCGGCGTCTACCTTCTTGCTGTACCGGAACCGGTTCAGTTCGCTTTGCTCCGGCAGGCTGCCTGTGCGGTAATATGTTTCCAGGTCGCGCACCACTTCGCTGCCGCGCACCCGGCCTTCGTACCAGCGCGTCGCGGCAGTGCTGCCGTCTTTGCGGCTGATGTCCAGGTTAAACCCATGCTTTGCCGCGCCCAGCGTGTCGGCCATCTCGGCAATGGCCGCCTTCTGCGCGTCGCTCACCTCGGTTTCGGCGCTCACGTCCACGCCGGGGCTTTCCGCCATCACCCGCACATTGCCTTCGGCAATAAAGGCATTCAGGTAATCCGTCTGTTCTGCCCCGCGCGCAAGCTCCGCCGGGCCGTAAACGCTTTGGATGTCGCGGTGGTCAAGGTCGCGTACGCTCTTGTCGCTCCCTCCGCTGAAATCCAGCATTCGCCCGTCCGGCAAAATGTACCCGGCGCTCTCAAACCACTTTGTGGTGCCGTAGGTGTCCGCTGCCTGTTCCCGGTGGTAATCCTCCCGGCTCATGCCGCTTTCCCGCACCTCGGCGTCGTACTCGGCCTGCTGGGCCTGCTTTTTCTGCCATGCCTTGTCCTGCTCCTGCTCGCGGGCCTGTTTGATCACTTCCTGTGCCAGGTCGCGCTGTTCCAGCAGCGCGTCCTGCTCGGCCTTAAACCGGTTTTCCGCCGCCTTGTATTCCAGGTATTCCTGGCTCTGTTTCCACTGCACCGCGTCCCCGGCGCGCTTGTGCTGCATCAGGCGGGCCAAAAACCGCCCATGTTCGGCCTCGTCCTGCTGCCGCCACGCTTTTTCCCTCGCCCAGCTGTCCTTCAGGGCGCGTTCCGCTTCGCGGTACTCCGCCCGCGCTTTTTCCAGTTCTTCCTGTGTCACCGCGCCGCTGATCTTCTCACTGTACTTGACATCCGCGTCCCCAAGCTGTATACTGCGAATAAGACCAAAACTGGTTCCGTCCAAAGGCACGCGGTTGCCGCGGACTTGGAACCACTCTTTGGTCTTCTTTTTGTTTTCATTCAAATACAAAATGCTTTCATCTGTAATCAGCTTTGCAAAGTCGCTGCGGGCGTGGATCGTGCGGATTTTTGTTACGGCGTTTCGCCCGGCCACATCTTTGGCCACCATAACACCCACCAGAACCGGCGTGCCGTCTGCTGTTTGCAGGTCGCCAAACACGTTCACTGTGTTCTTCAGCGTCATGGCCTGCGTAATGGCAATCGGGTCGTTCAGCAGCTCCGGTATTCTCTGCACCAGCTCCGCCGTCAAATGGTCGCCGTGGTTCGTCAGCTCCTTTTGCAGCTTGCTCGCGTCAAAGTACACGTCCGCCGCCGCAAATCCCACCTGGTTCAGCGCGCTGCCCTCCTGCACCGTGCCCACCTTCACGCGGCTGCCGGGTTTCAGGCTCTGCCACTGCTCCACCTGTCGGCGGTAATATTTGTCCTCGCGGAAGTCTTTCTTCCCGCTCTGTTCGTTTTTGCTCAGCTTCACGCCCTCGCTTGCCGCGGGGGCGTTTTTTGTATCGCTGTCCGCCTGTCCGGCGGCCTCCAGGCGCGCGCGGGCGTTCCGGCGCGCGGTTTCCAGCTCGGCCAGGGCCTCGTCGCACACGGCGCGCGCTTTCTCGGCGTTCTCGGCGCGCTCGGCAAGCCGCCGCCCGTCTGCGGCGCCCAGCGTCGCGTCGCCGCCGCGCAAAAGGCTGCGGATGCTGCCCACGATCTTGTCCAGCATCTCGCGCAAAGCCTGCAAAACGCTGCGCTTCTCCTCCCGCGTCGTTTCGCTGTCCTCGCTCACATATTCCACAAACGCGCGGGTGTTCTCCTCGCTGCTCATAATGCCGGCAAACAGGTCGCGGGCATACTCGTCCGCCGCCTGCGTCCTGTCGCCGTAGCTGCTCTCGTACCGGCCAATGTGCTGCTGCACGCCGCCCAGCCCGTATTCGCTTGCCGCAAACGCCATCGTCCGCGCGCGCAGCCTGGCCCAGCCCTCCGGGTTCTCGCCCTCCATCCAGTGGGTCAGCTCGTGCTGCACCGTCTGGTAGGCGTTGGCGCTGTTTTCGCCCACGGTCAGGGCTGCCGCACCGGCGGCCCAGTACCCGTTCACCTCCCCGCCGTTGTCGGCGGTCAGCTGGCGTACCACGTCCACATTCATGCCAAACTTTTCCGCCACGCCCTGCAAAACGGCATCCGGCACCTGCGCGCTGCCGGCCGGCACGCCGTCATAGCGCACCTCCGGTTCCGTCACGGCGGCGGCAGGCTGCTGCACCGTCAGGGCGCTGGCGGCGTTGCGCCCCAGGCTGTACGCGGTGTACAGCGCCGCGTCGTCCTGCACCACGGCGGCGCGCGCTGCGCTGGCGCTTTTCGCCTGCTCAAAGCTCAAAACGCCCTCGCGCCCGGCGTTATACATGCTGTGCATCTCCTGCACATACACCGCCGGGCTTTGCCCCTTGTACCGCTCCACCAGCGCCTTTTTCATGTAAGGGGTATAGCTTTCCTCCGCGTCGGCAAACGCCTGTATTCCTTCCACGGTTTCCCGGCGCACCGTGCCCCGCTCCAGTGCCACCGTGTCCGCCTGCGGCGCGCTTTCCTGCGCGTACCGCTCGGCGGCGGCCTGCGCAAGCGCCGCCTCGCTCACCGCCTGCGCATCGGCGCGCTGTGCCGCTTCCTCCCCGGTCAGGGTGTCGGCGTCCTGTGCCGCTTTCTCCTGCGCCAGCGCGTCAGCGGCGGCCTGTGCGGCGTTTTCCGCCTGCCGGGCGGCAAGTTCCCCGTCAGCGTTTTGCGCGCTCTCCTGCGCGCTCTGGGCCGCCTGCGGGGCATACTTTTCCTCTGCCGCCGTGCTGCCGGGGCGGGTTTCCTCCTCCAGCCGCGCGGCGGCTCCCAGCGGGTCGGCGACGGCCTGCTGCATATCCTGCGCCTGCGTCAGCGCCGCCTCCCGCACAGCCTGCGCCGTGCGGGTGTTCGCCTGCTGCACTTGGTTCTCGCCGCCTGCCAGGTTCTCCGCCATTCGGGTGTTGGCGCGGTTCAAAGCAAGGTTCAGCCCTGTGCCTGCCGCACCGTAGAACCCGCCGCTGATGGCCCCCATCCCGGCATTCTGCGCAAGCTCCTCCCAGCTGAACTCGGCGTTCGGGTCTTTGGCGGCCACGTCGGCCAGGTAGTTCACCACATACCCCACGGCTTCCTCGGTGCCTTCCTCGCCCATCTGCTGCAGCAGGTTGCGCACCAGGCCCTTGCCGCCGCGGTTCACAATCTCCACCCAGCTGCCCACCGGCAAAACCTCGGTGCCCACCTCAATGCCGCCGCTCACCAGGCCGCGCCACAGCGCTTCGTCCGCGCCGGTGTCCTCGTCGTACAGCTCGGCCATGCGCCCGCCGGCCGCCTGCGCCCCCAGCGCGCCCAGGCTCACCGCCGGCCCCACGCCGGGGATCAGCGCCAGTGCCATGTTGGGCAAATTGCCTGCAATGGCGTTGGCTGTGTCCGCTCCAAACCGCGCCGCGCTGCCAAGGCCTGCCTGCGCTTTGGCCAGGTTCTCGCCGCCCTCGTGGTACAGCCGCATCCCGGCGCTGTTCTCATCGGTCAAAACGGTTTTCTGGTTGTCCTGCGGCCCGGCCTCCTTCGCCGCGTTGTAGCGCGCCAGCGCCGCCTCGTACTCGTCGCTGGTGCGGATCTGCCCGTTCTCGTCGGTTTCAAACACTTTGCCCTCGTCGGTCAGGCGTCGCAGTTCGGCCAGCGCATGCCGCTCGGCGCTGTTGTTGGCTGCCTCGTCGCGGGTGGCGGGGGCAATGCTTTCCGCCAGCGTCGCCCAGCTGCCCGCCGCCTGCTGTGCCAGGCCCTTCACGTCGCTGCCCAGCCGGTGCGCCGCGCTCCACGCGCTGCCGTAACTGTCGTACAGCTCCCCGGCCTGCTCGTAGGCGCGCTCCTCCTCCTCGCTCATCCCGGCGCGTATCCTCTGCGCCGCGCGCTGTGCCGCCGGGTTGCCGCGCCCCGCGCCGCGCTCGGCGTCCCACAGCGTCTTGGCTTCCGGGTTTTCGTCCAGCCAGGCGTTCACCTGGTCAAAAGCGCGGGCCTTGTCCGCCTGCGTCTGCCCGCCCGCCTGCGCCTGCCGCACCATGGCATCGATCACGGTGTCCCGCGCCGCCTGTTCCAGCGTGTCGGTGCGCGCCGTGTCGCTCATCACGCGGCTGCCAAGCGCCTGTTCGGCATCCTGCCGCCGGTTCAGGTTCAAAATGTCCTGCCCCAGCTGTTCCCGCCCGCTCACATACCGCTGTGTGCGGCCCGCCGGGGCGCTCAGGGCGGCGGCGTAGGCGCTGCCGCCCGTGCTGCCGCCGCCCTGCAAATAGCTGCTTGCCGTGCCGCGCGCGCTGCCCGTGCTCCGGCTCCCCAGCCCCGCGGCCCCCGCTGCCAACATGGTGATCACCTTCTGCCTGGCGGTTTCTTCCTGCCGGGCTTCCGTGCTTTGCCGGTTCGCCGTCTGGCTCTGTGCCTGCCAGATATTGCCCGTGCGCGCCTTTTGCTCCCGGCTTCTCGCGTCAATTCGCTCCTGCAAAGCCTGGCTTCCGGCATTGCTCGTTCCCTCATGGCTCAGGCCGTAGCTTTTTCCGCCGTAGCTTACGGTTCCTTTTTTCAGGTTCAGGCGTACCTGCCGCTCGTAATCGGCGCTTGTCTGTGCCGCCGTTTCCTGCGCCGCCGGGGCCGCTGTCTGTACAATGTCCTCCTCGTCGTCTGTCCTGATTTTTCCGTTCCGCAGGTTCAAATGTACGCTCATTGCTTTCTCCTTAATCAATCGAAATTCCGTAGTGCGCGGCAATCGCCTTTGCCTGTGTTTTGGTCAGGTTCCCGTTCTTGTAGCCGTTGTTTATCATGTTGGCAATGCCAACCTTGCCTGCGCGGGTGCTGGAATCATAGCTCTGTCCGCTGCCCGACATCGGGTCAATCTTGCTGATCCAATACTGCACGGTATCGTCGCTGCTGCTCTTGCTGCTCCCGCTGCTTCTCGAACTGCTCCTGCTGCTTCTCGAACTGCTCCTGCCCGCAGAACTCCCGCTGCCGCCCGCGCTCGCCGCCAGGCTGTCCGCGTACTGTTGCTTGTCAAACGCCAGCTGCTCGTTAAACTGCCTCTGGCTCTCCGCAAACTCCTGCTGCCACTGCTCGTCGCTCACCATGTCGCGGTAATCGCCGTAATAGTAGTCCAGCATCTGCTGCCAGCGGGTGTAATTGTCGCTGTACTCGCCGTAATCCTGGTTGTAGGCGGTGTCCTCGCGCTCCGTCAGGTAGTCCAGGTAATCCTGCCAGCGGTTGTAGTTGTCGCTGTATTCGCCGTAGTCCTGGCTGTACGCCGTGTCGGCGCGGTCGGTCAGGTAATCCAGGTAGTCGGCCCAGTTGCTGTACTTGTCCTGGTATCGCCCGTACTCGGCCTGGTATTCGCTGTCCGCGCGGTTCGTCAGGTAGTCCAGGTAATCCGCCCAGTTCGCGTACCGGTCCTGCCAGCGCCCGTACTGCATCTCATCCTGGTTTTGCAAAGCGCTCAGCTGGTTGTACAGGTCGTTCCCCTCGCCCTGGTACCGTTCATAGGCCGCCTGGTACAAATCGGGGATCACATTGTTCAGCTGCGTCAGGTACTGCTGGTTGGCCTGCGCGGCAGCGCTGGCCGTGTAGCTGCTGCCGTAGCCGCCCGTCAGGGCTGCCGCGTCCGCCGCCGCGTTGGCCGCTGCGTCGCTGCCCAGCTTGGTGTACTGGTTCTTGTACTGCTGGTACAAGGGGTCGGCGTTAAAATCATAGGCAAACGCCTTCCGGTTCTGTATCTGCTCCAGCAGGCTGTCGATCTGCGCGCCGTACTGGCTCTCATAGTCGCCGGGCCTCTGTGCCTGGTAATTTTTGATCGCCGCCTCGGCATCCAGCACCGCCTGGCTCTTGGTGTAATCGCCGGGCCGCTGCGCCTGGTAATCCTTCAGCGCCGCCTCAGCGTCCAGCACCGCCTGGCTTTTGGTGTATTCACTGGGCCGCGTGGTCTGGTAGTTCTTGCGCTCCGCCTCGGCGCTTGTCACCCGGTCGCTTCGGGTGTATGCGCCGGGGCGCTCCCGTTCGATCTGGTCAACTTTGCTTCGGTTTGCCATTTTCAGCCTCCTCCGGGTCACTGTCCCGTTCCATCTGCGCCCGCACCGTGCTCAGCAGGCCCTCCAGCACCAGTTCGTCAATGCTCAGGGGCAGGCCGTAGGTGTTCAGCACGCCCTCCACCGCCCTGCGCAGCTCCCGCACGCGCTTGTCAATGCTCTTCATCTCAGCCCTCCAAATGCGCCGCCGCGTCGG
>OCQB01001657.1_pt1 | contig 17061 bp, 25 predicted proteins | sample 1538631 | NCBI WGS metagenome assembly OCQB01 (sample SAMN04571713, study PRJEB22368) | human gut metagenome | biome: human gut; material: stool | host: Homo sapiens | place: Luxembourg | collected 2012-10-19
GAAGAGGTTTGCTGTGTTTCAGAAGGATTCTCTGTGGGTGTGCTGGTATGGAGTAAGAGATTCCCAACACTTTGAATCACAGCCAGACGAAGAGCATAAGAATCACAATCAAGGAGTTTCAGCAAGGCAGGAAGAGAACGAAGCAGAGCAAAAGGAGCCTGATCAGAACAGAGCGTCTACTGATGAGATTCACTGATTCCATACAAGAAAGTGACTGATATTACGAGTATCATTCATTGCTTTCCCTGAATCTGAGAGATTCAGTTTTGCAATTTCTTTGACCAATTCTGTAACCAACTCAAAATGACCATTACATCGATCAAATAGTGTTTTGGCCAAACGTGAAACGATTTCAGCCATGTAATCATTTGAAGCCATCATAGTCACGAGAATTGATCGAACTGGTGATAATGCAGATCTATTCATGAATATAAGCAAGAAACACAACGGATAGGTTGAGAGAAGGGATGCCAATACATTAAGCGTCACATCGACCAATCTTGGATTACCAAGATTACTTTTGTGTTCAAGAACTGATAAACACGGACTCCAGAAGAGTTGAAGGAACATCTGGATGATACAAATACAATAATCTCACTTCATCAGGAATACCCATCGAAAAGAAATTCTTCAGATTTCCACGTAAAGTGAATAACAAGATCTCGAGAGCATCATAGAAGTAATCTTCCCACTTGATATCACTGTTGATTACTCGTCGCTTTTTCTATGTATCGATGAAAACGAACAAATGGACTTTACGACTCTTATCGGTAACCAACTGTTCCTTATCCACGAGTGAATCAACGACATTGTCAATCTCTTTGATCAATAACGATAGAAAATAGGTGTATCTGAACATCATTTGACGGGTCAACTGTCACATGAAAAGTGCGTTCTTCCAAAGGATTGTTGATTCTGAAGGAACTGTTTTATTGATTGAAGTCACAATATATCCTCGACCTCCTCGGAGAATAATATCCGTGTATTTGGCTTTGATTTGTTCTGACAATGATCGAAAGTATCTATAATGAATAGTTTCAAGTTAGAATCACTTTATAAATGAATAGGCAACATCGAAATGTTGAGGTTCGGCTATCAATTCAAAACACCGGGAATCAACAACTTCGTTAGCAAGATCTAGAGTTCATTGCAATGAACAAATACGAACTATCCAAGAGCCGATAGCATTCCTCCGAGTCACATAGCTCGAGGTCAATCAGATCGGTAACGCTAAAGAAACCGCTGTCGGAGTTTTCGAGATCCTCAAGTTTCTGAGGCAACCTAAACTCCTTCATTTGTTTGTTTTTGGATTCAAACCAAATTACCTCCTTTTTGGATTATGACACTTTTCCTCAGTGTTTTATCTATGCCTCGATTATCGCTAGAAGAACGCCAAAAGAGGAATGATACACTCAGTACCATCAAAGAGGCACGTATTCGTAAAGTTGTATAATGTGATTCATCCTAGAGTCTGTTGAGGACAAAAAAGTATCCTATCTACTATCTCTATCTGAGAAGTTGTTTGCAGTAAATCCAGAATTGGCACAACAGTATCTGTATGAAGTGTCACAGTCCAATTACTCATAGAATCAAAGCACAATGTCTGTGTCGAGAACGTAAAATCAGTTTCTTTCATTTCAAGCCTTCATTGTCTAGATTTCCCTCCTTCTTTTCCTTATCTATTTTGTCCTCACTGCTCCTGTATCATGAACAAATCGAATACGTCATCATTTCGGATAGTTGCCAAAAAGTGTCGTCATCGGGCGAAGTACACAAATCTCATTGTTATATTTCGATTTATAACTCATCACATAGGAACGGGTGTGCCGTTTATGTGGAACGCAAGTCAGATTGGGTTTTACAAAGCCTGGATCAATACGAATCAAGAAAACTGCACCTCCAGTGAAGCAAGAAAGTGGCAAGAAAGTGAAACCAAGTCATAACATCAAAAAACAAGCTTCCCTATTGCTTTCGACCAATCTCAACAGGAAACCCGTAAAAATGCGATCAGATTGGGAAATTTAGCGACTGTTTGTAACAGAAAACAAACTACACCTATTGGGGATCAGGATGGAATTCAATTAGATACTGATTGGTTTTCTTTAGGAATGGCGTAGCAGCACGGAAGAAATAATCCTTTACCGTCGCAGGCATATCTCGGAAGAATAGCGATACAGCGAAATATTGACCAGTAGTGTAACCAATGTGCATAAAATCTCTCTTGAGACCGTATACAATCGCTTTAGCCATTCCTTCAGGCGAAGCTAAGGATGATTGCATCGATGAGAGGTATGAAACCTCTGTCATTGGAGTACGAATAGCTCCAGGAGATACAACACTTACAAATACGTTATAGTCACGCATGGCAAAACGAAGCGATTCTCCGTAAGACATCAACGTTACCTTCGTAGAACTATAGATTGGGTTCATTGGTTGACTGCATAGACCTGCACCTGATGAAAAGAGAGCAATTTGGCCACTACGACGATTCTGCATTCTTGACAGTAAAGGAAGGATCGTGTTGAATGTACCATCGATGTTGATTGAATAGAGTTCTCTAGTCACTTCAGCATAATCCTGATTGCTTCCACATTGAGGAATCATAACACCTGCAGAAGCTAGAATCAGATCGATAGGTGCTTTGTCATCTTCTTCGGTTAAAAACTTCTCCATCTTCTCCCTATCTCGTAGATCACATACAAACGTAGTAACAGTTGCTCCCTTATCTCGACATAATTTGGCAACCTCTTCAAGACGTTCAACATTTCTTCCAATCAACAGCAAAGAGATCTCCTGAAATGATGAGAAATAATCAAAATTGTACCTTGTTGGCATATTCGATAGCAGTAGCTCTTCCAATACCAGAACTAGCTCCAGTAATTAGAATTCTCTTAGGAATAGGAACCTTTTTGCAATTGAACCAATCATAGATGTATCCAATACAACCAATGATCCACCACAATGGCATAAGAATACAATTCAAGCACACCTCAAATAACAAGAGAAGAGGATTCATAGCAAAAAAGAATACACGATTGTATTTATCGCTCTTCTCATATCAAAACGAATGTACAACTTCGTATTGGGAATAATTGTTTATCTTTGAAAGGATTTCAATGATTGAGGAATAATCACCTCTTTTTGGTGATGAAGGAGATAGAAATGAACTCATCTTGTGTTAACGAATTGGAATCACTGTTAAGAGGCATCAAGACTCAGTATTGTTATCATATCTGCCTACATGATTCAACCTATGACATACTGTTATGAACTCAATTTGACAATGAAATCTGTAGTATTAGTCAATGTGAGATTTGAATGAATTCTCCCCTTTTTCTGTCACTTGTTTGTTTTTTGAATTTCTTCTCTATCAGAAGAGCAGATTCCTTTTTGGTTCCATTTTGGAAATACACAATTGTATATTTATCCGAATTTGAATCAAAATGGCCGAAAAAGCAATTCAAGAACGCCAATATGCCTATGCAAATGTGATTCGTGAAATAATTGGAATGATCGCTGTAGAATGCTAGTCAAGTATTGGAAGCAGATCGGGAAGGAAGACGAAGAACACATGAGCCTTCTGGAGCTGCAGAGAGTCTTCGAGGGAAACCATTGCCAAAGATGGGTGACCGTGCAATTCTAGTCTCAGAAGAAGTGCAAAAACGAAAGGAAAAGAAAGAACAACTGTAAGAGCAAGATAGGAGAATAATGAATTAGAAAGCGCGAGAAGATGCTTCGAGAGTCAACAACAGATAAAAGAAGGAAGACAGGAGCGATTTCGCTAAATCTGCGAGTAAATAATGTGCTTACTGCTGTTGACGAATATAACAGCAAATTATATCATCCTAGAACAGCAGAAACGGAAATTCGATACTCTCGTTTACTTGCTGTTATCTCCAAATACTATCCTGATGCATCAGGGGTAATTAATGCAATTTGAAGATGATGAATAGGATGTGATTGCAGATGTAGCAAATGAATTGCTAACTATTCTGAAAGATGGAGAAGTAAAAGGAAAGCAAGAACGATGTGAAGCAATTCTGGGTAAAATGAATGAGCGGGAATTCGGAGATCTTGTGGAATTAAGCAAGGAGATTACCGATTTCGATGTGGATGTAGAAGAAGTGAGTGTTTTTGTGTGAGGTGACGATTAGAATGAAGCGAAGGATGATACAGTGGCTCTAGATATGAACATCGAGAGTGATGAGAGTGTGTTGGATGAAGTGATGAGTGAGGAGGAAGAGAGTGAAGGAGAGGATCTAGCTCAAACAGAGGCATTGAGAACACATGAGGAACAACAAGAGGATCAGGAAGAGAGTGGATTGCGAGTGGCAGATATTGATAGTTTCTGGTTGCAACGACAGATTAGTGAATATGAGAAAGATGCAGAGAAGGCTCAAGAGTTATCTGAGAAGATTCTAGCGACATTGCAGAATGTGGATGAAGTAGAGCATTAGAAAGGGTTTGATGGATAGAGAGAGAGTGAATCTCAGTTGGTGGAGTTGGTGGGTCTGGATCATCCTGAACTGATCTCGCTTCTCTTGAGCAATCGAGGGAAGATTGCGTATGTGATCCGGTGGAGACAGGCTGCTTCGGAAGCAGCTAGACAAGCAATTGCAGAAGAGATGCTGGGTGATGCTTCAGTGGATGGAGAGGCCATTTTGAAGGCGTTGGAGTCGAAGCGAAGTACGAAGGATTGGGAGGTAGCTCGGGGAAGTCTGGCTGTGGAGAATGAGCGAAGAGAGAAACACACTGTGAAGGAGCAAGGTCAAGTACGAGATGCCGAAGCACTTCGTGAGGAGGAAATGCGTAGTGTGGCAGCAGAAATGACTATTCCCAAACCCCGAGCACAACTGATATTGAATGATTTAGCTTTTGCTGCAGGCAGTCATTTGATGAGTAAGAAGGCAGTACGTCTGCCTGAAGGAACTCACAAACTATTGAAGCCAGGTCGTGAGGAAGTGCATGTGCCAGCTGCGGCTAACAAATACAGCGACCCTGGATATCTGAACAGTCATCATTTGGTATCAGTAGAAGAGATGCCAGAATGGTTCCGTAAGGGATTTGAAGGTGTGAAGAAGTTGAATCTGGTACAATCTCGAGTATATGAGTGTGCCATGTTGAGTTCTGTAGTGATGAGGGAGAGGAATAAGAGTTAGGAGAATATGCTGCTATCTGCACCTACAGGAGCTGGTAAGACGAATGTGGCTCTAATGGCGATTCTTCATGAAATGTCGTTGCATCGTCGTGAAGATGTGTGTGTGGTTGAGAGGAATGAAGTGTAGGGTTCTGTGGATAAGGACAAATTCAAGATTGTGTATGTGGCTCCAATGAAGGCTCTGGTGAAAGAAATGGTGGATAGTTTTGGTCGTGTACGTGTGAAGAAGGAGAATGAGAAATAGAAACTGAAACCATATGATATGAGTGTACGTGAATTGAGTGGTGATGTGAGTCTAACCAAGGATGAAGTGAGATTGAAGTATGAGATTGAGATATAGATTGCTTCAACTCAGTTGATCATCACAACACCTGAGAAGTGGGATATCATTACTCGCAAATCAGGTGAACGAACTTACACTCAGTTGGTTCGTCTGATTATCATTGATGAGATTCATTTGCTTCATGACGAACGAGGACCTGTATTGGAATCTCTGGTGGCTCGTACACTACGTCAGATCGAGGTTTCTCAAGAGATGGTACGGTTGGTGGGTTTATCAGCTACACTTCCTAACTATGGGGATGTAGCTTCATTCCTTCGTGTTGATCCTTCAAAGGGTCTGTTCCATTTTGATAGCAGTTTCCGTCCTGTGGGCTTGGAGCAACAGTTTGTGGGCGTGACCGAGAAGTCATCATTCAAGAGCATGGCTCTGATGAATGAGATTTGTTATGAGAAGGTGATGGAGAAGGCAGGTAAGAAGCAAGTATTGGTATTCGTACACAGTCGAAAGGAGACAGCCAAGGTGAGGAATTAGGAGAAGATTGATCACTAGACAGCTCAATATCTCTTAGATACAGCTGTATCAAAGGATGAACATCATCTGTTCTTCCCTACCGAAGTATCAAAACAGGAGTTGGAGGACGCTGTCAAGCAGTATTCGATTCGGAATGAGGAACTCAAGAAGCTTCTTCCTACTGGGTTTGCTATTCATCATGCTGGTCTGTGTCGTTCGGATCGAACTGCTGTCGAAGAACTGTTTGGTCGAGGACTCATTCAAGTGTTGGTCTCAACAATGACTTTGGCTTGGGGTGTGAATCTCCCAGCACATACTGTAATCATCAAAGGTACTCAAATGTACTCACCTGAGCATTCTGCTTGGGTTGAGTTGTCTCCTCAGGATGTTCTTCAAATGTTGGGTCGAGCAGGACGACCTCAGTTTGAGAAGTGTGGTGAAGGCATTATTATCACCAAGGCAACTGAACTCCAGTACTATCTATCTCTGATGAGTGCACAGTTACCAATCGAATCCCAGTTCATTCGCAAGTTGGCTGATAACTTGAATGCAGAGATCGTAATGGGAACAGTACAGAATGTGAGTGAAGCTGTATCATGGTTGGGATATACGTATTTGTATATTCGAATGCTTCGGAATCCAATGCTCTATGGAGTGGATCCTAATATATTGAAAGAGGATCCAACACTCTTGCAATATCGTGTTGATTTGATTCATAGTGCTGCTACTCAGTTGGCTAAGAATGCTTTGATCAAGTATGATACTAAGACTGGTATATTTGAGAGTACTGGATTGGGTCGAATCGCTTCATATTACTATCTGAGCAATGCCAGTGTAGCCACTTATAATGATCATCTGAAGCCTGGAATGACCGAGATTGAACTGTTCCGATTGTTCAGTCTTTCAAGTGAATTCTCACAAATCACAGTACGACCTGAGGAGAAGTTGGAGTTGGATTCATTGATGAAGAAGGTCCCAATACCCATTCGAGAGAGTGTAGAGAATGCTTGTGCAAAGGTGAATGTTCTGTTGCAAGCTTATATCAGTCGAGTGACTCTGGAGAAGTTTGCAATGGCTTGTGATATGGTATACATCACACAGGTAGGATAGAAGAGGAATGATATGACTCTAGTCTGCTGGAAGAATCCTTCGAGCTCTCTTTGAGATTGCAGTATTACGAGAATGGTCTACATTGGCTCAACGTTGTTTGACTCTGTGTAAGATGGTATCACATCAGCAATGGGAAACACAATCGCCTCTTCGACAAGTAAGGATATGAAGGATCATTTAGATTAGTTTGGTTCATTACCAGCATCTGTATTGAAGCGTTTAGATAACAAGCCTATTCCTTTTGAGCGATACTATGATATGACTCCTGCAGATATGGAAGAATTAGTGAGTACTCGTGGTGACAATGTGAAGAACATTGGTGCAAAACTGTCCAAGTTGGTTCATCAGATTCCTCGTCTTCATGCAGAGGCTACAATTCTTCCTTTAACTCGTTCTGTGTTGTCAGTGGAATTGGCTCTCACAGCGGACTTTGAGTATGATCCAGAGGTACATGGTCCTTCTCAAGGGTTCCATCTGTTGGTAGAGGATGGTGATGGTGAACAACTGGTGTACTATCAATACTGGCTGTTGAAAGCTCGTTATGCTGAGGAAACACAATATGTGAACTTCACAGTACCTCTGTTCGATCCTATGCCTCCTCAATACTTCCTTCGTATTCTTTCTGACACATGGCTGAAGGGAGAAACAACGAATGTGATCTCATTCCGTTCACTCATTCTTCCTGAGAAGTTCCCACCACACACAGAGTTGTTGGATTTACAGCCTTTGCCGATCACAGCTCTGCATAACCCACAATACGAGGCACTCTATCAGGATTCAATCTCTTATCTCAATCCCATTCAAACCCAAGTGTTTCAGACCGTGTATGAATCAGATACGAATGTATTGGTAGCAGCTCGAGCAGGATCAGGCAAGGGCTTGATTGCAGAATTTGCTATGTTAAGACTCTTTGCTACACAACCAGAAGCAAAGATCTTGTATGTAAACCCTGTGAAGGATGTGTGTGAGAGGAAGTTTCATGATTGGACTGAACTCTTCCAAAACAAGTTGGGTATCATGATTGGGCGTTTCATTGGGGATCCCAAAGAAGATACAGTAACATTAGGAAAGTGTAAAGTGATCATAACAACACCAGGTCATCTTGATTACTATACAAACAAAGGATTGCATTTGAAGCTTCTCCAGGTAGGTGTGTTGATTGAGATTGATCATAGCATATTCGTCTGGTGATAGTTGACAATCTTCATATGATTGGTGCTGCTAATGGTCATCTGCTAGAAATCGTGATTTCCCGTTTACGTGCAATGGAGGCACAAGCAAAGGCAGATCCTCAGCATCGATTCCAGATTCATTTCCGATTTGTAGCTCTGTCGGGTTGTTTGGCGAATGGTCGATCGTTAGCAGGTTGGTTGGGTGTTGACAAGGGCTTGTTTAGTTTCCATTCTAGTGTGAAGGTCCAGCCAGTACAAATCCGTGTTCAAGGTTTTGACATTGTGCAGACAGGAACACGACTCTTGGCAATGAGTAAACCTGCGTATACAGCTGTGTCAGGCTTATCAGGAGACAAAGGATCAATCATATTCGTTGCATCTCGAAAACAGGCTCAGATGACTGCAATTGATATGTTAACATTTGTGAGTGCAAGTGTAAAACCAAAGCGATTCTGTCATATTCCTGATGTGAATAAGAATGAGAGGGCTAATTCTTAGGATCAGTTACAAAGCGTGTTGGATAGTGTGGTGGATCCTGCTTTGAAAACAGTTCTCTCTGCTGGTATTGGTTTCTATTACAAGGTAAGTTGATAATGATTGTTGTGTGTATGAAATGATGATGTCTGAGAATGAGGGTTTGATCCTTTGATTGTATCAGATACTTCTGATCATCATATGAACCATTCTATGAACCATTCTATGAACCATTCTATGAACCATTCTATGAACCATTCTTACCATCCAGGGAATGAATCCAACTGATGCCTCTCTTGTGTACCAACTATATCAGAATGACTATATTCAAGTTCTCGTTGTTACTGCTGATCTCTGCTGGTCCTTACAACTCTCTGCTCATCTGGTTCTCATTCTGGGTATGATTCTCTCTTTCTTCTGATTGTAGACACTTGCTTCTATGATGGTCGTGATCATCGTTATGTTGAATATCCAATTTACGACCTCCTTCAGATGGTGGGATTCGCTTCGACTCCTGGAAAGTATCAGAATGGAAAAGTGGTCGTTTTCTGTCATACCTCCAAGAAGGCCTATTTGAATAAGTTCTTGTTTGAGCCACTTCCTGTTGAATCTTCACTTCATCTGAACTTGGCAGATCCATTGAATGCTGCTATTGCGAGTAAGACTGTAGGAAACATGCAGGATGCAGTCGAATGGTTGACTTGGTTCTATTTCTATCGAAGACTCCCTCAGAATCCTGTGTACTATGCTTTGACAGGCATTTCAGATGAGCAAGTGAGTGAATATGTGAGTGTACTGACAGAGAATACAGTGGATGAATTGAGCAAAGCAGGTGATGTGGAGATGACAGAGGAAGGTACATTGATGCCTCTGAATCTGGGTCTGTTAAGCACTCATCTGTATATCCGTTGTCATACAACCGAGCTCTTTGCTCTTTCAATCACAGCAAAGGCAAAACGAAAAGGATTGCTCCAGATCCTTGCATCAGCTACAGAGTTCGAGGAGGTGAGTGAGACTGATCCTAGTGAATTGTAGCTGCCCATTCGTCAACACGAGCTGGTATCTCTAAAACGTCTGGAAACTCATCTCACATATGTAGTGGAGAATCCTACTCCTGTGTCTCGGAAAGTGAATGTGTTGCTTCAGACCTATTTCAGTCGTCAACCCATCTCTTCAGATATGCACGAGGACACTCTTCAGATCCTCCCAACATGTCTGCGTTTGCTGCATGTAAGTATGTGAGGAGTTGAATGAGAGATAGGGAATGGTGAATGTATGTTCGACCAACATGTGGCTGAAACCAGCAATTGCTGCTATTGAATTAGCTCAGATGGTGGTTCAGGGAATGTGGAACGAAGATTCTCGTCTGCTACAGTTGCCTCACTTTGATAAGGATCGTAGTCGTGAGTTTGAGAGTGAAGGAGTGGATAATCTCTTCGACTTCACAGAGATGGAAGATGCCACTCGAACCAAGCTTCTCCATGGTTTGAGTGAGCAGGAGGTGATGGACATGGTACAATTCTGTAATGAGTATCCAGATATTGAAGTGACACCCAAACTTGATACAACCACTCTGGAAGGTGGAAATGATAACGTGTTGCATGTTACTCTGAGTACTGGAGAGGATGAGGAGTTCAATACGACTGTAAGCAGTCGGTATTATCCTCAGAAACTGCGTCAAACCTGGTGGTTGATTCTTGGGGATCCCAAAGAGAATACTATTCAATCAATTGCTGAAGTGGATTTGGATCGTGTGAATACAAAGGATTTGGTATTTACCGTTCCGAATGAATCTGGTCATTACAAATGGATGTTATATTTCATGACAGATTCGTATGTAGGATGTGATCAGGAACAAGAAATTGAATTTGATGTACAAGGAAGAATGGAGGAAGAGTAATGTTGTTTTCAACTGTTTGTTTGGATGTATACATATTCTTTGGAGTTCAGTTATGGAAGAATTGGGCGTTTCATCATCCTTCAATTCAGTTTTACATTTCTTTTCATATAACACTGTTATGTCCGAAACTAATTCCCAAATTCCAGAAAGTCCCATATCTGATGATGAAATCAATGAAGAAGAGAGATTGCGCATTCGGAAAAACTGTAGGATTGTTAGATAATTTCGTTCACTATATAGCCACAAGTGCAAATATTCCTCCTAGGAGTCCAGATATTGTACCTCCAGTGATAGACAATTCTGATGAGCAGTGTAAGCCCCTACAAATGCCGCGACCTATCAAACTCTAAGTGTGTCATTCTCTAGTAATAGTCCCTGTGATGTATTCTATCTATTTGGAGGCGTTTTATTTTGATCTGTTTGTTTGGATACCCTATCTTTATCGGTTTTGTGAAGAGATTTGTGGGGATTGCGACGAATCATTGCTTGGACGGTTGATTTAGTCAAGGTAGATGACAGTAATTGAAGTCTAAAATTCAAGTACTTCCTTATGGAAAAGAAATCGATGATCCAAAGAAGATTCAAACCAGATGACAATAGGCACAAAAACAAACTATAATCATCACGATCATGAGGCTACTGGATTGCGGCATTGTGCCACCGCTAATTACTGAAGCGGAATGGGGTCATTTTCTGGAGATCTGTTTTCACTTGATTTCTCGCTATCAGAATCGTCTTGGACGAATATGCCAAAGGAACGTCCTGTGCGCAGCAAGACCTATTCGTCAGGCCCTGCACCAACAGGAGCAGCTGGAGGTTTGGGTCAGCATTTCATCAAGAACATTGCAGTTGTTCACAATATCGTTGAAAAAGCTGGTATTAAGCCAACCGACATAGTTTTGGAGATTGGACCTGGTAATGGTATTCTGACGATGGAGTTACTGAAGAAAGCGAAAAAAGTGATTGCTGTGGAGTTGGACCCTCGAATGGTAAATGAAGTTCAAAAGAAAGTTCAAGGGACGTAGGAGTTGTGTGTTGGATCTTATATGTAGCGAATATGCTAGTCATCTGCAGATCATTCATGGAGATATTTTGAAGGTAGAACTCCCCTACTTTGATCTGTGTGTTGCCAATGTTCCTTATGTGATTTCGTCGGGTATTGTATTCAAACTGTTATCGCATCGCCCATTCTTCCGTGCAGCAGTATTAATGTTCCAAGAAGAGTTTACTCAGCGTCTGTGTGCGAAGTGAATCATTGTAATAGTCTTCACCATAGACCAGGAGACAACTTGTACTGTCGTTTGTCTGTGAATACCCAATTGCTTGCTCGTACACAACAGCTTCTGAAGGTGGGTCGAAACAACTTCAATCCTCCTCCAAAGGTAGAGTCTCGTGTATGTCGTATTGAACCTTATAACCCACCTCCAACTGTGAATTTCGTTGTATGAATTAGGAAGGGAATGCGATATAGGAATGGGATGGAATGATTCGTCTTTGTTTCCAACGCAAGAATAAGACATTAGCTGCCATATTCAAGAACAAGAACGTGATTGAGATGTTGGAAGAGAACTATCAGACCTTCTGTTCACTCAACAACAAGGTAGAACAAAGGAAGAGATTGAAGAGTAGGTTCCTGAGGACCATGATTTGAAAGCGTTGGTGATATCAGTGTTGGAAGAGAGTGAGTATTGATTGTGAGGATGAGGGATAGCCGGGTTTGCTGAGTCTCGTGCTTCGAAGATGTCAATCGAGGACTTCCTAACGTAGAGATTGGAGTTGAGATTGATAGGTAGACTTCTAAATGCATTTTTGTCGAAGGATATTCACTTTGCATAACGTCATTTATCGATTTAATGTGTTTGTTGAGAAATGCAACACAATCTTCCTTTACAATGGATTTACTATTGAAATCTCTCTACACAAAGAGTGAGATTGATAATGTTATTCGTAATACAGAAGATAAAGTAAGAATGAGATATGAATCTTAGAATAGGTTGTAGTTCTACGGTTTGGAAAAGCTAAAGATTTAGTTTGCATGCAACAAGACGATATTGTGGGAAACGTAGTGTGAACGATAATTGATATAGTTGTACAAATCACAGATATTAGTATCGAGAATGGCCGATATATACATTGTTGATGTTGATGCCGTAAGTTCTTTTGCTGTGATCGAATTTGAGGTCCCCCTCTATACCCAGTATTTTGATATTTCGTTGATTCCAGCTACCGTATTCTTTTTCAATGCTACACACATCAAAATTGATTGTGGGTAAGGAAGAAGGGGAGGAATGAACTGTAGTCGACCAGATAACACGAAGTGGATAGGTGCCTTCCATACAAAGCAGGATTTCATTGATGTTGTGGAGGTTTCTATGAGAGGGATTATTGACTAGTAGACTGTATACAAAGGAGGACTATATGGGAAGTATATTGTGACATGTCCCCTACCTCAAGATCGGATCCCTCAGTATGAGTTGTTTTACTCTTCTTAGAATGATTGTTACAAACAGATGAAAAAGGTAATACGAAGTTCCGTACTTTTTCCCTCAATTTAAAGTGATTACGCAGAAATCGTCTCACATCTTTCATGTGGACAATCCTCTGAAGAAGAGGAATCATATTTTTCAATTCTTCATCTTTCTTATTATCGAAGTAGGAAGAAATTGGAATCCCATTATCAAGTTGATATGCAAAGGCATATAAAGAATTATCAATGATTACTGTTTTCTTCTAGATATAAAATTCAAAGTATTCCCTCACCAAATCTCGGTTTAATGACTTCAGATCTTTCAAATAGTTTTCATCAACATATAGACAATGTTGTCGATAAAGAATATGACTTACAACACTTTCCTTATCGATAATCTTCATAACAGCATCTGCATAACTATCCTTCAATCATCAATTCCATCATTACCATTGTTGAGATGCAGTGAATATCACAATCTCAAACATCTTCGACACAGTATTCAGAAATTCTTGTAGAAACGGACGAAAGGAGGCATAAACCTCCACTGGCTCTTCACTATATCGGATCTACTGTTGACAAGAGAAAGCATTTTCACATCAAACTTGATATCATATGATTCGATGGGTTCCATCACGCAATGAACAAGAGTTTCGTCCAAATCCAGAACTAAGGTAAATTGAGGACTGGATTCGGCCTTTGGAGGTAACAAATCGTGCTGAATTAAGGACTTGTCAATATCCTTATAAGCAGGAAGGGTCTGAATTACAAGCATCCTATGAATAAAAAGAAGGGTTCAGGAATACGAATATGATTCATCATCAAGCTCATCCCAGTCAATGCATTCCTCTTCATCACTAAGAGATTCTTCTGTCAAAATCATCTCAGTTGCTACAGATGGTCTTTGAGTTTGTTTCGTATTGGTTTCAACATTGATCAGTGAAGTATCCGATTCTTCAGTGAAACCAACATTTATGGAGTCAGAATCACCAAGACTACGCTTTGAAGATTGCCGCCGTGATTGCGTCCCATTGTTCATTTCAACAATAGAACTATCTTGATCTATGGAGATATTCGAATAGCTGCTGTCACTATCTCCACTAATAGAATTACGACCGTGAAGAGATCGTCGTGCTTCTATTAGTGAGAAAACATTTGTATCTAAACTTTCATCAAGTTTCACAGATGGAGAAAACAATTCATCCTCAAGATCAAGAGTAGATTGGTCACCGGAGGTAGATACTCTGCGGTGGAGGCTATCCTTCCTTACAGATTTCTTTCGTCTATTAATGAGCCAAAACAATCAAAAGTGTCAACTCCTGGACAGAAGCACTTGATTCATTCTTCATTGCCGATTTTTGTCCTATATATGAAGAATGAATCAGATTATCCACGTTTAACACAGGCAATGGAGGTGATCAAGCCATCTTGTGAAGACGGGTGTGCTTCTCTCTTCGCCGTCTCTCTCGTCATTTTACGATATAATCTTTAAGAAAGACGAGAAATCTGGTGGAATTCAAAAAATGGCGTGGTTTGTAGCCGAGTTATGGAATTGAAGAAATCAGTTGAAAAGAGTATCCCTAAATCGGCTCCGTTTTTGTTAACAACGTAATCATCTAAGATTTCCGTGAATATACGAGTAATAGCGGCATGTCTATTTCCGACATCAATGGGGGTTTCTCCCATACACATGAGGATCGCTATGAAGTTCACGAAGGTGATGTTATCATAAACAGATGTGGGTTGATTTGCTGTATTTCTTACTTTGTAGATCGAATAATTAAGACTATTGGCGCTGGTATCTCGATATTTGAGTCTGTACTCACGTTGTAGGTAAATGTAGTACTGTAGCTGTTGCATGGGATAGCGATGAGGGAAAGCATGTAAGAGTTTGGATACTGTGCCTTAAATCAAGGTTGCCCTGAAGATAAATAGGAGAGAGAAGAGATACGAATTGGCAGCCATGAGGGAGATCAAAACTATCGTAACACTTCATAAACGTTCTGGAGGTAAATGGTAATCCATCAAACCATGCTTTAGATGTAGCTCCTACATTACTGAGATTCTGGCTTGGTTTAACATCGATGGTTATGTCTTTGAAGTCCTACCGTTTATGAACAAGAACCTCTTCGAGATTCTAATTGAGAGAGAGTTTAAGCCTTTCGATGTCTGATTGTTCGGGGTGTTTGATATTTAGACAGAGACTCTCCGATTACTAATCCGACAGCTCCTTGCATCTCTAGGAAGGATGCACAATTGTAGTATTATCCACACAGATATCAAGCCAGGTCTATCTTGAATAGTCCGTTGATTCTTAGAGAATGTGATGTTTTACCCTATAGAAAGTGAAGGTGAAGTGAATCCAGATGTGGTACCAGTAGATTCGTAGGGCCGTATTGAAGAATAGGACTTCAAACCAGATTTCAACCATTTATGTCTAATTGATTTTGGTAGTGTATCAACTTCTACCTCTCCAAAACGTGGACTGATCACAACTCGTACTTATCGTGCTCCTGAGGTGATTCTGGATCTTGATTGGAGCCTACCTTGTGATATGTGGTCCTTAGGTTGTATGGCGTATGAACTTGGTTGTGGTCGTCCTCTCTTCCAAACCCATCGACACTTCTTTGGTAATAGGGAACATTTGGGTAAGAAAGAGAGGGATGAGTAATCGATAGCCTTAATTAACAAACTTCTAGGACCAATTCCTCAGTCTCTCTTATCACAGTTGGATACGGTCAATGCTTCCTTGTTCGATGAACATGGCGTAGTTTATTGGCCTCCTCCGGTGACAAAGGAAATACCCGAAGAGAAACAGCCTGGAGGATGGGCATCAGCAGATATCTCTTGGAATGCTCGAATTCGAGCAGTAAGGGCGGTACGTTCTGCAAAGACATCGATTGAAGAAGGAGTAGGAGTTGGAATAGAGTGTGAAGGATAGATGGAAGGAGTGGATCCTGACTTTATTGACTTTGTAAAGAAGCTTGTGGTGGGAGATAGAGAGATGAGTTTAGTGTAGGTTATATTACCACAATCTCGTATGACGATGGAAGAAGCAGTTCAGCATCCATTTGTAACAAAGAGAGGCGAACTTCCTCCTGTGGATATTTCTGTTACCAGTGGTTCAAATGATCAATCTTAGTGTGTTTATTCCAAACAGGAAAAGAGAGAAAGTATTGTTGACAACCAGGTGAATCTGCAATTGAACATGAACGACTCTCTATTGTCAAGTGCGAAGCAGAAGGACAAGGATGATCAAAGAACATAATTCCTCCATAGTGAAGTGAAGTCACATCTAGAATCAACCTCACGATCCACTCCTACTCTTGATTATCACATGATTTACCTCTGTCAATACATCCACTCCTCCACTAAATGAACATAGTACAGGAAGATCTAAGTGTAACTGTGACCACATTCTAACTAATCATTTCTAAACTGGTCTTCTTCGATATTGGACTTGTAATAAAACTTATAGGCGATCGAGCAAACACATGAGAACCCAGTACAATGTATCGAAGAGCAGGAAGATCTCAATCATAGTAATCTTGAACTCTTACTGATAAAACAAGTGGTCTTTTGGGAGTTGAAACAATAGTCTCCAATCGTAACTCGTTCGAGTGCAGGGAGATCTGTCTCATTATCCATGATCATGCATACCTGAAAGAATAAACTCAGTACAATCCTTAAAGCAACAGGAATAGTCACCAACACTTCCAATGGAGAGAGTTTGGAGATGGGGAAGATCTTTGTTTGATCAATCCATTAGACTTACTGTGAAGGTAAAAAGTGGAATAGAACACAAATGAAAGGGAGGAAATTGAGATGGATTGAAGAAGAGGACAGTAGGATACTCCAAAGCATGATTCCTCGGTACTGTTCTTGGAGTATGAATCTCCACCTACTGTAATAGAACAAAGCAATTGACAGTTTCTGAGAACAAAGAACGGGAGTTCCTGATAACACTCTGAGCCAACAGCGAATGTA